>Ga0074199_1001138_pt1 | contig 27071 bp, 16 predicted proteins | sample EPASupsiteSAE347_FD_64528 | JGI IMG/M metagenome (GOLD analysis project Ga0074199, IMG submission 64528) | Bioremediated contaminated groundwater from EPA Superfund site, New Mexico - Sample SAE3-47 | ecosystem: Environmental > Aquatic > Deep subsurface > Groundwater > Contaminated ... | reverse complement strand
AGTCCGCTATCAATCAGGGACGAGGAAAGACGGAAGTCCCATCTATTCCGAAGGGGTTCTTCATGATCTCTATCAGCTCGGGCGGTTGCAAGGCGATCCCGAGATAGAGATCGTCTCAGATTCCGGCTCCGTCAGGATCGATAAAAAAAGAGCCGCTATTGTAGGGAAATCCCCCGGGAAAGCAACTGTTCGAGCTCAAGGATCGGGAGTTCTCGAAACGGAAGAGGTTCAGAGGCCCTTTGGAATGGATATTCTCATCAAGCGCACGGGCCGCCTTGAATCCCAAGGTTTCGATTTTTTCGTTGCGCAACTCCAGGAGCTGAAATTTACAGGACTTCCGAAAGAGTTCTACGATCAGGCAGAGATCGATCTTTTCTCTTGCCCTGATCCGGAAAACGACGGTTTCGTGGATTCCCAAGTCGAGTTCACTGCAAATGCCGTGATCAATGATGGGGGGAATTTGGATGAACGCCCCGCAAACGGCTTTGAAGCCTATCTTTTGGGAGGGAGCTGCGTCCGGTTGGAATACAACAATTGCCATGCCCGGATCCGCCCCACAAGTTCCCCGGGGTACACCTGGCTTCAAACAGGTATTCGTGATGTGGACGGAAATCTTTCCCTTCCGAAAAAATTCAAGATTACGAACAATCTCGTCAGCCTTGATCGGAAACTTCCGCGGGAATTTCCCAAACACAAAGACCTTGTTCCCATTGGTGAAGAGGCTGTTTACCGAGTGGTAGTCGACGGCTCAGCCCGGATGTCGGAATATTCCGTCGAATGGGACCTGATTGGTGTCGAGGAAGCTTCGATCGTGAAAAGCGAGAGGTTTTCCCAGGAAGGTGGCCGCTGGGTGGCCGATCTTCGGGTCACATTTCTTCCTGAACGTGCGAAGGTTGATCCCGATGGGATTTTCGTCGACACCACCCCGCTCAAGGGCGAAGTCAAATTCTTCAGGAAGGGCGACAGTAAACCTATTGCCCGGTTCGATCTTCCTCAAATCAAACCGGCCTTGGTTCTCAGCGACCTGGAAATCGTCGAGCTTTATGGAAAGACCGCTCACAAAGTTCTGCGTATCGATCTGTTCTCCCCTGCCCTGGAAACTCATTGGATGCGGAAAGTCACCGCTCAGGCCAGCGTCGGCCAAGGCCGCAAGGGAGTTCTACCTATTCATCTGCTGGATATCTCCTTTACCGGCCCAACCCCGCTTGTTCTCGATAAAGTAAAAGGATTTCTTCCTGCAAACGAAGGACTTCGGACCAACATGCGCACCTCAGATGCAGTTCAACACATGCTTCGGATGTCCCTCGACTCAGTGGCGGCCTTAAACAAGGGAGTAGTTTTGGATCATGACGAGTCTCTTGAGGATGAAATTCCCGTGGGGTTGAATAAGATAGATGTCCACAAGGTCGAAAACGAGGCCGGAGAAACCGTTTACAGGTTGTTTTCCTACGGTCCCGCACCGATGTCGGGTTTTACGGCACGATGGAACTATGCATCAGGGGATCCCCTTTCCACCAACTTTTCAAACAAAGACGAAAGTTGGTATTCCGACGCCCCGGCGCATCCTCTGCTAAAGGTCTCTCTCAGCGACGGGATGGGGCGAGAAGTCGCGATTTTCAACGCCGCAGGGGAACACGGCGCTCCCCTTGAACTCCCCGATTTCCGGATCGAAGTCCCACCTTTGGTAAAGCCGGGGAAGAAAGTTTTGGTGAAAGTTTCGATCGGCAATCTTCGTTCATCCCAAAGCGAGGATTACCTCACAACCTACGAAACGGATATCCCAGGCGCGGCTTTCGAAAGAGCCGAACATAGGACGCCTCTTACTTCGGGAACAACCGCCGAATCCAACGGGCTTCTTGTGGTTCCTTCCAATATCCCTTCGGAAGGAATGGATGTCCCATTCCTCGTTAAACTTTTCCGGATCGTGGGAAATGGAAAATCCGAAAAGCGTTCGTTCATCGGCCAACAAAAAGGTTCCGTTCGTGTCGGGACCCAAGCTTCCATTCAGGGATTCACACGATATTCCGCCGGGGAACCGGACTGGAATGTGGCCGTGGAACGGGTCAATCCGATCACGGGAAACAATCCGCTTGATACCCAGAATCCCGTGGCAACCATTGCGACGAATCTTCCGCCCACCGGGTTCGGGCCGGAAACCCAATCGACATTCACCCCCACAATCCCCACAACTCCGACCACACCCACGACGCCTACAACGCCTACGACTCCGACCACACCGACCACTCCTACGACACCAACCACACCCACTTCTCCCACAGGAGTTTCGGGATCGGTCGACTTCGCCGTTGGGCCTCCAGTAGACTACTCTCTGTATGCGGGAATAGACATCGATCCGAACACATGCCAAGGCACTCTGCGAAACGATGGGCAAGGTCAGACCCTGATCTTCCAGACGCCGCCATCGGGACCCTTCGATCCGTCGGATGAGATCGAGGCATTTCCCGACATGTTGGTCAAAACCTGGGATTACGATGGAGCCAAACCGGTGGGTGATAAGCCCGGGAGCACGAACAGCGTCATCTTCCTTCCCGGGAAGACGATGACTTTCAACATGGTTGCCATCACCGGAGCCAAAGCCACTTTCACCTGTCGCGTCGACAAGATGAACTCCAAGGCGGCGAAAGACCGCCGGACAGGCGATCTGAAGCTTGTGATCATCTCCTCGCAGACAACCCTTCCTTCCGTCAGGAGGAACAAACGATGAAGCGCCTGCTCACTTGGTCGTTATTGATCGTCATTTTGATTTCGTCATCCGAGATCGGGGCTTCCGAATTCCGATCCATCGCACCGATTGCCCAACCAAACTCCACGACCTGGGAGTCCGATGCGACGCTTTTGAGGCAGGAATCCCCGGATCTGGAAAATTTTGCCCGTGATGCGCGCGCTCGCGTTCCGGAGCTTGCCCGAAAAGGGATCCAACGCATCTTCGATGCTTGGAACAGCGGACAGATCAAAGATTTCCTGGATACGGGAATGGTGGATCGAGACCGCTTTCTTGATGCAATGACCGGGAAAGTTCCCCGTGATGCCAAGGTTCGAGTCATGTCGATCGAATCGGTCCAACCCCTTGATGAATCAAGCAAGTTCGAGAAAGGGGATCTACTTAAGCTTCTGATAAAAACCAGGGTTTCCGTGAGAGTGAAAACCCAAATCGAGTACAACGATCCGAAGGAGGGTTTCCGCCGAATCGAGGGTGTCAATGAGTTCCTCCTGCGGCTCCAGCAAATCATCCCACTGAGTGTCGAAGGAAGTCTATGACGATGAAGAACTCCAACAAAAATTTCATCCTTGCATGTGTTCTTTCGGCAACGGTTGTTATGGTTTCCCCCTCGCTGGTCTTTGCCCAAACCGCTTCCAACGATGGAGGCGATCTTCAGCTTTCTGGGCAAACGACGTTTCGGGCGGAACAGTATGGTGCCGATGGAAGTCAGGGCCAGAGCCCATTTACGGATCTGGGAAACCATTATTATCAGGAGCTTAACTTCTTGTTGAACAAGAAGTCCTCTCCCTACGACTCTTGGCAACTTGAGTTCGGCGGACTATGGAACAACTCGAAGTACCGGAGCCAATATTGGGGAGGAGAGGTTGAGCGATTCCGGCTCTTCCGGGAGAAAGGCGACACGCGGATTCCATACCGATTCGAGATGGGCGACCTTTACGCCAACTTCAGTTACAGGACTCTCCAGCGATCCCTCAAGGGCGTCCAGGTCGAGTTCCAACCCAAACCCGATGGAAGCTTGGCACAATCATTCATCCTTGTTCTGGGGCAATCCGATCCCGACTGGAAAAATCTCAACGTCGAGCGTGACCGGACAGCAGGATTCTCCTGGCTCCTTCAGGAAAAAGACCGAATGAAACTGGCTTTCAACCTTGCCTACAACCTTCGAGAGAGCAATCCGGACCAGGGAACGTTTGACCGTCGCCAGAGCGTTTGGGGGCTTGCCTTCGAACGGATCGGAAAGATGTTCGGGAAGAAGACGATTTTCGAGACCGAAGGCGCCTGGTTCACGGGCGATCATGACGGAACATCCGGGCCCGCTTCGGGAGTGGATAGGCGTGACAGAGGCATCTACGGCCAACTCAGCGGCGGGGACCGACCATTCACCTATCGTTTGCGATATGAATCCTACGGTCAAGACTTCAGACCTGTCGGTGCCGCTGTTCAGCCAGACCGGAAAACGTCCGAAGGGTATTTCACCTGGGATCTGACGAAAGGGAGAAGCGCGGTTTTGAGATTGCAGCATTATCGTGACGGGTGGGAAACGGACAACTGCCTTCTCACCCGCTTGGCTGGAGTATCGCTCCGAGGTCCGATCAGCGCAAGGAATAGGCTACATGGGGGATTGGATGCCTTCGTCCAATTCCAGGAGAACGATAAGGGCACGACGGACAACTCCGTGCGATCACTTATCGGCGATATCTCGAAAACTTTTTCCGATAAGTTGTCCGGTCGTTTGGCTCTTTCTTATCGGACTCTCGATAGCGGCCTGAATGCTCTCCAGGATAACCGCGTTTCCCAGTTAACCCTGGGAATCGATCACTCGGTCAACCTTGGTTGCATGCCCGGAAGGCTAAGCCTCGATTATGACAACCGTCTGATCGATGCGGGTGGTTCGCGAAGCAACGAATGGACTCCCGCGATCGGTCTTTCACTTGCGAAGGGCCCCCACGACCTTGGCCTCCATTGGAGGCTTGCCAAACAAAACCAGGTCGACCCAACCAGTGTCGACGTCGAAACCGCCGATGGGGGCGTCAGATATCGATATCACCAAGGGGACCATACCTTCGGCGTCGAGTATCTGAGGAATCGTCGCGAGGATTCGACAGGGCTCTGGACTCGAACCTACCAACTGGTCGGTTTCTGGACCTGGGATTTCGACACCGTGGTTCATGTGAACCGCCGGGCTCCTTTTGCCGGTCAGATCGCCTCCGAAAGCTCGGATGGCTCCCTCATCCGGTTCCTCGCAAATCTTCCGATCGGAGGAGAATCCCGCCAGGCGGTTGAATCGATCACCGCTCGAATTGGTGCCGGACCTCGCCGCTGGAGCGGATTTGACGTATGGGAAGGGACCTTCTTCGAGGATGTTGCCCAGCGACAGCGCTTGTTCTGCACAAGCGAATCCGGAAAACTCATGAAAGCTGCGATTCTGGTGGATGTCTACACAGGGGTTCCCGGGAGCGTCATGGACGTTTTCGACCGGGTCAAGCGCAGCCTTATCGAGCGTTTCGGTACCCCGGCCGATTTCTACGAGCGTGGAGCGGTCGGACCCATGCTTTCCGAGGAAGTTCGGAGCGGAAGTTTCGTGAGAACCTTCGAGTGGCGCGTTCCTTCCGGATCTTTACGTCTCGGAATACCCCGCCGGCTTGACGGACGTCTTTCGATCGAAGTCGCGATCGGGGATTCCTTTCCGCCGCCCAAGGAAAACACATGGGGAACAGAAAATCTCGATTGATAAAAAAGTATCGATTGTCGACAATCAACAAAAAAAGCAGGTTTTCAACAGTCATGTGGCCGCCCTGGAATTTTGCGCGCGGCGATGCTTGAGGTTGTGTTATATTATGGAATGGAATTTACCTTTGAGCGAATGAGGAAGAACAATATGTCGACAAGGAAATCTTTCGGTGTTTTCCTGCTTCTCGGGCTGATTTTTTCTCTCCTTCCAGGAGGAACCTCTCTTCTCGCCTCGGGCAGGAAGAAAACCTCTCTCCCTTTTTCCAAATGGTCTCGAGAAAATGCTTTCCAGTTCCTTCATAAATCGAAAGGGGAAATGAGGGAATTCGAATTCCGGGACAGCAAGAAAGCCGACCTCGCGGATTCCGCTCCCAAGGCGATAAAACCCCCGCTGGATGAATATATTTCTACGCTTCAGGCTTCCGCCCCCTACATTCCCCTTGTAAAATGCGGAACGCAACCGGAAATAATACCCGTAACGATCACCAACGAACAGGCTCGCGCGGATATCGACATGCTCGAATATCTGTTCGACCACGCCTATAGCGGAAAGGAATACTGGTCCGGGAAGGGCGTCGATTTCCCGGGTATGATTGCCGAGCTCCGAAACCACGCGGCAGGCTCCGGAACGTTTCCGGTCGCGACCTTTGAGGAAGTCATCCCACGACGGCTAGCACAGATCCAGGACGGCCACCTGGGTTTGGGCGGGCTCAAATATCATCGATTCTTCAGGCATACGGATGCTTTTTTCGCCGATCTTCTGGTCGAAAAACAAAATGATTCCTTCATCGTGATTGATTCCCAGATTGCCGGTCTGGCTGCGGGGGAAGCGATTCGAATCGGAAAGGAGAACCTTTTTCCGACTCTTTCTCCTCGGGGAAAGGAGCATTTCCTGGTCGGTCTTCTTTCAGCCTCCTCATCCGCCTTTCTGCAGATTCAAGGCACAAATGGATCGCCCTTCCAGCTTCCCCTTCACCGTTGTCGCCTTTCAAATTATGCCGACGACGACACATCGGTTTTTTCATCTACTTCTCTGGAGGGCGTTCCCCACATCCGGGTCCAGTCATTTTCCGGCGATTATAATAAACAATTGGAGGAATTCGAAAAATCGGCACTTTCTCTGACCGAAAAACCCGCCATAATTTTGAACCTTCTGGGAAACGGAGGAGGTTCGGAAATCTACGGGACAAACTGGCTCACCAACCTGAATGGAAAGGTGGCTTCCTCAAGAATCGGCGCGGAATTGAAGAGTCCCCCCATCGTGGAGAGTTGGGCAAACGAAAACCTGGATGAGCTCCCTCCCTTCCTTCAGGAATGGGTCAAGGACGCCCGAATCCAGCTTGAGATTCTCAAGAAGAATCCGCAGAAAAACTGGTCGGTTTGGTATTCTCCCGCATCTTCCGAAGTCGGGACATACTCAGGGAAACTCATTGTTCTGATGGATCGCTGGGTGGCTTCGTCCGGAGAGGGAACCGTCGGCCACTCAAAGGCGGTAAAGGATCTCCTTTTGATCGGTGAAAATTCTGCCGGAATCGGCACCTTCGGAGAAATTCGGTATTATCTCCTTCCGAATTCGCAAATTTCACTGAGTCTTCCGTCCAAAATTTTCCTCGAACCCGGAGTGCTTGAGGGAAAAGGCTTTCTCCCCGATCTTTGGCTCGATACGAGCGACCCTTTGGCGGAATTAGTCAGATGGCTTCATGACCCCGAAGGATACAGGTTCCACCTGGATGTGCCCTCCGAAATCACATCCATCGATTTCGAGCAATGGCTGAACGGAAAACCAAGCGGGCTGAAAAAATCCATAGGCGTTTCCGCGAGACAGTTTGGGGCTCCCACCAGCCGGATCATCCGGGACGAAACGACGTTTTTCGAAGGAAAAGCTTCCTGCCTTTTAACCGGGGATCCGCAAACTAAGAACTGGTGGTATCTCGGACATGCCTTTCCCGTTTCGAAGAAACGCCTCTCGGTCACGTTCGCCGTAAAGGGTGATGGAATCACCCCCCTACCCTACGATTACAACAATTGCCACATCGGATTCATCGTGCAGTATCAAAATGGAAAATACAAATTTTTCACCAGGGAATTCGAAGGTTCTTTTGATTGGAAAACCGAAACGGTCTCCGTCGATCTGGGGGATGACGTCGTCACATGCGAATTCGGAATGATGCTCTCCATGGGTGGAAAGCTCTGGGTTGACGACATCCGGTTCGAGAGCTCCGAAATTCCCCCATCACCGAATCGCTGAAACAACATTCGACATATTTATATTCCTTTCAATCGGTGTGATTGAAAGGATTTCTTTTAAGAGAATTACTGGCAAATCTTCCGGCTAAAAAGTATAATTGCGCCGAGATATCGTCTACGGATGGCGTAGATACCCGAAATACGCCTGGATGGCGTGCTTTTTCGGATATATCTTGTTTTTTCAAGTTGTAATAGATAATCCGCGGGTTATTACTCGAATAAATTTGCCGGAGAGCTTTTTCGCGAATCCATGAACGACAAGTTGATTCTACGGTCAAAAAAGCGTTCAACCGACGTTTTTTTTATTTGCGGAGTTTTCCTCTTTATTGGAATCATTTTCGGGATCTTCGGTTGCGGCGGCGGGGGCGATGGAGACAACCCGGTCGGGTCACAAAACACGACTCCGGTTTGGAATCTTACTTTCGATATGGTACAAAACGCGCTGGCGTCGCACCCCGAAATCCACTGGCTTTCCGCTCAAACTTCCGTAACGCGAAATCTCAGCCAAGATCAAGCTAAGATAATGAACGGATTAATTGAGGAACGCGCTCCAAGCGCTTCCCTATTATCATTTGCCTTACCGCCCTCGGGGCTCAGAAACCAAAGCGCAAGCACCGCTCTTCCCCTCTCTTTTTCCTGGGCGAATCATCAAGGATATGATTGGAACTCGACAATAAAAGATCAAGGGCCGTTCGGAACCTGCGTTGCATTCGCATGCTGCGCGGCGCTGGAAACAAATCTGAAAATTTCCGAAAACAATCCTCTGAAAACCGTCGATCTCGCGGAATGGTTCCTATGGTACAAAGGCAGCGGGCAAAAAAATCCCAACCCAGGCGGTTGGTATCTTTCATCCGCTTCCGAATTTCTAAAAAGCGGGGGCGTCGTCGCGGAATCTTACGCGCCTTATGCGGGAATCTCGGCATATCCGACTTTCAGCGATCCGCCATCGAATGAGCCTCGCCATGTCGTTCAAAATTGGTTTTACGCGGTAGGAACCGATTCGATGAAAACCGCTTTAATGAGCGGGCCGCTGATCGCAGGAATGAACGTATATGAAGATTTTTTCTATTACTCCAGTGGAGTATACAAGCACGTTATCGGAAATTCCGCCGGCAATCATGCAATTCTGATCATCGGTTATGATGATTATTTGAACTGCTGGATCGGTAAAAATTCATGGAGCACCGGTTGGGGAGAAAACGGTTTTTTTCGCATAGCTTACGGTGAAATTTCCGGATACGGGCTGGCTTACACCGTGGCTTCACCAGCATCCTCGGTTTCTCCCAAGGTGATGTCGGTTTTTCCGGCTGAAAACGCTCAAAACGTCGCAACTTCGACATTGATTCAGGTGATTTTTAACGTTGCCATGGCTTCTTCAAGCTTCGACGATGCATGCTTCCACGTTTCGACCGATAACGACACGATTTCAGGTGACATCTCGTTTTCGACGGATCGGAAAACTCTTACTTTCACTCCTGCGACAAGTTTACCGCCTAACGCCACAATCACGGTCGCCATTTCAACCCAAGCTGAAGACCTAACCGGAAATCCGCTCGCGGAACCGAAAAGTTGGCGATTTTTAACCGTCACGGGTCCCGATCTGACTCCGCCGAGAATAATCAATTTCACGCCCGCCGACAATGCCGTTAATATTCCCAGGGATCAACCGCTGACAATATATTTCAGCGAACCGGTTACGCCATCGTCGGTCACAAACTCAAGTTTTCTCGTGCTTGTCGCCGGAACTCCGGTCGAAGGCGAAATCACTCTCGGCGCTGACGGGAAAACCGCATCTTTTACTTCCTCCTACCCCTTTCCATATTCATCGACGGTTACAATCATCATCACCTCGGAAATACAAGATCTGGCGGGAAATACGCTCGCATCAAATACGATCTGGAACTTCACGATTGAAAAGGAACCCGATCTTACCCCGCCGTCGATAGACGGTGTCATCCCCGCGGATAATGCGCTGAACGTCGCTTATAATGAAGCCGTCACCGTATATTTCTCGGAACCAATGGCGTCCAACACCATAAATTCCAACAACATCATCATATTGAATGGCTCAACTCCGCTCAGCAGCTTGATTTCATTAAGCGACGACCGAAAAACAGCCACGCTTCGACCGACAACCGATTTTCCCTTCGAAGCTCTCATTACCGTTTTCGTCACGACCGGAGTTAAGGACTCGGCCGGAAATTCCCTACCCTCGAATAAAATCTGGACATTCACGACCGGTTCGGCGCCCGATCTGACTCCGCCAACAGTCGCAGAGATCTTCCCGACGGACAATCAAACCGATATTCCCACGGATGCGATAATCAGCGTCGCTCTTAATGAACCGATTTCACCTTCGAGCTTGAATGATTCAACATTCCTCGTCGCGAGCGAAACCGTTACGCTAACCGGTTCGATTTCCATCTCACCCGACGGCAAAACCGCTTATTTTACGCCCTCACTTGGATTTCCGTATGACAGTCGCATTACGGTCAGTCTCACCACGGGTATCAATGATTTGGCGGGAAACCACTTGAGCTTGCCCAAAACCTGGAGTTTTAATACAATGGCCGAGCCCGATATCATCCCGCCCTCGGTCGTCGGAATTTTTCCCGAGGAAAACGCAAACAACGTAGCCACCGAATCCTCCATCATGGCCACATTCAGCGAAGCACTTGATCCGTCAACGCTTACCGAGTCGACTTTCGTAGTTTTGAACGGCGGATCGGCGATACCCGGAAATCTTGAATTGAGCCCGGATAAAAAAACAGCCGTTTTCACGGCTGCGGCAGGTTTACCGGCAGGTGCAGCGATCAGCATTATTCTAACTACCGATTTGAAAGATATTTCGGGAAATTCATTAACGCAGGCAAAAACATGGAACTTTACCACATGCCCCGCGCCCGCCGTCTCTCTTCCCGCCATCACCGGATTTCTACCGGCATCGGGCGCGACGGACCTCGCGACCGCTACGCTGATAGCAATCATATTCAGTAAACCGATTGATCCGACTACTCTTGATTTAACGACAGTAACGCTATCAAGTGATGCGATAGCGCTCAACGGCGCTATTTCACTAAGCTCGGACGGCATGAATGCCACGTTCACTCCGATTCCGGCATTACCTTACGGTAGTCAAATCACGGCGGCAGTATCGTCCGAAGTTAGAGATTTGTCGGGGAATCCTCTAGGCAAATCGCTCTCATGGACTTTTTCGACCGCGATTCAAACGATTATTTTGGAAACATTTCCGGCTGACGGCGCAAGCGACGTTCCTGGGACGACAAGCTTATCCCTGCGATTCAATCGCCCCGTGGACATCTCGACGCTCGGATCGAACACTTTTTCGCTGACGCGAAATTCCGATGGTGTCGTGCAGGGCTGGAGCGCGGTTTCTTTCAGCCCGGACCATCTCACCGCAACTTTTACCACGGCCGATTATTTGGATACTCCCATCGGGTTCACCGGAGCACTGACAACGGAGGTTCACGATGCGCTGGGTTTTCCGCTGGAGAATACCTATTCTTTTTCCTTCACGACGAAAGCCTGGACGATATTGAGAGGAAACGCGGGCGGTAATCAAGTCGAAAAGATGAGTTCCGATCTTTCGGGGAATCTATATCTCAGCGGCACAACTGAAGGCGATTTGGATGGGAATCCCAATCCCGGCGCCGCCACCAACATGTTTTTAATGAAACTCGACTCCAATGGAGCCTGGCAATGGACTCGACAACTCGGAACCACGTTCGGCGAATTGGGCGGTCGAGCCGGGCCGGATTCCATCGGCAATATTTTCATTCCGGGAACCACTAACGGCGACTTCGACGGCGGTGTCAACGCGGGCGGCGCGGATATGTTCGTCGTAAAATACGACACGACAGGCGCGAAGTTATGGAGCCGCCAACTGGGTTCCGCCGGAAACGACCACGGAACCTGCGCTGCGGCCGATTCGACCGGAAACGTTTACGTCACGGGGTCCACGGACGGCGACTACGACGGCAACATAGCGTCAGGTCTCGACGACATCTTCATCACAAAATATGATGCCGGCGGCCTTAAACAGTGGTCGAAACAATATGGAACCACCGATGCCGACGTCGCGATGGGCATAGCATTCGACACCGGCGACAACTTCTATTTAACCGGTTATACCAAAGGAAATCTGGACGGCGCTTCCAATCAAGGAGATGCCGACGTCTTTCTGATGAAATGCGATTCCGCCGGCAACATCATCTGGACACGCCTATTGGGAACATCCGCCGAAGAATGGGGGAAAAACGTCGCAATAGATTCTTCGGGCAAAATACTGGTCACCGGTTGGACATACGGTGATCTGGACGGCGAAATGAACCAAGGCGGTCGTGATGTATTCATCGCGCAATTCGATGCAGGCGGAGTAAAGCAGTGGATACGAATCATAGGCTCCTCAGCCGACGAGTATTCCTCGGCGTTGACATCGGATGTTTCGAGAAACATCTATGTCGGCGGCGCAACTACGGGTGATTTAAGCGGGCGAGGAAACGCCGGCGGTTACGATGTCTTTACGGCCAAATTCGACCCGACCGGGAATCGGCTTTGGGTCAAAACCAATGGTACTATCGGCACGGATGAGGGCAAAGACCTTTGCATCGGAGCCGCCGGACAACTTTGGGTCGCGGGCTCGACCGACAACAATCTCGACCTTGTAATCAACAACGGCGGCTGTGATATTTTTCTGATGAAATACTCGACCGACGGGTACAAATATTAAATACTATCTCACGGCAAACACAATTGATCCGGGCTCAATTACACCACGTGTAATAATCGAGCCCGAACCACCGGGATTTATTGTAGACTGAATTTATTCATATCCATGATTCTCCACGACACGTTTGTAATCTTTTCTTGTTGTGAGCCTACGACACCTTGACTAAAGATCTCGCCTTCAATTTGATTGTCTTTGAGAGAGAAAAAGACGGCGAAAACATACTTTTTGGATCCCTCGCTCGGCAACAAGGTTCCCTCCAACTCGCCCGAAAGAGCGAAATCCCCCTTCATAATTCTTCGCGCCGTTCCCTTCAGTTCGCTACCCTTGGCCTTCGTTATCTTGAGATTGCCGATTTTTCCGGTGACGGTTTTATCACCATTAAAAATCAGTACTAGTTTAAGAATTTGATCCTTGCAGTTGCGATCCGCGCATTTGGCCGTTCCACGCCATTCCCCCGCCATTTTAGCGAACGGGCAGTTCGCCTTGTTGTCGGATGCGCCGGCCATCGCGAAAGTGACGCTGTACAAAAAGAGAATTAAAACACCAAGAAGCTTTTTTCGATCCATTTTTTTCCTCCAGATTTGATTTTCCGTGAAAACACATCTTCATTGATATATTCGGTCGGTAAAATCCGTTACTTATTTAACAGAACAAGGATATTATTTCAACCTCTCTAAATATTTCCATATTCGGTTCACGATAAACGATAATTGCATGAAGCATATTATTTCACGGGTTGAAAAAAAAACAAGAGTTTAGTAACTATTAATATAAGCAATGAAACGCAGAAAAGCTAATCAAGTTGGGGCAAGAATTTTCGCGTCTCCGCGCCGCGGTGAAAAATTCTATTTGATTTTTTCGTTGGCTGGCTTTGATACGAATCATTGAATATAAGAATGCAAATGTTGAAGAAAAAAACATCAGCGTGTTTGTTGGGTTTGACCGTGTCGATCATCATATTATATTTCCTGATAAACGAAACATCCTGCCGTCGTCTGGAATTTACGCTTTCCAACTCCAGATTTACCGGGTTTCTGATCGGTTCCGGCGGTTCTTCCAATGCCCAAGATAAGCTGGTTATCTGTTCACACGGCACGAACTCCCACAAGGAAGTTTTTATACCTCTCGCATGGGAACTTTCCAATCGCGGATTTACGGTTTTCACACTCGACAGTCCGACGTTATCGACTGATGAAGGCATAAAACAGCGCATCAAGGAAATCGGGGAAGCTCTCGCGACCTATGAAAAGCAAATAGGGAAAAAGCTCACGAAAGTCTGCCTAATAGGGCATTCCGATGGTGTCCCGCCTTCGCTTGCCTTCAAGAAAATGTATAATGGTGCTCCAACTTCCTGCGTCATCATGGGTTCATATCTTACCGAATCGGGAAAAAATGCCGACGATGTCGCCGCGGCCATAGGCGGATTCGACCAGGTTTTTCCCCCCGCGGAGGTACTGCGCTCCTTACGTGACGGCGTTTCCACTAAAGCTCCGTTTATCGTTTCGTGGTTGTCGGATCATTTTACGGAACAGTATGACCCGATTCTGATCGGCGGAATATCCAATCTGTTCTCTCCCAATGATGCTAGCTTCCCGTCGATATCAATCGGATTCAGAGTATTAATTTTTTCGATGGCGATGCTCTTTGCCTTCTCAACAGGGATTTTCATGGCCGTCGAGTTTTCTCTTACCGGTCGAATAATCGGATTCATCGCCTCCATGCTGTTTTGGGCGGCGACAGCTTCGTTTCCATGGTTTCAAACGATTGTTCCGATTTTTTTGTTGGGCGCCGTTATCGGCCCTCAACCCGGTCGGCGCGCATGCAAAATCATGCTGTATTTCGCGTTGCTGATGGGATTGAACATTACTCTGACTTCAATTTTTTTCTGGAAAAATTTTCTCTCATCCGCACCATGGTTGATCCCGGCGATTCCTTGGTATTTCATCGCGTGGACCGCCAAAATCTCCTTCTTTATTTTTTCAATCATGGAACGAACCAATTTTTCACCATTCCCGGCAATGCCGTCGAGTTTGTTTATTCTCGGGCTCACGGCAACGATTTTTCCCGGCGGCATCGGAAATTTTTTCTCGCGCATCACGCTTGGGAAATATGATACGACGGAAAAAACTCAACCTGACAAATCAAGAACGCTGGCATTCTCTCTTTTCGGAATAATGCTTTTTCTCTGGGTTCTGCGCTTCAGACAAGGCATGTTACAAATGGAAATATTGGAATCGGTCCTTGAAAATTTTCTGCGAATGCTGGTGCTGCCGGGAAGCTATCTGCTTCTTATCGCCACCGGGCGGCTGTCCGTTCCCGTGACCGCCGTCAAGTCGCCGCAAGATAATACGGCGCAACATTAACCATGCTTGGAGCAATAGCGGGAGACGTCATCGGATCGGTTTACGAGCATCAAAACATCAAAACCGTTGATTTCCCGCTTTTTTCGAAATATTGTCATTACACCGATGATACGGTGCTGACGGTCGCCTTGGCCGAAACTCTTTTACGCGGATCGCCCTATGTGGAGAATCTGAAAAAGTTCTACGCTTTTTACCCATTGGCCGGTTTTGGCGGAAAGTTCAGACAGTGGGCGGAATCGGAAAGCCTGCTTCCTTTCAACAGTTACGGCAACGGTTCCGCCATGCGTGTCAGCCCGGTCGCTTATTATAAGAACGATCTTGAGTCGGTTTTAAACGAAGCCAAGAAAAGCGCCGAGGTCACCCACAATCACCCCGAGGGAATCAAGGGCGCGCAAGCCGTCGCCGGGGCGATCTTTCTGGCTCGTCAAGGTCGATCGAAAGATGCGATCAAAGCCGTGATCGAAGAGAAATTCGGTTATGATTTGACTCAAACTCTCGACGAAATACGCCCCACGTACGGTTTCGATGTTTCCTGCCAAGGATCGGTTCCGCAAGCTCTCACGGCGTTTCTCGAAGGGAATTCATTCGAAGACACCATCAGGAAAGCGGTCTCAATCGGTGGGGATTCCGACACAATCGCTTGTATTTCCGGAAGCATCGCCGAAGCTTTTTTCGGCGGAGTTCCGCCGGAGATTGCAAAAAAAGTCTATTCGCTTTTGGATTTACGCCTGGCCCGCATCACTCGCGAATTCATCGCGCGCTATTGTTATTGTTTTACTCTGAAAGAACGTCGATGAAGGCGTCGATTTTCTTCAGTATTTTTTCGCGATCTTTGTGCTGAACCTTTTCAACGGCGGAACGCAGCTCATTTAAACTATTCGTCGCATCTTTTTCGGAATCTTCGGGCAATCTGTCGCTGAAATCGGCTTTTTCCCTGCCTGAGGTATCGGGAACAGCTTCATCAATGTCTTTGAGAGCCTCGCCGACATGCTTTCCCGACGGCTGCGCGAGCAGGTATTTTCCGACCGTGGCCATCCGAAGCGCAAAAATCGCTTCGAGAAAACCTTCCGTTTCGCCGGGCAGAGACTGGCCGGCGGCTTCCCATGCCAACCTATCGGAAATCGCGGTATTTTTGTTTCGTTCGTAAAGGTCCCAGAATCGTTCGGCGCGCACAAAGAAAGCTCCGGCCGGTTCGCAAAAAACCATCATATCGGCGTATTCCTTGATCTTAGGGTCTTTTTCAGCACTCGTTACCGGCGAACGATATTCACTTAAGAATCGCTGAAATGCGAGCAATTCCAAAAGCTCCAATTCAGCCTTTACTTCCACGGCAACGGATTCGGAAGCCGCACGACGGCAGAATTTGAAAATTTCGAACGACTCGCAAAGCTCTTTCGATGTCTTCGCCCAACGCTCCCGTGCAAGTTTCAAATATATCGTTTCTTTGTCAGCCGGTGAAAAAGGACGTGTAAAACCTCCGAAAAGCCAGCAATTCGTGCCGTCAGCTAAAATCGTGCGATACCATGGGCTTTTAATTTTACTTATCGTATCTTCATTCGCGGAAGTTTCTTCAATTTTGACCACCGTACCTAATTCGATAAATCCTCTTTCTTTTCCCGACTTCGATGGTGTGTCGCGCAAGCGGACCGACACGCCGGTGATGATGCGCATATCCGAACTTTGCGGCTTACTCGCGGGAAGCGCGATGTCGGGTTTTGCAACGATGGGCGCCGCGATCGTAGCCGGCGGAGCGACAACTGGAAAAGCTGGAAGAGCCGGAAGAGACTGAACGGTCTGAGCTTTTGCAACTATGGAACGTTCTTCCATAAGAATTCCGTTGAGGAAAAACTTGATCTTGTCAACGCTCTTGCCGGAAATTTTCAACGTCACACGCTCACCGGGCTTATGCAACTGATTATGTATTACAGCTTCGTTGTCCCCGCTGATTTGAAGAACTTTCAAAGTTTTAGACATTGAACTTTGGGGAAGCGTAAATACGACTTCTCCAATCTCATCAGCCGACACGGATAAACACGAAGCCAACACGACGATGCCGATTATTGCCAAAGTTTTGATTTTACTCATTTTTCACCTCCGAGCAATCGCATTTTTAATGACTCCACATCCTTGTATTTGGCGTACACATCATGGTAGCCTGGAGAACGTTTCAATGCCTCATCAAGTTGCGTGACCGCGTCGAAAGATCGCCCGTCCGAAGCTAAAAGTTTCGCATATTCATAACGAAAGAATTCGGCGGCCGGGTCAAGCCCGACGGCTTTTTCCATGAACTCGAATTTTCCCGGCAAACCGGCTTTTGTTGCGATTCGACTCTGTTCATACCAGTACCATGCTTCGGTAGGATTCAACTCGGCGGCACGACTTAATCTCGCCTGCGCGCTTGCAAGACGCCCCGCCGCTTCATCAATTTGCGCGAAACGCATATGTACCAATGGAATATTTTCATCAACCGACTCTATATTCCGTAAAGACGCCTCGGCAAATGAAATATTGCCTTCCCTTAGATAGTGAGAATTTTTTTCCAACGACAACTGAATATGTAAATTTTTAAAGTTAAGTACAAGATAAATTGCGAAGAATACGCAGCCGAAAATCTTTAAAAACAACCCCGGAGTCACGACGGTTCCGGGGCTTTCCGGTTCGGTTCGGCGATGAAAAACGAGTCCCGCCATAATCGCGATTAAAACCGCGGTCGGATAAATTCGATCGGAAAATCCGCTCAAATTGTGAAGAAAGAAAACCAAAAAGGAAGCGCATCCCGCCGACGTTATCCAGGATACTTCACCGCCGGGGTCGCGAAAAAACCTGAAAATCCTTAAAAAAATCAGCACGCAGATTCCAAGAAGGAAAAAAACACCGATCGCGCCGGTTTCGAGAAACGAATGTAAAATTTCGTTATGGGCATTCATCGGGTAATCCCCGCCCACCAATCGAAATCTCGGATAAACCTGGTTGAACGTGTGAAGCCCGAACCCGAATAAGGGAATTTGAGGAATCGCCTTGATGATTGCCTGATTGATGTATGATCTTTGCGAGACCGTCATATCGGCGGGATTGGCGACGCTCGTAAGGCGGTATTTGAACGGCCCGAGAAGAAAAATCGCCAGCACCACTCCACCCGATATCAGTAAAACACGATTACGCATCGTTTCTTTCCAACCCGGTCGCTTCAAGACAAGCAAAGCCGCCGCGCCCGCAAAACCCGCGAGATAAGCACCTCGGCTGAATGTCATCAGCAACCCGACACCGGCGCCGATTAAGCCGCCGCCGAAAACAACGGCAGATCGGGGCGTAGAGGGAACCGAAAATATTCCGGCTATTATAAGAGGAATTATTCCAGCAAGATAAGCGCCGAAAATATTCGGATCTGAAAATATTCCGGCGCATCGCGTGCGTATCAACCCTTTCATCGCCGGATCAACCCACGTCGCAGGCATCGGCGGCGCATCCCAAAATTCCCTGATGCTTATCCAGCCATGCAATAAACCGGCCAAGGCCGCCGCCCAAAAAAGACAAGTCGCCGTTTTCGCGCTATCCGGCAAATATCGAACCGTTGCAACAATGGCCATCATACCGATGACTTTCAGAAAAACCGGAATCGATGATGTGGGATCTTCCGAAGTAATTGATGAAATTCCGACGACAACCAACCAACCAACGCAAAAGCGGAAAAACCAGATCGAGAATTTGTCATCTTCGGTTGCCGCTGATCCGGAAACCAAGATGGCCAGAAGAGGAAGAGCCAATATTTGGTTAACAGCGGTAATGAAGGGTTCGCTGGCAAAATACAAAAAAGGAATCGCGAAAACCAGATAAGCTGGCCAAAGGGGGACATACGTCCATAGCATGTCCCCCTCGCGTGCCTTTGAATTATTCCGGACGGGTGAAAAAACCAATGTTAACCTTGCGGCTCCGGAGCAATTTTATCAAGCTGTATCGGAGGAGATGCCGGATCGCCCGGATTTTTGGCGGGTACGGTCTCCGAAGACTTGCCTGGCGCTTCCGTCCCGAGTTTTTCGAGGATGATCCATTGGTTGGCCAATTCCGACATCGTCGTCAGACAAGAGCGATAATGCTGATAAACTTCGTCACCGATGTATTCCTTTCGGCGAACATCGAAGCGGTCGGAAAACACGAGCTGGTAACCGGTCTGCGACATAGTCGAAAAGTAATTCATGCATCCGCAATTGAAGGAGTAATTCTTGCCCCAAGGAACCCAGGTATAGCCCTCCGGAACTTCAAGAACAATCGTATTGACGTTTTCCGTCGATGCCCAGTATTCCATCGGAAAGGTTCTCGTAGCCAAACTCGCCGAAGTGGAGTTATAGTCGACCCAAAGATTTCGAAATGTCATGAGGTTTTCGGACACCTTCATCGCAGCCTGAGGAATTTTGTAAGACAAGGTAAAAACCGTCGGGGCTTTCAAATCGTTGATGTCTGATAAACCGAAACTCTCCAGTTGCGCCTTTGGATGCACGCGCTTGACCGACTTCTCGGCATACATTTGCTTTTGCCGTTCCTTTGCGGCACGAAGCGTTCTGAGAGTCACCTCGTAAGGTCCACGGTATTGACGTATTTCTTTAACTTCCATGCTGCCGTCGGGAAGGATTTTGACGAAGACTTGCTTGTCCGAACGATTCGGTTCGGCTCCTCCCTCAGGAATTCTCTCGAACGTAAAACCTTTCTCGCCAAGAAAGCACCCGATAGTGCCTTGAAAGGAAGTCGAGATATTTCCGAAAGGCAGATAATCGGAATCACAAGTGGTATAAAAATTCACGCCATCGACGGAAATCTTCAACATCGCAAAGCCGGCCTGGCCCATCTCCGGAACTTTTTCGAGAATTCCCTGCTGATCCCAGTAATTAACGAAACCCACGGCGGATTTGATTCCCAGGTTTTTCAAGGCAAAGTGCAACAGGCAAACCCGCGCCATATTATTTCCGTATTTTTTCTTGAGCGCAACATCCGAATGAACCGGATCAATCCCGCCGTAATCAAAGCAAGAAATATCGAGCAGCCTGATTTTACGCAGAATCGCATCATAAAGGCTTTCGACCTTCATCACGTCAACGGATTGCGCCGCGGCTTTCGAATCGGCAATAAAAGATTCCAACAGATCCTTTGAGGGCGCCGAAGCATCAAGGGCTTTTTCAAATTCATCGGCGATGCGGTTCCACTCGTTGGTCTGGAAAACCAGGATGCGCGGGAATATCCGTGTTCCGGGCATCATGTTCTGCTCGGGAATGAAACCTTTCTTGTCTTGGAATACCCAAGTCCATGTTTTCGTTTGTTTATCGAGCGTTTCGGAAAACACCGGCAATTTCTCGCCCGTCCATTGAAATTTCTCGATACCGAGATTCAAACTTTGGGGAAAGGAAACGACAAATTCTTCCTTCAGAATCGGTTCTCTCTGACCGAATGTAGTGTCGATCAAATAAGGTCGCAGTTCCGTGGACTTTTTAGTAGTGATTTGATAACAAACATCGATTATTCCGCCGAGATCGACCTTTTTCATGGCGAATTTGATCTTCTTCAAGCGATCATATTCAGGAGTTCCGGAATAGAGTGCTTCATCCGACAAGGCATCGTCGGTAAGATGGTAAATGCGCCCATCCGGGGCATAGGTATGCGCGTAAATGATTTCCGGAACCTCGCGATCGGTGGTATAATATATGGCTTGATCGGCCCGCCCCAAGCCGTCTTCTTTAAGGATTTTGACGATTTCCCGGCGCTTGAAAACAACCGAACCGTCGGCTTGATATTCAAAACTTCTTCGTTTGAAGAGTGTTACGTAATCCGAATCGGGATAGTCCGTCGCGGTCGGTGCTTCATTTATAAGCGAAATCAGGAACGGATCGGTCAGACTGGCGATAAAAGAGAATTGATCGCCCTCACGAACTTTCGAAACCAAGACATGCGACACTTCGGCCTTCTCAAAGGTTTTTTCCTCTCCGACTGCCTCTTTGAAGGAAATCTTTTTTTCGTCGATCTTTTGCAGCACGCCGACATGCTCCTCACCTTCGTTCAAATAAAGAACGTCCGAAAAAGCCGACACCGAAATCAGAGTCAAAATCGTCAATAATATTAATTTCTTCATCGCCCGGCCCCCTTCCATGTTGTATCTTCAAGGAATATGCGTTCTTCCCCCGATTTCGATATCTTCTCAAGATCTTCCTTGTAAGTCTGGTATTCCGCAACCGGAACCGTTCGTTTTAAAACAGCCATTTTTCTGAACACTTTAATGGTTTGCCCCTGATGAGTGTATTTGACTTCGAATTCAATATAGGGATTTTTGACTTGGAGCGGAGTAGGCAGATATTTAACTGAAAAACCGGGAGGGACATCTACGGTGATATCATCGACCCTAAGGCTCGTAGTCGGGTAAGAAATGTCGTATTTTCTTTTATCGAGGCTGACTTCGGAGAATTTCATCTCAAAATACGGAATTTCGAAAATCATGTATTTGCCCGATCTCGAAGCAAACTTATTCAGCACATATGTTGATTTAGCTTGAAACGGCGCGGAAAAATCCAGGGGATCGGAATGCGTCGCCAGCTCCAGCCGGTAATCGGCTGTCAATGCGGCAATAGAGGCACGAACTTGTTTCTCATATTCCTCGGGTTTGAGTCCCCGAGCCGATGCCCTGAAACCCGATTCAGCGGAACCGTTTTGTTCCGATACGAATTCTACGCGCGTAGTGCCGTCCGGTGACAGAATCATTTTTCTCGTCGCCTTAACCGCATTATCTTCCGGAGGCGGCAAAGGCACCGGATTTATCTTTTCCAGCATCGTATTATCAGCGGTTGTTTCATGATCATCCCATCGGAAATAGGGATAGCGATAATCCGAAGCCGTCGAGTCGAGATAAAATATCTTTCCATCCAGATGGACTTCGGTTATGCAATGGTTGGCATCGAAAATCGGAATTTCCCGGATCGATTTCCCGGAGTTGTTGGTAAGAATTCCAACCGGATAAGCCTCAACACCAATATGTTTGAGCATCGTCGCGAGAAGCATTCCCTTATCGGTGCAGTCGCCGTAACGATTTTTCAGCGTTTCTTCGGCGGGATGTCCTGTTTGACCGCTGGCTATATTTCCTTTTATAGAAATATAGCGTATCTCTTTTTGGCAAAACAGGTACAAGCGGGCGATTTTTTCATCGAGAGTTTTGGCCCCCATCGTGATCTCGTCAACTTTTTTCTTGACGGCATCCGATAGATTGAATCTTTTTTGAAACATCGGCTTGAGGCGATTGAAAAGATAGCTCCAGTCTTTTTGCAGACAGAAAGCGACTGAAGGAACGACATCGCGGGCCGGCGGCATCAAAGGCTCGTCAATAACCGGAGGCATATCTTTAAAAGTCCAGGTATAGACGGTTTCATCTTTCTCATCTTTGGTTTCCGGCTTCGCCGTTTCAGGCGGACAGTGCGGCGTCACATAATACAGCGGCATGCCTTTCGGCAGCTTCACACGCAGAATCGATGTACCGACGGGGTTGTTGCCCTGGAAGAAAAAGTGGCTCTGATAAAGATTTTTATCGAACGGATTAAACTCTTCGGTTTCGTAGGCATAATCGATCAGACTGCCGACGTTGACGTTGGGAATGGTAAAACTGATTTGCTGGTATTCGTTATAAAACTCATCGCCGGAACTAGCTTTGGAAACCTTTATCTGGTCGGTAGAAAGGTTGGCCACGGTTCCGTCGGGGCTTAGGCTTCGAGCATGGAGAATCTTCACTCTCTCGCGGTTCGGATCATACCAAATAGCGACTTCAGCCGCCGAAAGCGATTCTTCTTTTGCCAGGTAACTAATGCCGCGATACCAGTTTACATTCGTACCGTCGGCTTTGTGACGATCTTCACCCTCATCGAGAACCAACACGGATGAGCTGTCCGGATATTTCGCCATGATTTGTTTCGCATGTTCGAGATATCCGGCAAGATCGGCGCTGTCGGTCGCCAGTTCGTCGGTTCCGCGCTTTTCACCCATAAAACTTACGTCACGAATTTCACCCCTGGGCAATTCACGGCTCTCCGTTCCCGTCGTAAATTTTGCCGCGTCACCTTCATACCGAAACTGCTCGACGGTAAGAACATCGCCGTTGGAAAGCGTAATGACCGTGGCATATACAGGTAACGATAAGATAAATCCGAGAACGAGCACCATTCCTGATAAGTATTTTGATTTCAATTTTTCCCTCCGAATTTAATTTGAGTTTATTATAGAGTGAACAAATACGAAAAGAAAGTGAATTTCTTTTCGCAAAAATGAAAGAAATAAACCGAATTCATGTTCGTTGCCGGGGCAATTACATGAAATCATTACCGAGAGCCGATTGTAGATACTCCGTTGAAATGCAAGATTTATTTTGAAAAAAGACATTAAATCAAATAGCATCTTTTACGAAATCATTTAACATTGATATTCTCTTTCTACTCTTGGGAGGGAGCCATTATGAAAAAGACCACGGTCAGCTTTTTTTTATTTTTCGTTTTTTTATTTGGAGGAGTTTTATTCGGGGTCGAAACTTCTTCTGCGAAAAAGACCTACCTTATTGCGGAAGCTCTTTTTGAAAAGAGTGAATACAATAAATGTCTAATGCAATTGGACAAAACCGTTGAGGCTCTTGGCAAAACATTGATCAGAAGCCAATTTAGACCTGAAATTTCGCAAACCGCTAAAATGTTATGATACTTTTACGATAATTTTGAAGTTTGCAAAACTTGCGCAAACCTTTAATTAAATGGTATTCCAAGAGGGGAAAGATGAATTTTTGAAACAGAAATTTCCAGAAACCTTAGCGTATATTTACGCAGCCATCTCGGTGACACCCTAGATAAAGCTTTCTGCTTGACAAAAATAGCCAAAATGGCTAAAATAGATATTAAGAGAGGTGCAACATGAATCGGAAAGATGTTTCTCACAATTGCGCACCGTTACTCGTCAATGGGAAGCCTATCGAGAGCTCCTCCTTCACCGCAACCGATGCCAAGAACGAGTTTGGACAGATGTTGGAAATGGTTACTGCAGGCCGAGCGGTTGTTATCACCAAACACGACACGCCAAAGGCTGTGATGATCTCTTACGATGAATTCATGGCCCTCGCCGAGAGGGGTAAACATCAGTTGAATTCTCTGAGAGCAGAATTTGATGAGCTTCTTTCCAGCATGCAGACACCGGAAGCCCGTGCCGGCATAAAGGCTGCCTTCGATGCGTCGCCAACACAACTAGGGCGAGCTGCCGTTTCAGCCATGCGCAGGCGTATTGAAATTGACCCGGAATCCTAGAATCTCCGTTTTAGCTGGCGTGAATGGGGCGGGTAAAAGTACCGTCGGCGGCGCTATGTTTCGAGAAAACGGTGCTAACTACTTCAACCCTGACGAAGCCGCCCGGAAAATAATTGAAGCTAGCCCGGAAATCTCAGCAATTGATGCCAACATTGCCGCTTGGCAAGAAGGGAAACAGTTGCTGGAACGAGCAATCTCGGAACACCTTAACTACGCATTCGAGACGACCCTGGGTGGTGAAACCATTACAGGTTTACTTGAGAAAGCGATCTCCGCTGGTATCGAAGTGTGGGTATGGTATGTTGGCTTGAGTAGTCTTGACCTTTGCATCGCCCGGGTAAAAGCAAGAGTCGCTGCAGGAGGCCATCCCATTCCCGAGGCTAAAATCCGAGAACGTTACATTAAAAGTCCGCTCAACCTGATTCGTCTCCTACCGAGGGTCACTAAACTTCTGGTTTTCGATAATAGCGCAGAAGGTAATCCACGCGATGGAAAGCGCCCGCAGCCACAGCTCATTCTCGACGTAGAGCACGGTCATGCAGTCAGGTTCTGCGACCTCAGATGCGCTCCGGAATGGGCTAAACCCATTCTGACCATAGCCCTGAAACTGCCTGCGTAATACATGACAAGATAATTTTCATTTGTAATGGTTAGTTCCTTACAGGCTCTAAGAATGTAAATTACGGCTCAACCGAAAAAATTCCGATATTCGGGAAGCATCTTCCAACATTTCATTTTCGTGAACGTAATTTCGGATACCTCACGTTCTGGCATTCCCCTCGTTCTATCCAACCGTCGAAATTTTTGGCCGGAACCGACATGGAATTATCGAGAATGTCGTCGGCATCTCTTGCGATCACTTTTCCTAAAACGGATTCGGTGAGTCGGTGCATGGTTTCTTCGTTATCCCAATTCATGAAAGCAATCTCATAATCTTTTGTCAACAATATCAGATAACCTCTAAGGCCTTTGTCGGAATACGCGGTGCGGATGTATCCGATGTTCTGATTGAGCCTTGTCAAAAACAACTGAGGAGTGATATTTTTTTTCCGAACTCCAAAACTGAAAATCGTATGGCCGTTGCGCCAATCGACCGGTTTGCCGAACACATCGTAAGCAACACCACGCGCGTCGTTCGACGGAACAGAGCCGAGATAAGGCTGGGGAACCAAACTGAAGGAAATTTTCGGAGTGAATAGATTCCAGTGCTTCATCTGATAGGCTTGTCCATCAGGAGCAGCATTCATTTTGTGATAATTAAGCTCGGAGTTGTACACAACAAGAGCTATTTCATCGGGAAGATCTGTGCGATCGGTTTTCGGAAGCAACGCCACCAGATAGGCTTTAAGTCCGTAATTTCCGGGTGTTTTTACGGTTGCGGGAATAAACTGCGTTGCAAGCTCTTTTCTAAATGTCTCGAAATCCATATCATTTTTTTTAAATCCTTGCCAGATGCGATAGTGGAGCTTCGGCAAGCTTGGAACCGCGGTGTTCGCATCGGAAGCATCGAGATGACCGCAGCAAAAAAAGATCAGAAGCGAAAGAAAGAAACGTTTCATGCAATCAGGCCCCGATCGATGAATAGAAATTTACATTTTCGCCGATCAGTATAAACAGACACCCCGGGGATGTCAAAAAAATCAAAAACCGATTTGCGTCCTTCAATTGGAAAAAAAGGTTGTTCGTGGTGAGAACTGACCTGGGTTTGTCGGTGAAATCCTAGCGAATATTTTTGGCATATTCATTGAAAAACTCAATGATGCGAGGGAAAAAACTGCTCATGTCCGGATACAGAACTCGGTTGTTTTCGTATAGGACGGATTAGGCGCCGGCGCCGTAATCCGCCGAGCTTCTGGGGAACCGCTCATCCCTTGCCGGCATATCCCAACCTCCCGAGAAACGTCTTGCCCCTGATTCCGCATCCGAGGCAAGTTATCAAAACCTCATTAATTATACAACCTTTCATTAACCTGGGCATTTTTTCGTCAACCTCCTGAATCAATTCGGATGCCGATCCGATCGTCGCGCATGAAACAAAACATAATCCGACTTCGCTACCCATCACATCCTACGAATCACCATCATCCGCTTACCGAAATCGATATTGAGGCAGGATGAAAAAAAACGAACACCATTGAATCAAAACACGCCTTATTCGATGAATGGAATGCTTTTTGGGTGTATCCGACCGCAAGTTTGTGGTATATTTTTATCGCCGACAAGTTCAGCATGGAAACGTAGGATTAGAATGAAAAGGCTTAGCAGATTCGAAATTTTTCTAATCTTCTTGGTTTTTTGCGCAGCATTGCTGTCCGCCGAACCTCGACTGTCATCCCAGGATCAGGAGCTCCTTGACCTGGTTCAGAAGAAAACGTTCGCTTTTTTTTGGGAATTTGCTCACCCCGTTTCGGGAATGATACCGGAACGAAACACGACTCCGGAAATGGTCACCACGGGCGGAACCGGGTTCGGAGCAATGGTCTGGATCGTTGGAGCCGAGCGTGGGTGGCTGAAACGCGAAGAATTGCTGAAACGCAGTCACGAGGTGGTGGATTTTCTCACCCATGCCGATCGATTTCACGGAGCCTGGCCGCACTGGCTTAACGGCGCCACCGGAAAAGTAATTCCGTTCAGCACATACGATGACGGCGCGGATTTGGTCGAGACCTCGTTTCTCATGCAGGGCCTACTGACTCTGAAAGCGTATTTCAACCGGTCTTCCGAGTCCGAGTCTTCGTTGCGCGGCAAAATTTCCCGCCTTTGGGATGAAATCGAATGGGATTGGTTCACACACGGCGAAAAAGTTCTATACTGGCACTGGTCGCCAAACTACGGCTGGAAGATGAACTTGCCGATTCGTGGATACAATGAAGGTCTGATTACCTATATACTGGCGGCATCTTCGCGAACCCACGGAATTTCTCCTGAAATGT
>Ga0074199_1001137_pt1 | contig 27093 bp, 21 predicted proteins | sample EPASupsiteSAE347_FD_64528 | JGI IMG/M metagenome (GOLD analysis project Ga0074199, IMG submission 64528) | Bioremediated contaminated groundwater from EPA Superfund site, New Mexico - Sample SAE3-47 | ecosystem: Environmental > Aquatic > Deep subsurface > Groundwater > Contaminated ... | reverse complement strand
GTCTTCTTTATTGAAATGAGCCATATCGGCGGGACCTGCCTTAACCGCGGATGCATACCGACCAAAGCCCTTTTGCAATCGGCAAAAGTCCTGGATACCTGCAAAAAAGCGGCAGGTTTCGGGATAAACTCGCAGCCGCCGTCCGCGGATTTCAGCAGCATCCAGGCGCGCAAGAATAAAATAGTAGAGCAGCTGCGCCAGGGCATGCTTTCCAGGATCAAAGGCATAGATTTTATCAATGAATCCTGCGTGATCGCGGATGCGCAAACCATACTGGCGCCGGACCAGACAATAAAAACCAAGGCTATGATCATAGCCACCGGCTCTTTCCCGGCCGAGCTGAAATCTTTCAAGTTCGACGGCAGCAAATTCCTTTCCAGCGACAATATCCTTAATCTTGAAACCATCCCGAAATCTCTTTTGATAATCGGCGGCGGGGTGATCGGCTGCGAATTCGCCAGTTTATTTTCCTGCCTGGGCACGCAGGTGCATATCGTTGAAATGATGGACCAGCTTTTGCCCGGCGAGGATAAAGAGGTCAGCCGTAAATTAGAGCTGTGTTTCAAGAAAAGATCGATCAAGGTGAATACCTCTACCGACGCCGCTACGCTGGATATTGACTCGTATGAGCTGGTTTTGGTCGCGGTAGGCCGCAGGCCGGTCCTTGCCGGGCTGGAAAAACTCGGCTTGAATGTTGAAAAAGGCAAAATCGCCGTAAATGAATTCCTGCAGACCAATGTCCCGGGCGTTTACGCGGCAGGTGATTGCACCGGCAAGATCATGCTGGCGCATTACGCTGCATACCAGGGAAAGACCGCGGCCTGGAATATCTGTAATCCGGATAAACTGGCGAAAGCGGATAATAAAGTCGTCCCGGGGTGCATATTCACTAACCCGGAGATCGCCAGCTGCGGGATCAATGAAGACGCGGCCAGGAATAACGGCATCGCGGTAACGGTTTATAAATTCGATTTCCTGGGTTCGGGAATGGCCAGGATACTGGATGAGACCGACGGTTTTATCAAGATAATCGCAGAAGAAAAAAGCGGCCGGATAATCGGCGGCTCGATCATCGGGCCCAGGGCAACTGAGCTGATCAGCGTGATCTGCACAGCCGCAAGCTCGGGTTTAAGCGTCAGCCAGCTGAAAAGAACGATCATGGCCCATCCCAGCCTTTCCGAGGCGATAAGCGAGGCCTTGGATAAATAACCCGGTTTTGATGATGCGCGAGATTCATGAGCTCGGATTAACGGATTATCAATTCAGCCGGGATTTTCAGGCCAGGATCTTTGAAAAGGTTAAAAGCGGTTCTTTGAGATCAGCGCTTATTTTATGCCGTCATCGCCCGGTGATCACCATGGGCAGGCAGGCAAAGCCGGAAAATATCAAATCCAGCTCAGCGGACCTTGATATAAAAGGCATCCGCACGGTCTTTGTGGAACGCGGAGGGGATGTGACCTACCACGGCCCGGGCCAGCTGGTCATTTATCCGGTCTGCGACCTGAGGTTCTTCGGCAAAGACCTGCATCAATACCTGCGTATGCTGGAAAGCCTGGTCATGGGGACATTGACCGAATCCGGCATAAATCCCTGCCGGAAACCGGGATTGACCGGGGTGTGGGTGGATGAGGCGAAGATATCATCCATCGGCATAGCGGTGCGTAATTGGATAAGCTATCATGGGATAGCTTTGAACGTGAAAAAAGATGACCTGGAAGGTTTTTCGTTGATCCGGCCGTGCGGTATGGATATCCGGATGACCTCGATGGAAACTATCCTCAACCGAGACGTCAGCTTTGAGCAGGTCAGCGCGTCAATAATCAGGAGATTTCAGAAATGTTAAAGGCCATTTTGCCGGAGTTGGGACAGGGGATCGATAAGGCTACTGTATCATTTTGGTTTCTGAAAGAAGGCGACAAGGTAAAGGAAAAAGACGACTTAGTGGAACTGACCACGGATAAAGCCGCGTTCAACCTTCCTTCGCCCGGAACAGGCACGATCACTGAGATATTCTTTCGCGAAGGCGAAACGGTGAATGTCGGCCAGGTCCTGGCGCATATCGACGAGAATTAACGAAAAATTTTTTCTTGACAAAATTACAAATGCGATTATAATTAGCACTCTGGGATATAGAGTGCTAAGATGTTTTAATCCAAAAAACAGGAGGTGGTGCAATGAAGCTTCAACCGTTAGGTGACCGCGTAGTGGTCAGGCCTTTAGAGGCTGAGACTAAATCAAAAGGCGGGATACTTCTGCCGGATACGGCTAAAGAAAAACCGCAGCAGGGCGAGATCATTTTTGCGGGCAAAGGCAAGACCCTGGAGAATGGGAGCGTTGCCGCTTTGGAAGTAAAGGTGGGGGACAAGGTATTATACGGAAAATATTCCGGGAGCGAATTCACCAGCAAGGAAGGCGAAGAGCTTCTGATCATGAGGGAAGAGGATATCCTGGCAATAATCAAATAAGTTTGTAAACCGTAAAAAGAGAGGAAAAAATGGCAAAACAATTGTTATTCAGCGACGAAGGCCGCAGGAAGATATTAAGCGGTGTCGAGCAGTTGGCCGCCGCGGTCAAAGTGACCCTCGGGCCTAAAGGCCGCAATGTGGTCATTGACAAAAAATTCGGTTCTCCGACCATTACCAAGGACGGCGTGAGCGTGGCCAAAGAGGTCGAGCTTGAAGATCCTTTTGAGAACATGGGCGCGCAGATGGTCAAGGAAGTAGCGGAAAAGACCTCGGATATCGCCGGCGACGGCACCACCACGGCCACTGTTCTGGCTGAGGCGATCTATCGCGAAGGATTGAAGAACGTAACCGCCGGCTCGAATCCCATGGCGTTAAAGCGCGGGATCGAAAGGGCTGTGGAAAAAATAATCGAAGAGCTGAAGAAATTATCGACGCCGATCAAAGATAAAAAAGAGATCGCCCAGGTCGCTTCCATAGCGGCGAACGGTGATCATGTCATCGGCGACCTTATCGCCGACGCCATGGAAAAAGTGGGCAAGGACGGGGTTATTACCGTGGAAGAAGCAAAATCCACAGCCACTACCCTGGATGTGGTCGAAGGTATGCAGTTCGACCAGGGCTACCTTTCCCCGTACTTCGTGACCGACGCGGAGAGAATGGAAGTCATCCTGGATGATCCGTATATCCTTATCCATGAGAAAAAGATATCATCGCTGAAAGACCTTTTACCGCTGCTGGAAAAGATCGCCCGCACCGGAAAACCGCTGTTGATATTGGCGGAAGAGGTTGAAGGCGAAGCGCTGGCTACTCTGGTAGTCAACAAGATCCGCGGAACTTTCACCGCCTGCGCGGTAAAAGCCCCGGGTTACGGCGACAGACGCAAGGCAATGCTCGATGATATCGCTGTTCTGACCAACGGAAAGGCGATAACCGAGGAATTAGGGATAAAACTGGAAACCGTGGATATCGACGATCTCGGCCGGGCAAAACGGGTCAAGATCGACAAAGAGAATACCACGATAGTCGAAGGCGCGGGAAAGACCGCGGCGATCAACGCCAGATGCGCCCAGATCAAGAAACAGATCGAGGACAGCACGTCCGATTACGATAAAGAGAAGCTGCAGGAAAGACTGGCAAAACTGCACGGCGGCGTGGCGGTTATCAATGTAGGCGCTGCGACCGAAACTGAAATGAAAGAGAAAAAAGCCAGGGTCGAGGACGCTTTGCACGCTACCCGGGCTGCTGCCCAGGAAGGTATTGTTCCCGGCGGCGGGGTTGCGCTGCTGCGGGCCATACCGGTCCTTGAAAAAATGAAGCTGGAAGGCGATGAGAAGATCGGCGTGGATATCGTGAAGCGCGCCATCGAAGAGCCTTTAAGGATGATTGCCCAGAACGCCGGGCTTGAAGGTTCAGTGGTCGTCCAGAGGATCAAATCCGAGAAGACCAGCATCGGTTACGATGTCTCCCAGGACGCCTATGTGGATATGATCGACGCGGGCGTTATCGATCCCACTAAGGTTACACGTTCAGCTTTGCAGAACGCCGCGAGTATCGCCGCGTTGCTTTTGACCACCGAAGCGATAATAACGGACCTGCCGGAAAAAGAAGGCAAGATGCCGGCGATGCCGGGCGGAATGGGCGGCATGGGTGGAATGGGCGGCGGAATGGGCGGATATTAAGCCTGTAAGCCGTTTTAAGAAATTCATGTACGCGTAATAATGCAAGGGCCGGACCAGTTTTCGAACTGGTCCGGTCTTTGTTTTTTTGAAAAAAAAGAAAGCGCTTTCCTTGACAATCGGTATTTCCTGTGCTATACTTGAAAAAACCTATTACTCATTGAATAGCAAGGGGTTAAAATGCAAACCTTCCTTAATATGCTCAGCCTTTTTAATTGGGTGGATATATTTATTTTGCTGGTTTTTATAAGGTTAGCCTGCATAAGCCTTAAAACCGGTTTATCCACCGAATTATTCAAATTTATCGGGACTTTTGCCGGACTTTACCTGTCTTTGCACTATTACCTGCTTTTAGCCGGCCTTTTAACCGCCAAAACCGCGGAAAAGAACGGCCCTCCGGCGATCTTCAGCATTACTTTTTTCATCCTGCTGGCAATATTAGGTTATCTGGTATTCTTTTTGTTCCGTTTGTTCTTCAGCAAACTGGTTAAGGCTGAGGTAGTCCCTAACCTGAGCAAATGGGGCGCATTCGTTGTTTCTTTAGCCAGGGCATCTTTATTATCGAGCCTTGTCCTTTGCGCGTTCCTGGTCAGCGCTTCCCCGTATTTTACTAAGATAGTCCAAAGCTCTTATTCAGGCGCCAGGGTCTCTAAGATCGCTCCTGCCACGTATCACTGGTTTTGGAACACGTTAATGTCTAAGTTCATGGTCAAGGAAAACCTGAACAAATCTATTCCTGTCATAAAATAAGTAAAATCTATGCAATTATCCAGGATCTACGATTTGGTTTTGAAATACGGTATTGAATGCGATCCGCGCCGGAATAAAGCCGCGATAAGCTCATACGCGGATACGGCTATTTTATACGGCCAGCCGGAAAAACAGGTGCAAAAGATCCTTGTGGGTATCGACATCGAGACCCCGGAACTTCTGCTGGCGGATAAGATCCGTCACCGCGACGGGTTGGACCTGGTGATTAGCCATCATCCTGAAGGCGTCGCTTACGCCGGGTTGTACCAGGTAATGCGCTTGCAGGTGGATTTGCTGGAGCAGATCGGTTTGGACCGTAAGTCAGCCGAACAATTCTTGGAGGTCAGGCAGCGCGAGGTCGAACGCGGGATCATGCCGGCGAACCATATGCGCGCGGTGGACGCGGCGCGGCTGTTAAGCCTGCCGTTCATGTGCATCCACACCCCGGCGGACAACCAGGTGGCGGATTTTACGCTGAAATACCTGGAAAAAGCCAAACCGGAACACGTCGGGGATATACCCGGCATATTGCTGCAGATCCCGGAGTATAAACAGGCGGCAGAACGCCTGGCCGGGCCCAAGCTGATCCTGGGCGATCCCAAGCGGCCGTGCGGAAAGATATTCGTGGATATGACCGGAGGCACCGAAGGCTCCAAGGATGTTTTTGGAAAAATGCGCAAAGCCGGGGTCAGGACCCTGATCGCGATGCATTTGAGCGAAGGGCATTTAGCCAAAGTAAAGGACGCCAACCTTAACGTGGTCATCGCCGGGCATATCGCCTCGGATAATCTCGGGCTTAACCTTTTGCTGGACAAGATAGAGAAAGATGAGAAATTCAATTGCGTTTCCTGCTCCGGATTTGCTCGGATACGCAGGACCAAGGAATAAGTAATGGCCGGACTCATAGACGATAATATTATCAACGAGATACTCGGAAGGGTAAATATAGTCGAGGTTATCTCCGAGTATATCCCCCTGAAAAAGAGCGGCAGGAATTTTAAGACCAACTGCCCGTTCCATCATGAAAAGACCGCGTCATTCATGGTCTCGGTGGACAAGCAGATCTATCATTGTTTCGGATGCGGGGCAGGCGGCAATGTCTTTAATTTCCTGATGCAGTATGAGCGACTGCAGTTCCCCGAGGCGGTCGAGCTTCTGGCCAGAAAAACCGGGGTGGTCCTGCCGGAAAGAAAACAGGGACAGCGCAATTCTTCAGGTGTAACTACCGAGATTTACCAGGTCAATGAAATGGCCGCTGAATTCTATCACGCTAACCTTAACGGCGCTGCCGGACATGCCGGACGGGATTACCTGGTCAAGCGCGGGATCACCAAAGAAACCGCGGAGTTATTCCGGCTGGGGCTGGCTTCGGACAAATGGGACGGTTTATTGAACCATTTGAAGGGAAAATCCGTAAGCGTATCTTTGATAGAAAAAGCGGGACTGGCCTTAGCCCGCGATGACGGCGGTTATTATGACCGGTTCCGTAACCGGGTGATATTCACCATATCGGATGTCAAGTCGCAGGTGCTCGGGTTCGGGGCCAGGGTGCTGGATAACAGCCTGCCGAAATACATCAATTCCCCGGAAAGCCCGGTATATACCAAAGGCAAACATCTTTATGGCTTGAACCTGGCCAAAGAAGCGGTCCGCGCCGAGGATTGCATTGTGATCGTAGAAGGTAATCTGGATTGCGTTGTTCCTTACCAGGCAGGATTGCACAACATAGCCGCTTCGTTAGGCACGGCGTTGACCTCAGACCAGGTCAGGCTGATAAAACGATACACGCATAACGCGGTGATCATGTATGACGGGGACAAAGCCGGCGAAATGGCTACCCTGCGCAGCCTGGATATCTTTGTGGAAGAGGGGCTGAGCGTCCGGGTGGCCGCGCTGCCGCAGGGGTTTGATCCGGATACCTTTGTGCGCAAGCACGGGATCGATAAATTAAAAGAGATGATCGCCGGGGCCCAGGATCTTTTCGATTATAAAATGCGGGTCTTGAAGGCCAGGTTTGACATTAACCAGATCGAGGGCAAGGCCAGGATATCGGCTGAGATGCTGCCGACGATAAATAAATTCACCAACGCCATACTGAAATCGGAATATTTAAAGAAGCTGGCCCTGGAGTTGAACGTTTCCGAGGACGCGCTGATGAAAGAAGCGGGAAAGCCCGTTTCAGGCGGCAGCCGGGCCGCGGACCATCCGCCCGCAGCTGCGGTCTCGCTGCAAGCGGCCAATCCCACGGAAAAACTCCTGGTGAAGTTCATGCTGGAAGAAACTAAACTCATCGCTCAGCTTAAAGAAAAGATAGAACCCGGCGATTTTCAGGATACCCAGATATCCCGGATCGTATCCCTGATGTTCGATTTTGTCACGGCCGGCCAGGAGCTTAAGCCGAATACACTGATCACCCATTTGGAAGACAATAACCTTTCCCAGCTTTTGCGCGAAACCAGTTTTTACCTGCCGGAAGTGGAATACCCGGACAAGGACAAGGTCATTGAGGATTGCGTGCAGCGGCTGAAGAAGAACAGTCTTATCAAGAAAAAGCACCGGCTTCAGCAGGAAATCAGGAAGGCGGAAACAGAGCGCAACGAAGATGAACTTAATAATCTGAAGGAAGAATTCAACCAATTAATCAAAAAGGGGTAGATCCGCATGAAAAAGAAAAACTTAAAGTTGAAGACAACCGCGGTAAAAGAATTATCCAAAAGTTATACCAAAGAAGACGTCGAAAAGATAATCGCCCTGGGAAGGCAAAAGGGCTTTATAACTTATGACGAGGTCAACGACCTGCTTCCCGAAGGCGTATCATCTTCGGCTGATATCGATCATTTGTTCGATATACTGGGCAATGAAGATATCCCGGTAGTGGAGAACGAGGATGAGGCTGAAACGGAGACGGAAAAGCCCGCGTCCAGGGTAAAGGATGAGGCAGGGGCTGAACATGAGATCAGCCGGGCGGATGAGCCGGTATTCCCGTTAGACGACCCGGTTAAGATGTACCTTAAACAGATGGGTTCCATATCCCTTTTGACCCGGGATGAGGAAATTTCCCTGGCTAAGAAGATCGAAGAAGCGGAGCTGAATTTCGACAACGCAGTCCTGGCCACCAGATTCGCCAAAAATGAAGTCATTAAAATGGCCCAGGGGGTTATATCAGGCGATGTCAACCTGGAAGAGGTGCTTAAAGGCGAGCTTACTACCAGCATAAAGAGCGTGACCAACAGGTTCCAGCGCATAATCGTCAGGATCAAGGCTACGCGAAACGAGGTCAAGGCTATGCAGTTGATCCGCCAGTTCAACTTTACCACTTCGGTGGTGGAGAAGGCGGTGCATAAACTGCATAAGCTGGTCAAAGAGCTCGATCATCTTGACCGCAGCGGCAAGCGCAACAGTGCAAAATGGCGTGAGCTTATTAAGGAGATCGGCGAGCCGTACGTAAAGATCAAGCTGCAGATAAGGCTGATTAAAGCCTGTCATGTAAAATTCAGCCACGCCAAAGAGCGGCTGGTCGCCGCCAACCTGAGGCTGGTGGTCAGCATTGCCAAGAAATACAATAACCGCGGACTGTCTTTCCTGGACCTGATCCAGGAAGGCAATATCGGTTTAATGAGGGCGGTGGAGAAATTCGAATACAAAAGAGGCTATAAGTTCTCTACATACGCTACCTGGTGGATAAGGCAGGCGATCACCAGGGCGATCGCGGACCAGGCCCGGACCATCCGCATACCGGTGCATATGACCGAGACCATTAACAAGATAATCCGTTTTACCCGGGTTTTTCTGCAGAAGAACGACCGCGAACCTACGCCTGACGAGATAGCCCAGAAGATGCGCCTGGCGCAGGACAAGGTCAAAGCAATATTGAAATTCGCCCAGAAGCCCATATCCCTGCAGATGCCTATAGGGGACGAAGGGGACACTCATTTCGGCGATTTCATCCAGGATAAGAAAGTTGCTTCACCGGCGAATACCGCGGTGCGCTCGATGCTTAAAGAAGAGATGAACTGCATCCTGAATACCCTGAACGACAAGGAGAAAAAGATACTGATCCTGCGCTTCGGCATAAGCGACGGATGCCCGCGCACCCTGGAAGAGGTAGGCAACATTTTCAAGGTTACCCGCGAGCGGATCCGCCAGATCGAGGCTAAAGTGTTGAAGAAGCTGCGCCATCCCACACGTTCCCGCAGGCTGCGCACTTTTCTGGATATGAGCCTGGCGCACGAGCGCGAATATTAAACAGAGGATCAGGATATAAAAAAATAAAGACACCCGGCAAGAAAATGGAGTTATTCCATCTTGCCGGGTGTCTTGTTTTGTAGTATCATAAGCCCATGCGCGGATACGTTTGTGCCTTAATTATCGCTGCACTGTTGTTTCTTTCAGGCGTTGTCCGGGCCGCAAGCACGGCCCAGGTCCGCTTCAACAACGTCAGCGTCCGGGCCGAGGTGGTTTCTTCGGACAGGGAAAGGGCGGCAGGCTTGATGTTCCGCGAAACGCTGGATGCCGGGGAAGGGATGCTTTTTGTATTCGACCGGCAACTGCGTTATTCCTTCTGGATGAAGAACATGAAATTCCCCCTGGACCTGATCTGGATCAGCCGGGATAAAACAGTGGTGGATATTACCCGCGCGGCCCAGCCGTGCGTTAACGCCTGTGAAAGCCTGTCCCCGATCCAACCGGCAAAATATGTCCTGGAGGTCAACGCCGGGTTCGCGGCAGCGCATAACATACAAATCGGAGATCGGATAGATTTTTAATATGCATGAATTCGCCAAAGATCTGAATGCCGCCCAGCTTGAGGTAGTGAAGTCCGTTGACGGGCCGATCCTGGTCATTGCCGGGGCAGGATCAGGCAAAACCCGGGTGATCGAATACCGGGTGCTTTACCTGGTGCGCAATAACATCAGGCCGCAATCCATACTTTTGCTCACTTTTACCAGGCGCGCCTCTAAAGAGATGCTCTCCAGGGCAGCCAGGCATGACAGCCGCTGTAATCACGTGGAAGGCGGGACCTTCCATTCATTCGCCTACCAGATACTCAAAAAGCACTCAAAACTCATAGGGTTCGACGATTTTTCCATACTGGACGAAGACGACGCCCAGGAGGCGGTCGGTGTATGCCTGAAAACCCGCGGTTTTTTCAGCGATGATAAGCGCGCCCCTAAGAAAGATACGATACGCAAGGTGATCAGCATGTCGATCAATAAATCTTTGTCGGTCAGGGAGACCCTGGAGAAAGAATACCCTGACTTCGCGGATTACTCCGCCGAGGTGGAAGAGATCAAGAATGAGTACCTTCGCTATAAAATAGAGAAGGGTTATTTCGATTACGACGACCTTTTGATCTATTTGCGCCTGCTTTTGCAGAAGAACGAATCCATACGCAAAGAATTATCTGAGAAATACCGCTATATCATGGTCGATGAATACCAGGATACCAATAAGCTCCAGGCGGATATCACCTTTCTTCTGGCCGGCGAACATAAGAACGTGATGGTGGTCGGCGACGACGCCCAGAGTATTTACGGTTTTCGCGGGGCCTCGCACCAGAATATACTCGATTTCCCAAAACAGTTTGCCAATTGCCGGGTGATCAAGCTGGAGGAGAATTACCGCAGCCACCAGAGCATCCTGGATGTGGCTAACGCCATATTGAAGAACATGAAGAAAAAATTCTCCAAATCCCTGGTTTCGGCGGTGAAGGATATCGGAGAGAAACCCGAGCTGCTTTTCTTCCGCAACACCTATGATGAAGCCGAGTGGATAAGCCGTCAGATACTGGAATTCCGCGACCAGGGTATCGACCTGGGCCGTCAGGCTGTGCTTTTCCGCTCCGCGTATATCTCGATCCCCCTGCAAATGGAATTGAATAAACGCAATATCCCTTTTCAGGTGTTCGGAGGCCTGAAATTCAACGAGACCAGCCACGTCAAGGACCTGCTGGCGCATTTGAAAGTGGCCAATAATCCGAAAGATGAATTATCCTGGAACAGGCTGTTAATGCTGATCGACGGGGTCGGCGAGAAAACATCCGGCAGGATAATAACCCGGTTAAAGGAAGAGGCGGGCATGGACGGGATGATGGAGAATGTCCTTTCCGGTAAGCTGGATAAACCGGCCAAGTATTCCCGGGGGCTGGCCAGGCTGGGCGGACTGTTCTCGGTTATCGCCTGCGGGGAAACGGATATTTATAAGCAGTTCGATGAGATCCTGGGATATTACCGTCCGCTAATGAAATTAAAATTCGATGACTGGCAGCAGCGGTTGAACGACCTTGAGGCGTTGAAACAGATCTGCCGCAGGTATGATTCCATCAAAGATTTCCTGGCGGATTTCGCCCTCGATCCTCCGGAAAAAAGCCAGACGCAGGAAAGCCGTCCGGCTAACGAAAGCGAGAAACCGCTGACCTTGTCCACGATACACTCGGCCAAAGGGCTGGAATGGACCTGTGTTTTTCTGATCGGCCTGACTGACGGCGTCCTGCCGGTGAGTTTTTCCCTTAATGACGAAGACGGAATAGAAGAGGAACAACGGCTTTTTTATGTGGCGGTGACCCGGGCCAGAAAACACCTGACGCTATCCCTGCATCACGAATCAACAGGGTTCGGCACCAGCCAGTTCAATAAGGTCTCGCGTTTTCTTGAATGCCCTGAGCTGTTGTCCAAGCTCGAACAGAACGTCTCTCTTGACCCCGAAGATGACTACGATATCTAAAGATCCAGCTCAGATCCATATTGTCGAGGCCTCAGCCGGCTCCGGCAAGACCTATGCCCTGGCCGAACAATACCTGCGCCTTTTGATCGGCCCCGGGCTTAAACCCGGCGAAATCCCTTTGCGCTCCATCCTGGCGATCACCTTTACCAATAAAGCGGCCATAGAAATGAAAGAACGGATCCTGGAATTCCTGAAAAAGGCCGCCTTTGACCAGTTCAATAATCCCGAAGAAAAAAAAGAGATATTATCTTTCCTGGGGATCAGCGAAGAAGCGGCCAGGGAAAAGGCGTTCCTGGTAATGGACGAGATCATCCGGAATTATAATTTCTTCCAGGTCCAGACCATCGACAGTTTCATAAACGCGATACTTTCCGGATGCGCGTTCAAACTCAACCTTTCGGCGGCATTCAAGATAAAGACCGGTTACGATGAATACCTGGGGTTTTGCCTGGATAAGCTTATAGACCGCGCCTCCAGCGATAAAAAAATAATGGATGTTTTTGAGCGGTACCTGCGCCAGTATTTATACCTGGAGAACAAAGCCGGGTGGCTGCCTAAAAAAGACATACTGGATACGCTGGGAAAAATGTTGAACGACAGCAATGTTTTTGGCCGGGGATTCATCGGTTACAGCCTGAAGGATAAAAACGCGTTGTTTGCGGCCCGGAAAAACATAGTCGGGTTGATGACTGAACTGCGGGATAACGAGCCGGAAGGAGCTAATCAGGCTGTTTTCAAAGGTTTCCGGAATAAATTGGATAAATACGGGGATAGCCTGGATGTAGAGGAGCTCTCCCGGTCATTCAGCGCCAAAGATTTCCCGATCAGAAAGAATTTTCAAGTCCCGGAGAAAGCCGTCCGGCTATGGGAGCGTATCCGGCAGGAGATCGGGACTTTGTTTGAACTGGAATCGCTGGCGCTTTTGAATTGTTACATAGATATATTCGGGCTTTTCTATGCTGAATTGCTTAATGCCGCGGGAAAGGATGACGTGGTATTCCTGGCGGAATTGAACCGCAAAGCCCGGGTATTATTCGATGAGCAGGGAATAACCGTGCCTGAACTGTATTACCGCCTGGCTACCCGTTTCCGGCATTATCTGATCGATGAATTCCAGGATACAAGCGTATTACAGTGGAAAAACCTGTTTTTGATGGTTGAAGAAGCGCTCTCCACCGGCGGAAGCCTGTTTTACGTTGGCGACAAGAAACAGGCTATCTTCCGTTTCCGCGGCGGTGATACCTTGCTATTCGACGATCTAAAGAACCAATTTCGGAATTTTCCGGTAAAAGAGTCGTACCTGAGCGACAATTACCGCAGTAAGAAGGCGATCGTTGATTTTAATAACCGTGTATTCGCTGCGGATAACCTTCGGCGTTTCCTGACCGAAAAAGACGAGCGGGAAGAAGCTAAGAAGAACGGCTTGCTTTTATCAGGACAGGATGTGGAAGACATTCTTACGGTTTTCAGCTCTTCAGCGCAGGAAACAAAGGTTAAAGGTCAGGGGTATGTCCGGATCGAACGGATAGATACCCCGAATGGCGAGGATACCGATGAGATCATTCGGACGAAGTGCGTTGAGCTGATCCGGGAATTGCGCTCCCGGTCAGGAGGATACAAGAATATAGCCATACTCTGCCGGACCAACCGCCAGATCGAGGATATTACCTCCTGGCTGGGCCTTGAGCATATCCCGGTTGAATCCGAGAAAACCCTGAATATCCGCGGCCATGGTTTGATCAAAGAGATAATCTCTTTCCTGAAATTCCTCAATTCACCCATAGACAACCTTTCTTTCGCTTCGTTCATCCTGGGCGACATATTCACGGCATCCAGCAAAATGAGCAAGGAACAAGTCAGCGGTTTTATTTTCGAGGTCCACCGCAGCGCCAAACATAAAGAAAGCGACGCGTACCTTTACCGGGAATTCCGCAGACGTTATCCTCAGGCATGGGAGGGGTTTATCGAGGAATTCTTTAAGGGCGTGGGTTTTATCCCGCTTTACGAACTGGTTATAACCATATTTTCCCGGTTCAGGATACCGGAGACATTCCCATCTTCCCAGGGGTTTATAATGCGTTTTCTGGAGGTGGTAAAAACGCAGGTTAATGAAGAGAACGCCAGTCTGGCGTCGTTCCTGGAATATTTCGAATCCGGACATAACGAAGATATGTACTTGAGCATGGCGCACGCGGACGCGGTAAAGGTGATGAGCGTGCATAAAGCCAAAGGCCTGGGTTTTGAAGCCGTGATCATACCGTTTCTGGAGATCAACCCGGAAATAAGCGCGGGGCATGACAAAAGGCCTTATGTCGTTTATCCGGATCAAGGCGATCTGCGCCTGCTTAAGTTGAACAAAGGGTATTTGCAATTTTCCGGTTTCCTGGAAGGTATTTACCGGGCTGAAGCCCTGCGCAGCCTGGTCGATGAATTGAACAATACCTATGTCGCTTTTACCCGCGCCAGATCCGAGCTTTATTGCTTCATACCAGCCAAAAGCGCGAATTCTTATAACCTGGCAAACCTGCTTATACCCGAAGGATTACTGGAATCCGGGGAAAAGAGCAAAGGGGCTTCCGGCGAAGATAATACAACGCAAAAACCGCTGGACATGCCACCTTCACAGTATACCAGCTGGATCCCGATGCTTAAGGATGAATTCCTGGAATTATCAGAGCTGGACAACCGCAAAAAGATCAGGGAGGGGGAATACAGCCACGCTATACTCGCGTTGATCCCTTGCCTGGACAAAAACCAGGACCCCGAAGCGGCCCTAAAGGACGCAGTTAAAAAAGCCGGCGCACTTCTCGGGGATATATCCGATTTCCGCGATGTTCCGGAAAAGATCCGGCGTGTTTTGAATTCCCCGGGATTAAAACAGTTCTTCCATCCGCTAAAAGCTGAGATCTACGCGGAAAAAGAGATCGTCAACAGCCTGGGCCAGACAAAACGGATCGACCGGATGATCGTTTCCGGCGAACAAGTGATCCTGGTCGATTACAAGTCCTCAAAAGATGAGCGGGAATCAGGGTTCGGCCAGATGAGGGAATATATCCGGATGGTCAAGCAGTTCTACCCCAAGAAAACCGTAAAGGGATACCTGGTTTATCTTTCCGACGCTACGCAAGAGGAAGTAGATGGATAATGTAATTACTTACAGCTTCGGGGAAAATTTCATCGAGCGGATGAGCGATTTTCTTTGCGATGATCACCAAGGCAAAGAGCGCGATTTCAGCAAGACCGCTTTGGTTTTCGGAGGCAAACGCCCGGCCATGTTCATGAAACGGGAACTGGCCGGCCGGCTGAAAAAAGTTTACCTGCCGCCGGTTTTCTTTTCCATGGACGAGTTCGTGCGCTCGATAGCGCTTAAAAAGGCCGGCCTTTCCCGGATAAACGAGATAGACGGTTGTTACCTGCTTTATACGATCAGCCGCGATATCCTGCCGGAGATGCTCAAAGGCAGGGAGCGTTTCTCGCAGTTCTTTCCCTGGGCCAGGGAGTTGCTTTTGTTCATCGAGCAGTTGGACATCGAAGATATCCGGCCGGACGCGCTGCATAATATCCAGAAAAGCGCGTCTATCGGTTATGATGTCCCGGAAAATATCAACGTCCTGCTCGAAAACATTATCCGGTTAAGGGATTCTTTTCATGAGGAGTTAAAAAAGCAGGACAAATATTCCCGCGGCCTTTTATACAGGATGGCCGCTGAGATATCCCGCAAACAGGCGGACAATGAATTCGAACGGGTATGTTTTTGCAACCTTTTTTACCTGCACCGGGCTGAAAAAACGGTGATCAAGAATTATTACGATTCAGGAAAGGCGACGCTGTTCTTCCAGAAGGACGATAGGCGCTGGCCGGTGCTTGACGACCTGGAAAAAGAACTGGGTATAACGATCTCCAGCCAAACGAAAGTAAAGAGCTCGTATAAACTGGATATCTATTCCGGTTTTGACACTCATTCCCAGGTCTGCCTGGCGCGCGAGATACTTAAGAACACCCCGGATAAGGATAAGACCGTTATCCTGCTTCCTGAACCCGACAGCGTGATACCGCTGCTTTCAGAAATAACCGGCGCGGCTGAAGATTATAATGTTTCCATCGGCTACCCCCTAAAAAGAAGCGCGTTGTATTCCCTGTTCGAACTGATCTTTAAAGCCCAGGAAACCCGTAAAGACGGCAAGTATTACACCCGGGATTATTTAAAAGCGATCAGCCATCCTTTGATCAAAAACCTGAAATCCGACGCGCCTGAACCGGCTATAACCCGCGTGCTTACCCATAAGATCGAGGAATTCCTGGTCGGCATCCATGACAGCGCGGTATCCGGAAGCCTTTTTATCGCCCCGGAAGAAGTAGAGGCGCTGGCGGACATTTACAGCCAGGCTATGGAAACACTGGCCGGCATGGGGATCGAGGTAAGCGCGGCTGCGCTCAAAAAAGACCTTTGCCGGCTGCACCAGCTGCTTTTTTACTCATGGCAGAGGATCAACGATTTTAAAGGCTTCGCGGCCTGCCTGGATGGTTTTCTCAACGCGTTGATCAAGGACAGCCTTTTGGCTAATTACCCGATCAATCTACTGGTTACTTCCAGGATGCTGGATATCTGCCGGGAATTCGGCACGGCTGATTTTTCCCGCGAGCGGTTCATAGCCGAAGACATATACAGGATATTTATGGACGATTTGGAAAAGGAGATGGTCGCGTTTTCCGGATCGCCCCTGAAAGGCCTGCAGATCCTGGGGCTTTTTGAGACCCGCGCGCTTAATTTTGAGAATGTTATCGTCATGGATATGAATGAGGGGATCTTGCCGCAATTGAGCATTTACGAGCCGCTGATCCCCCGGGAAGTTATGCTGGGACTGGGATTGAACCGGCTGGAAAAAGAAGACGAGATCCAGCGCTATCAGTTCATGCGGCTTCTAGGGGCAGCCAAACACGTGCACCTGATATACGCGGCCGGCGCGGACAAGGAAAAAAGCCGGTTTATCCAGGAATTGATCTGGGAAAAACAGAAAGCCGAGGGAACCCTTAAATCCGTGCCGGTGATCAACGCCAACTTCGGGATAAAGATACAGCCGGAAAAACAAGAGGTACCGAAAAACAAAGAGATGGTCGAGTTCCTGGCCAACAGGACATTCTCCGCGAGCCGGATCAATACATACCTTAACTGCCCGTTGCGTTTTTATTACCAGTATGTGCTGGGGCTGGAGGAAAAAGAAGACCTTCTTGATGACCCGGAGGCCAGGGATATCGGCACGTTCATCCACAATCTTCTGGAAAATACTTACAAGCCGTTCAAAGGCAGAAAACCGGTCTTTGACCGGGCTTTCCGGGAATATTTCAGCCGATGCCTGGAAGAAAGCTTCAGCCGGGAATTCAGCCGTAAGATGAAATCCGATTCCTTTATGCTCAAAGAGATCGTGACCATGCGCATGAATAACTTCCTGGATAATGAAAGCCGCAGGGATATACAGGAAATAGTATGCCTTGAGGAGGAAAGGCCGGGTATCCTTAAATTGGACTGCGGGGAATTCCGGTTTAAGCACCGGATCGACCGGATAGACAAGCTGGAAGACGAAAGCCTGTTGATCCTGGATTACAAGACCGGAAGCACCGATTTAAAGCCGGCGAGCCGGGAAAAAATACAAAGCCGGGGATTCAGCCGCGCCAGCCTTAAGGAAACGGTAAAATCTTTCCAACTGCCGCTGTATTATTATTTTATTAAAGACAGTTACTCCGGCAGGGATATAAACGCGGGGTTCTATAACCTGAAAAGTTCCTCGATAACCGCTCTGTTCAAGAAAGACGAAGCGCTGGATAAAAACCTGGCAATGGATGTGTTTATGGAAGGTTTGGACGCCTTGATCCGCGAGATGCTCGATCCAGCCGTAACCTTCCGGCCGGATGATGAAAATCCAAATTACTGTTCGATCTGCCCGTATTCTTACCTGTGCCGTTGACGCGCCAAGTAGTTATTGATTAACGGGTTGTTTGTGATATAATTATTTTTGAATAAGTTAAGATAGGGTGAAAAATGCAAAAACGGACCGGTTTTATAATATTCGTTGTTTTCGCTGCGCAATTATTTGGGTCTGTATCCCTTTTCGCCGGCACGCTTATTTTAAAAAGCGGGCAGAAAGTAGAAGGGGAAATAATAAAGAAAACCGATACATTCGTCCGGATCGAGGAAAACGGCATACCCGTTACGTATTTTAACGAAGAGATCTCTCAAGTTATCGAAACCCCGCAAGACCAAAGCGCGGAAGCCCCTAAACCCGGTCCTGCCGCGATCAATCCCGCGCCTGTCCCTGCGCAACCACCTGAAATCCCGGAAGTTGCCGCTGCGCAGCCATCCGGCCAGCCCATCCCCGATCATGCCGAGATATTAGATGTTATCAAAAACTTATTTATGCATCAGAATGATAGAGACCAGACACAGGCTTTAAGCAGTTTTAAAAGCAAGCTAAGGCCGTCTTTAAGGCCGGCCATGGAAGCAAAGGTCAAAAGGAATTACGCGGGAGATACTACAAGTTTTGATAATTTTAAATTGGTGGATTTTACGGCGGATGGGACTGCCGGCGTGGCGAAAATATCCTTTACGATGAACGCGGTCCGGTCGTTTAAAATGGAAAAGGACGGGACCGGATGGAAGATTGCCGGTTTCATGGAAGGGTCCGCTCTACCGGAAGGATCCAATCCCGCGAAAACCCAGTAAAACGCGAGGAGACAAAAATATAAAATGAATAATCAATCGCGGATATTGACAACCATTTTTCTTGTCTGGCAGTTATTCAATCCCGGAGCGATCTTCGCCGATACGCTTCTTCTAAAAAACGGGCAGAAGATCGAAGGTAAAATAATCAAGAAAACGGAATCGTTCGTCCGGATCGAGGAAAACGGGGTCCCGGTCACCTATTTCCCCGAAGAGATCAGCCAGATAATCGAGGCGCCGCTTATTCCCGCGGCTGAGAAACCCGCACTGGAGAGCGCCCCGGCATCTGCGGACATTTTTGTTATGGGAGATACTGCCGCGGTCAAGAACCCTGATGACGCGCAGTTGATAAATCCTAATGATCTGAACCGCGAAAAAATATCCGAGGTAATTAAAAATTTCGTTGTGCACCGGACTGACGCCGATCTAACCCAGTATTTTACCAGCGTTACCGAGGAATTTAAGAAATTAATGCTTAAATCCGATCCGGTAAACCGCAATGCCCCCCAGGAAAACGATGTCCCGGAAACTATCGAGAACTTCATGTTGGACGATCTTGCCGTGAACAAAGATAAGACCCTTACCGCGGGTGTTTCATTTTTTCTGAGCGCTTCCTATAAAACAGTCACCTTAAAAAAAGACGGTTCGGACTGGAAAATAGACAATATTCAGCGCGCCATGGGCGATTCCTGGGTCAAAACCCCGAATATATCCGCGATCCCGGATTACGCGGCTATATCCGAAGCTATTGGGAATTTTTTTCAGCACCAGAATGACAAGGACCTGACGCTGGCCTTTGCCGGCGTTACGGATGAATTCAAGAAGGTGCGTCTGGCCCATATCAAAAAACGCCGGCTCAAAGATGTCGATCCTCCGGTCATAGGAATCAAGCATTTCACGGTCCATAGCCTGGAACTTAACGGCAATACCGGCACTGCGAATGTTTCTTTCATATCCGGGCCGGTAACGCTGAAGTTGATAATGAAAAAAGAAGGGGAAGACTGGAAGGTTCACGGTTTAGTCCCCCAAAGTGACACTAGAACCGGCAATCAGCCCCAGTCGAAGTAAATATTAAACCACATTATCTTGTCATACACCCTCTAAAACCCCCGAAGGGATATTAAAATCGCTGCCGTATGTTAAAAAGAAGCGCGCGTATATGTTTGATCATCCTCTGCTGTTTTATCGCCGCAGAATTATTATTGCGTTTATTCCGCTGGTCCCCCGCGCCGCATGTTTATGAAGAGATATCCGATCCTGTGATCCAATGGCTCCAGACCGCCGGGTTCAAAGGCAGGGTCTGGGAAACTGATATCGAAATAAGCCAACAAAGGATACGGGACAGGATATATTCCCTGGATAAGCCCCAAAATACATTCCGGATCGTAGCCGTAGGGGAATGCTCGGTTTTCGGGCGGGCTGTCGCCCTGCAAGATTCTTTTGTCAAGCAATTGGAGGCTCTTCTGAACGAGCGCAAACCCATTGAAGGCTTTACCGATTATGAAGTAATCAACGCGGGATGCGGCCAATATAACGACCTTCAAAAAGAAGCTTTTCTTGAGAAATACTGGATGCGTTATCATCCGGACTTGATAATCTTCGGACATGATCTCGGCTCCAAGGTATGGCTGGAAACCAGGCTCCAACTGCGATGGTTCAGCCTGATGCGCGACCAGGCGCCTAAACAACTGTATTCCGCGCGTTTCCTGATATCTTTAATGGAGAGGTTTATTATAGCTCCGGTGGCGCAGATAATGTCTCACTACGCCGAAAGGCATACTGTGCTGACCCGTTATACGGGAGACGGGCTACGCCATATCAAGATCGACCAGGCGTTTAAAAGACTATCCCTGCTGAACGAAAAAACGCGTATCCCGGTCATAATTGTTTTTATGCCGTGGTTAAGCCATTTATCCGAACACAGTTACCGGTATAAATGGGTGCATGACCTTTACAAAGGCAAATGCCGGGATAACAATCTCGTTTTATTGGACCTTTATGACGCTTATTTTAAGAATAAAAGGGCTGAACTTTTTTGGGTTTCGGGAACCAATCACCGGCCGAACGCGTTGGCTCACAAAATGATCGCTGATGAGGTTTACCGGGAAGTGATAAAACAAGCCGCTATACCACAATGATGCGCACTGAAAAACACCACTCCATTTTATTAAAAAACGCCTTCTTTTCAAAGATATTATCAGCCATTATCCTGGGTGTTACGCCGTTTTTTTTATTTGTATGCAGTACTTTCGCCGAAAATACGGCAAAACCTATACGGCTCGGTTATTTCCACGGAGGCCGGACAGTCTTGATGCTGCGCGCGTATGAAAACGGCGAATTCGACAAAAACGGGGTGGCGGTTGAGTTTTATTCGAAAAGGTTATATGAAAATAAATATAAATTGATCCCGAAATCGATCCAGGAATTTAACCGGGGCGGCAAAGGCAAAGCCGGAGCGGTTACCGGCACGGAATTCATGGAAGAGGTGATGAATGACCAATTTGACCTGGCCGTAGTGGGCGAAAGCTCTTTTATACGCGCGGTGTATGAAGGGCAGCCGGTAGTCGCCATCGCCGAGCTCGGGCATGATGTGCGCGGGCATTCAGGGCATGTTTTCGCGATGAGAAAAGGCCTCAAGGCGGATAAACCTTCGGATTTCCTGGGAAAGGTCTTGATCTCCAGAAGGGCAGGTTTCTCGGATTCCGTGTTTTTGCGGGAATTGCTGGAAAAAGAAGGTATCAATACTGAAAAACAGATATTGCAGCTGGATGCTTTACCCTCGACCCTGAAAGAAAAACAAAGGCTCCCGAAGAATAAAGTGATAATCGTAGATAACCTGTTCGAGGATAAAATGCAGGAGGGCATGGACCTCGGCATTATAGACGGCGGGTATTTTCACTTGATGGCTTTTTCCAAAATAACCGGTTCATTCGAGATAATCCATCCCATGCATTATTGGGCTGATCCCGAGCTTTCCCACGCCCTTTTAGTCTGCCGTAAAGAATTCCTGGAAAATAATAAGGAGCGCTTAACCGCGTTCCTCGAGGTTTATATCAAACGGATACAATATGAACACAGCCTAAGTTATGAAGAACGGACCAGAAAACAACCCAAGGGGCTGCAGATGGCGATTAATCTTGACGGACTTAATTATCCGCAATATGATATTGTGCCTGTTGTAAACACGGACTTGTTGGATAAGGTCGTGGACCTGTTGAAAAAATATAAATATATAAACAATAAAAAGATAGAAATAGGCAACTTTGTGGATAACAGCCTGGTTTACGCGGCGCTGAAGGATCTGGGGATCAGCGAAAAAGACGATCATTGGCAATCGGAATATTGACCGTCGTTGTTTTAAAAGACCTCAGCCTTTAAACGAAAGTCAGATCAACATGATCTTCGGAATAACAAGGTTAAGTTCGTTTATTTTATCGTTATCGTCCTGCTTTTTTAACATCGGCGGAACTCCCGTTGCCGCGGATAGGCCCGAAGATCCTATCCGTGTCGGTTATTTCAGCGGTACCCGGACCGCATTGCTGATGCGCGCTTACGCAAATAATGAATTTGAGAAAGCCGGCCTGCCGGTGGAATTCTATACCGCTAAATTCCGCTCTAAAGAGTATAAATTAATACCGAGATCGATCACCCGGTTCAACGAAGAGAGCGGCGGATCATTCTATGCCGGAAAAATACGCGGCACGGAACTTACCGACGGTATTATAGACGATAAACTGGATATGGCAATGATCGGAGAGGGTTCTTTCCTGGAAGCGTTGTATGCCGGTAAACCGCTGGTGGCGATCGCCGAGCTCGGCCATGATGTAAAAGAACATTCCGGGCATGTCCTGATCATCCGCAATGGGATAAAAGTTAAATCCCCCAAGGACCTGCTCGGGAAGATCCTTGTTTCCCGCCGCGCCGGGCCCGGAGACGCGGCATTCCTCAAAGCCTTCCTGGATAAATTCGGGGTTGACATCAAAAAAGACATATTGCAGCTGAGCAGCGCTAAACTGCCGAAAAACCTTGAAGAGAAGAAAAAACTGCCTAAAGATAAAGTGATCGTCGTTGATGACTTATACGAAGACCTGAGGGATAAAGGAACGACTAACGGTGTTATTGACGGAGGTTATTTCCATTTACAATCCCTGGAAGATGATTGGATATCCCGGAATTTTTATTTACTTCAGCCTCTGCATGCCTGGGCTGATCCGGAATTAAGCCACGCGCTCCTGGTCTGTCATAAAGATTACCTGCGCAATAACCGGCAGCGCCTGATCAAGCTTATCGAGGTCTATATAAAACGCGTAAAATACGAGCACAGCTTGTCCTATGAAGAACGGACAAATACTTCGTATAATAACCCGCGCATAGATAGAGGTTTAAAAATGGCGTGCAATATCCAGGGCCTGAATTACCCGCAATATGACCTTATTCCCACTGTAAGCGTAGAGCTTTTGTACGGAGTCCAGAGATTACTGATAAAATACGGGGATTTCAAAGAAAAGAATATCCAGATGGGGGATTTTGTGGATAACAGCCTGGTTTACGCGGCGCTGAAGTATCTCGGGATCAGCGCAAAAGACGATCACTGGCAATCGGAATATTAACCGCCATTATTTTTAGACGGCCACAGCTAAAGGAGGCTGGGATCATGAAAAAAACAGCTGCGAAACTGGTTCTTATGTTGTCCGCTGTTTTAATATGTTTAAGCCCGGTTTTTGCCGCTGACAGCGGCAGGTCCGGAAAAACTCCGGGGGATTTCACTAATGTTATCCTTATAGGCTGGGATGGCACAGACCGGGATACGTTGATGCGTTTTTTACAAGCCGGTAAGCTGCCTAATCTGGATATGATCCGGCGGTCCGGGACCATGATCAAAACCGAGATCAGCACCGGAAAAACCGAGACCAAGCCGGGCTGGGCGGAGATCTTGACCGGCTATAGTGAAAAGATCACCGGCGTCCGCGATAACCGAAGCAAGTACAGGCCGATACCAAAAGGTTACACGGTTTTTGAACGGTTGAAAACAGCTTTTAAGGATAACGGCATTGTTACTGTTTTTCTGGCGGGAAAACGGCCTAATTTAGGGGCGCGGGGGCCGCACCGCATATGGATCGGCGGTCCGAGAAAAAGCTGGGACCTCGAGGAGCTATGGAGCAAACAGGAGCTTTTGCCGGCGCCGGAAACGATTTTCTCGTTCCCGGGAGAGCCGTATTTTTTGACCAAGGACAGCCTGGATGTTTATCAGAACGGGTTGAACAACGGCGAAAATGTCATAAAAAGAGTCCTGGAGTGCCTTAACCAGTATAAGAAATCGCGTTTTTTCCTGTTCGCCCACTTCGAAGAGCCGGATGAGCAGGGCCACGTGTACGGCGGTTATTCCGACGATTACAGCCGGGCATTGCTGAATGACGACCGGTGGCTGGGCATGATAATATCGGCGCTGAAAAAACACGGGCTATACGAAAAAACATTGATCTACGTGGTGAGCGACCACGGCTTTGATCCGGCCGGCACCAATCACCATTATGAACCGCACACTTTTTTGGCGACTAATGACAGCCGCGTGAAACGGGCGACAGGCGATAGAAAGGACATTACGCCGACCATTTTATCCAGGTATGGGTTGGATCTGACTAAGATCAAACCCGCATTAGAAGGAGTCCCTTTAAATGAATAATACCGCCGCTATGCCCCGTAAAAAGAACACCTTTGGCCTGGCTTTGATGATCGCGCTTTCAGGCGCGATCCTGCCCTGGGAAACAGCCATGCCTAAAACCCGCTCCGAAGAGCCTATCCGCATAGGTTATTTCCACGGCGGGCGGACGGTATTATTGATGCGCGCGTATGAAAACGGGGAATTCGACGCGGTAGGATTGCCGGTAGAACTTTATTCAAAAACATTGCGCGCCGAAGGATATCAGCTGGTGCCGAAATCCACCGCGAAGTTCACAGATGAATGCGGCGGTCCGTTATATACCGGCAAAGTCCGGGGGACCGAACTCACCGACGGAATAATCGACGACAAGATGGACCTGGCGATGATCGGGGAAAGCTCTTTCCTGGAATCCATGTACGCCGGAAAACCGATAGTGGCGATCGCCGAGCTGGGCCATGACGTAAAGAAACATTCCGGCCACGCCATATTGATGCATAAAGGCATTAAAATAAGATCGCCGAAGGATTTCCTGGGCAAGATCCTTATCTCCCGCCGGGCCGGCCCGGGCGACGGGGCTTTTTTAAAGGTCTTCCTGGACAAATCCGGGGTTGACCTGAAAAATGACGTTCTGCAGATGAGCAACGATCAGATGCCTAAAAACCTGGCTGAAAAGCGCAAATTGCCGAAAAACAAGGTGCTTATATTCGACGACACGTACGAGGACGTAATGACCGCGGGATTGCAAAGCGAGGTGATCGACGGCGGATATTTCCACCTGATGAGTTTAGAGGACCCTTTATGCGCCCCTTATTATCTTCTTGAACCGCTGCATGAATTCGTGAACGCCGAATTATCCCACGCGGTCCTGGTCTGCCACAAAGACTTTTTGAAAAAGAACCGGCAAAGGCTGGTTAAATTAATAGAGGTCTATATTAAACGCATCAAATACGAGCATAGTTTGACTTATGAGGAAAGGACGTATCAGATGCCCATAGGCAGCGGTTTTAAAATGGCCGTCAATATACAGGGCCTGAATTACCCGCAATACGACCTTATTCCCACGAGCAGCGCTGCGCTGCTTTACGAAGTCCAGAACATATTGACTAAATACGCCAATTTTCCCCAAAAAAAGATCCGGATAGAGGATTTTATCGATAACAGCCTGGTTTTAGAGGCAGCGAAGAACCTGAATCTCACTGAAAAAGATGATTATTGGCAATCCGAATATTAACAAGAACATGGTTTTTGCCGGTTTCATAACCGGCATATTCCTTCTCGCCGGTTTAGCGCGGCCCAACGCGTGCGCCCAGCCGGATAAGGGGGACCTGACTTATAAAGACGCCAATTTGATCCTTATCGCCATAAATAATATCGGCGTCGAGCATATGAGCCTTTACGGCTATAGCCGCAAGACCACCCCTGAACTGGACGCCTGGTCCAAGAATGCCCTGGTATTCGACGGCGTGTATACCCCTGCATCCTGGACCCTGCCGGTAATGACCACTTTTTTTACTTCCTTATATCCATATACCCACGGCATCGCTAACCGTTCTTTTGAGAATTCGCTGTCGCCAAAAACAGTGATATTACCGTATTTTTTGCGGAGCCAAGGATATAATACCGTCGCTTTTACCGGCGGACTGGACAACAGCAAATTTTTCAGCCACATGTGGGGATTTAATTTTATCGCGGATAATCCGGCTTATACGGGTTTTAAGGTAACATTGAAACAAGCCGGCGAATGGCTTAGCCGGAAGCCCCGGAAAAAGTTCTTCTTATTTATCCAGGGCTATGACGCGCACGCGCCGTTCACCCCGCCCAAGAAATTCAAAGGGATCTTCAGCAATCCCGCCGGCAAGAACATCACCATAAACCCCGATTTAACCTATCGTGGGTTTGAGGATCACGGCGGCCAATACTGGGCTAATTATTTCATCCCGGAAGACGGCGCGGATAACGGGCTGCGCAAAAAATGGAAAATAACGCCTTTGGTTGAAATAACCCGGGATGATATTGATTATATGCGGGACCTTTACGACGAAGAGATCCTCTCAGTTGACGCGCAAGTGGCGAATTTCCTCAAATCTCTTGATAAGAACCTGCTCAAAAACACGATCATCATCGTTTTCTCGGAACACGGGGAGATGTTCGCCAAGCACGGCAGGTTCGGCCGCGCAGGGACATTGCGCGGCGTGCTTTATGACGATGTGGTCCATGTGCCTTTGATAATAAAACTTCCCGGGCAAAAGGGCAGGCGGATAACAGGTCTGGTCCAGATAGTCGATATGATGCCTACGTTATTGGACCTATTGGGCATCCCCTGGCCGAACAACCTCCAGGGTAAATCCCTTATCCCGCTGATAAAAGGCCAAGGCCCGGTAAATGATTATATCTACGCGGGAGCGTCGTATAATCTCACAAGGATAACTGAAAAAAGATTATACATGAACCCCAGTATCAATGAATCCATACGCAGCGCTGATTGGAAGTTCATCCACGAAATAATTTATGAGGAAGACCACACCGGGCTTCCCAGGGCGGAAAAGCTTGGCATAAAATCGGAAACATTCGAGTTGTATGACCTTAAAAACGACCCCAATGAATTCTCGAATGTGTTCGATAAATATCCGCGAACGGCGAACGCCCTGCGGGAGAAACTCGAAAAGTGGGCCCTGGACTGCAAAAATTCAAGCAATCACGGCGCGGTAACCTCAAAAATACCGGACGGGATCATAGATGATGCCCGGAAAAACGGTTATTGGTAATGCCCGCGCCGCATATTAACAAACTATGAACGTGCTCAGGATAATAACAGCCGTACTTATCGCTACCGCTTTGGGACAATGCCGTATTTACGCTCAACCGGACCAGGATGCCTTTTCCTATAAAGACTTCAACGTTATCCTGATCGCCATCAATAATATCGGCACTGAACATATGAGCCTTTACGGCTACAGCCGTAAAACCACCCCTAAATTGGAAATATGGGCAAAGGACGCGCTGGTCTTTGAAAACGCGTATACCCCGGCGTCCTGGACGCTGCCGGTCATAACCACTGTTTTCACGGCATTAACCCCGTATACACATAAGGTCATGGACCGG
>Ga0074199_1001136_pt1 | contig 27095 bp, 21 predicted proteins | sample EPASupsiteSAE347_FD_64528 | JGI IMG/M metagenome (GOLD analysis project Ga0074199, IMG submission 64528) | Bioremediated contaminated groundwater from EPA Superfund site, New Mexico - Sample SAE3-47 | ecosystem: Environmental > Aquatic > Deep subsurface > Groundwater > Contaminated ... | reverse complement strand
TATCCATAATCCTGCTGTTCGGAAACAACGGGCTCATCACCAAGCGGATTTTTGGCCTGGACAATTTTTCCGTCTACGGTTTGGGCGGACTGACTCTAGTCCAGACCATTTCGATGTTCCCGATCGCCTTCATGACTCTGCAGGGGGTCTTGCAGGCTATCGATTCAACACTTGAAGACGCATCGCTCGACCTCAACGCCACACGCTGGCACACCTTCACGCGGGTGACCCTGCCGCTGGCCGCGCCGGGTCTGCTTTCCTCGTGGCTTCTGGTGTTCACGAACTCGCTGGCGGATTTCGCGAATCCCCTTTTGCTGTCGGGGTCCTACAGGGTTCTTTCCGTGGAGTCGTACATCGAAGTGACAGGCATGAACCGCCTGGACAGAGGCTCCGCCCTGTCCATCCTGCTCCTGCTTCCGACGCTCACGGCGTTCTTCGCCCAGCGCTACTGGACGAGCCGCAAATCTTTCGTAGTGGTTACGGGCAAGCCTTCCATGCGCCTTTCGGACCTGGCCTCGCCCGGCGTCCGGCGCGCGATCGGCGTTTTCGTGGCTTTTGTCTGTACATTCATCGTCGCACTCTATGGCACGATCGTGGCGGGCTGTTTCGTAAAGAACTGGGGGATCGACTACACGTTCACGCTGTCCAATATCGGCGAAGCACTTACCCGGGGCAAAGCCGCCCTAATCTCGACGATCACTCTTGCGGGGATTGCGACTCCCATCGCGGGAATCCTGTCGATGGTGGCCGCTGTCATCATCGTGCGCAAGAAATTCCCGGGGAAGAAGCTGCTCGAAGCCCTCATCATGACGCCTTTCGCGATTCCCGGAACCCTTCTGGGCATTTCGTACATCCTGGCCTTCAACAAGCAGCCTCTGCTTCTGGTCGGAACGGGAGCCATCCTGGTCATCAACTATGTGATCCGCGAACTGCCGGTGGGGCTGGAGGGGGGCGTCGCCGCGCTCGGGCAGATCGATCCTGCGATAGAAGAGGCAGCCGCAGACCTCGGCGCCGACCAGGCGACGATTTTCAGGACGATCATCATGCCGCTCATCCGGCCGGCTTTCATATCCAGCATGTCGTACACCTTCGTGCGATCGATGACTGCGGTCAGCGCCATCATTTTCCTCATCAGCGCGCGCTGGTACCATATTACGATCCAGATCTACAATTTCTCGGAGAATATCCGTTTCGGACTGGCGAGCGTGCTGTCCACCGCGCTCATCATCATCGTCCTCGCCGTCATGGGGCTCATGCGACTCCTCGTGCGGCAGAGTGAACACCTCGAAAAAACCGTTTCAGGCAGATAAGGAAGGCTAAATGGCAGACAATTCGGTACCCGTCAAACTCGAAATGATCTCCAAAACCTTCCGCGACCCCAAGACCAAGGCCGAGGTCCACGCGGTGCGCGATGCCGATTTCGAAGTAAGGCCCGGCGAACTCGTAACACTGCTTGGTCCCTCGGGATGCGGTAAAACGACGACCCTGCGCATGGTGGGAGGCTTCGAGCTGCCCACAAAAGGGCGCATACTCATAGGCGGGAAGGATGTGACGTACCTGCCCCCGAACGGGAGGGAGACTGCGACGGTTTTCCAGTCCTACGGTCTGTTTCCGCACTTGAGCGTTGCGGACAACGTCGCATACGGGCTCAAGGTTCGCAAGGTTTCCGCCGCCGAAACAGCGACGCGCGTGAAACGCGCCCTCGACATGGTGGGCCTGGGCGATTTGGGCGCCAGATCGCCGGGCAGGCTTTCCGGCGGTCAGCAGCAGCGCGTCGCCCTCGCGCGTTCCCTTGTAGTGGAACCGCAGGTCCTTCTGCTCGACGAACCCCTGTCCAACCTGGATGCCCTCCTGCGCGAGCAGATGCGGGTCGAAATCCGCAAGATCCAGAAGTCGCTTGGAATCACGGCCATGTATGTCACTCACGACCGGGTCGAGGCGATGAGTCTGTCCGATCGGGTGATCGTGATGAGGGACGGTCTGATACGCCAGATAGGAGCTCCGGAAATCGTATACGAAGCCCCGGATACGGTGTTCGTGGCCGGTTTTGTCGGAAAAGTGGCGTTTTTCCCGGTGGAGGTGGCCGGATTGGAGGAAGACGGGGCTTGCATCTGCATGCTTGAGGGCAAGCGGGTCCATGCCGCATCGAGAGCGCCGGGCGCCGAGGTCGGCAGGAAGGCAATTCTGATGGCGCGGCCCGAATCCCTGCGTGTGGGTGCGCCCGGCGCGGGCGTGGCGGACGGTACGGTGACCGCCAATGTCTACCTCGGGTCGAGCGTCGAATGCTTTATCGCGACAAAATACGGCGAAATCCTGGTCCAGATCGACGATCCGGCGGGCAAGAAAATTGCGCCCGAAGGCTCCACCGTCTCCGTGTCCTTCGACGAGCGCCTGGTGCGTGTCTTGCCCGAAGGAAGCGACTGAAGAGCAGCCCTGAACCTCAGTCGGTTTCGCGCCACCTGCAGACGACGGCTTCGATGAGATCGATCACGACGTACAGGGTCAGGCCGAACAGCGACAGGGCGACGATGGCCGCGTACATATCCGGATAGTCGACGCGCGACCATGCGTCCATGATGTACCAGCCGAGTCCATCCATCGAAGCGAAGGTTTCCGACAGGAAAAGCACCGCGATGGCCGTACCCAGACTCACGCGCAGCGAGGAAAAGAGTTCGGGCAGCGTTCCAGGAAGAATTACATGTCGCAGAACCGCCCGTCTCCCTTTTCCCAGCGAGAGGACCGAATCGACCAAGGGAGCCTGGATTGCGTTCGCCGCGTCCCGGCCACCCACGAAAAGCTGCCCGAAAATGACCAATCCCATCAAGGCCACCTTGGATCCGTCTCCGAGCCCAAGAAAGAGCATCAGAATGGGAAGGAAGGCCACTTTGGGAAGGGGATGCAGCAGATAGATGAAAGGGGAGACGACGCTGCCGACCGCCTTGACTCTGCCGGACAGGAGTCCGAGGGCCCAGGCCGCAGGACCCGCCGCAAGGAGGGAGAAGAAAATCCTGCGCGTCGATGCACCGAGGTGGAGCAGGAGGCTTCCGCTGGACAGTCCCTGGACGAGGCGTTCCAGTGCGGGCCCCGGCGGAGGAAGGAAGGGTTTCCGGACTGCCTGAGCGGCTCCCGCCCACATGAGCCCGAGGACGATCGCTGCGAAGGCTATCCGCAGGAATCTGTCGAAAAACCGGGGAAGCCTCGTCTTGCGCCGGGAAGGGGCGCCGGGCAGAGCCGGATTCTCGCCGGGAGGCGTACGACTGGTGGATATATATCCCTCTTCCAGCATGCGTCTGAGGGCAAGGGTCGTTTCGCGGAAACGGGTGTCGTCCCGGAATCGCTTTCGATTTCTGTCTTCGTCGGCGCCAGGGAGAGGGAAGCCGGGATCGCCGGGGCTGCGAATTTTCTGTACCGGCTCTTCGGGAAACAGGATTTCCCTTCGCCGGGTGCCGGGTTCGGCACAGGGTTCCAGCATGCCGGTGAAACGGCCGGGATTTCTGCCGCCCATGACATAGATTCTGTCCGCCAGGTATGCCGCTTCTTCGATCGAATGGGTGACGATGACCACTGTCGATCTGTGCCGGGCGTGGACTTCGAGAAGGGTGTCCTGCAGGGATTCGCGCGTCATGGCGTCAAGGCTGGAAAAGGGTTCGTCCATGAGAAGGATTTCGCTGCGGGATGCGAGGGCTCGCGCCACCGCGACGCGTTGCCGCATGCCTCCCGAAAGGCGGGCGGGAAAGAGGGAGGAGAAAGGCGCAAGGCCGAGTTCCTCGAGAATGGGATCGACTCTGGTCTTTCGCCCGGATGCCGCCATTCCCTGCAGGCGCAGCGGCAATTCGACATTCGCGCGCACCGTTTTCCACGGCAGAAGGCCGAAATCCTGGAAGATGATGGAAACTTTGGGGTTGACGCCCTGTATGGCGGTGCCGTCGATCGTGGCCAGCCCTTCGGACGGCGGAGCCAGTCCGGCCAGCACCCTGAGCAGGCTTGTCTTCCCGCAGCCCGACGGTCCGACTATCGCCGAAATCGAGCCGGTCGGGAATTCCGCGTCGAGGCCGGAAAAAGCGGGCAGGGCTTTCCCATGGATTTTGTGGGAAAAGCCCAGTCCTTCCAGCTTTACCATCCGGAGATCGGTCCTCCATCCAAAAGCGATGCCGGAACGATGGAGATTTTCAGGAGCCCCTTCGAGCGCATCCATGCGAAAGCCCGTTCCATGTCGGCATCGGAAGGCAGGCGCGGTTTCTTGTATACGACAAAGCGCCACGCCGCGGCGGCTTCGGCCGAGAATCCTGCCTGTGAAGCAAGGAGGGGCCTGTATGAATCGGGATTGGCGTTGAGGCGCTGCGCGGCTTTCCAGTAGGCCTTGTACATCTTTTCGATGTCGGTCCGGCGCTCCTGGACGGCCTGCGCCGAGAACATCAGGACTCCTGCGCCCAGGCCGTTATCGTCGCTGGAAACGAGGAGTCGGGCGCCGCGAAGTTGGGCGACGGTGAGCAGCGGCTCGGGCAGGCCGGCGGCGGCGGTCTGTCCTCCCAGCACCATTTCGAGCCGTACGGGCATTTTGGGCACCGGTAGTACTGAAATTTTGTCGGCAGGCACGCCGGCCTGAGTCATGTAGGTATCTACGGCGTAATGGATTATCGAATTTAACGAAATGCCGATCGGCTTGCCCGCCAGGTCGGCGAGACTTTGCGCTCCCGAAGTTGGAGAGGCCACTATACCGTAGCGGCCGTCGGTGAGGCTCGTGATTTTGACGGGAAAACCGCCCTGTACGGCGAGCGCCGCGGCGAGCGTATCGCCGATCACTCCGTCCACCGCCCCGGCCTGGAAGGCCGCGTCACGTTCCACCGGATTCTGGAACCGGATAAGCTTGACCGGAACCCCTTCGGCGGCGAAAAGGTCCTCCGATTCGGCGGCCAGGAAAGGCAGGGAATCGGCATCGGGGAGGATGCCGATCCTGAGCGGCGCGCCCTGCGCCGCCGCTCCTGTCAAGGCAAGAGTCATCGCCGCAATGGCATAGAGAATTGTGAGATTTTTTCCGAGCGGCATGTGGGTCATTCTCCTTGGAGATCGGGATCGTCGCGCCATCTGCTGGCCCGCTGCGAGGGCGTGCCCAGCCGGTCCATTATCCGATGGACGATCTGGTCGACGAGCTGCTCCATATTCGATGGTTTGCCGTAGAAGCCCGGGCAGGCGGGGAGGATTATGGCGCCGGCTTCCTTGAGCGAGGTCATTCCGCGAAGAGCGATCAGCGAGAGGGGCGTTTCTCTCGGTACTACGATGAGGGGCCAGCCTTCCTTGAGCGCGACGGCGCCTGCGCGATGGATGAGGTTCCCCGATACTCCCGAGGAAATCGCGCCCAGGGTTCCCATCGAACACGGCGCGATGACGGTGCCGTCCAGGCTGAACGAGCCCGATGCGACGGGACTCGCGAAATCGTCCGGACGGTGCAGGGTAAGGATGGCGGGTGTTCCGCCGGGTCCGCCCTTGGCGCGGATTTTGCCCAGCCAGTAGCCGAGGGGGCGTCCGGTCTCTTCGAGCATCACGCGACCGCCCCAGGGCGAACAGGTGACGTGCACGATGGAGCCTTCGGACGCCAGCGCGGCGATCAGTCTGAGCGCATAAATGGCGCCTGAAGCGCCTGTGATGCAGACTAAGTGTCGCGCCATGGCAAACAAGATTATAGCATATATAAATCGGATGCAACGCCCGCAAGAATGATCATCGGTAATATTTCGTTGATTCCGTATGCCGCGATCCGAATGTGGCGCTCCGTACCGCCCGAGGCGAGCACATGTTCCACGGCGAGCAGGACGGCTGAAACGCCCAGCGCGATACCCGAACCCAGGCCGGCATAGGGTTTGAACAAAAAAATTCCCAGAAGGCCGACGAGAGTTCCCAAGTGGCAGAGGGCGGCGATCAGTCTGGCTTTTTTCGCGCCGAAGCGGGCGGGCACCGATTTCAGCCCTTCCTTCCGGTCAAAATCGATATCCTGGAGCGCGTACAGGATGTCGAATCCGGCCACCCATAGGGCTACACCGGCGGTGACCGGCAGGTACCGCCATTCGATCCTGCCCGATATTCCGATAAAGGCACCCAAAGTGGCGGCGGAGCAGGTCAGGCCCAGCCAGAAGTGACAGAGCCATGTGAATCGTTTGGTGTAGGAATACCCGAACACAAGGATACCGGCGAGCGGCAGGAGGATGACGCACAGGGGGTTGAGCATCGCCGCCGACAGTACGAGGAGCGCGAGCATCACCGCGGTGAAGATTTTCAGCTCTTTCGGCTTCAGTGTGCCGACGGGAAGGTGGCGCGAGGCAGTGCGCGGGTTTTTGGCGTCGATGTCTTTGTCGATGAGGCGATTGAGGGCGTTGGCGGCGTTTCTGCCCGAAGCGGCGGCCAGGACTATCCACAGAAGGTCCGAAAGCTGCGGATGTCCGCCCGTTTCCAGGAGGACTGCGGCGATGGCGAAGGGCAGGGAAAACAGCGTGTGCTGTATCATGACGGATTCACCCATCATGGCCAGTTTCCTGCCCGGTCCGACACTTGCGGCCCCATCGCCGCCGGCAGGCTTTCCGGTATTCATGCGAAACCGTATTCCTTCCAGCGTCCGTCCACGAGATCTACGATTTCGGGGTTCATGGCGAGCGGATCGGGCCATTCCCTCGTGTGCCCCTCATCGGGGCCCTTCCGGGTCGCGTCGATTCCGAGCCGGGTACCGTAGCGGGGCTGGGGCGATGAGTGGTCGAGCGCATCCAGCGGGCCGTCCGAAAGGACCAGATCGCGTCTGGCGTCGATGTTGTTGAACACTCGCCATGCCACCATGGACATGTTCTTCAGATCCACATCCTCGTCGACCACTACGATGAGCTTTGTGTACATCATCTGGCCCATGCCCCAGATGAAGTTCATCACTTTGCGGGCGTGCCCCGGGAAACGCTTGCGTATCGATACGATCACGCAATTGTGGAACACGCCCTCGAGCGGCATGGTCATGTCGACGATTTCGGGACAGAGTTGTTTGAGGATCGGCAGGAAAATCCGCTCGGTAGCCTTGGCCATGAAGCAGTCTTCCTTGGGCGGGATTCCGACGACCAGGGCCGGATAGACCGGATTTTTTCTGCGCGTGATGCGCTGCAGATGAAATACCGGGTATTGGTCGGGCAGGGAGTAGAATCCCGTATGATCGCCGAAAGGCCCTTCCAGGCGGCTTTCTTCCGGGTCGACATAGCCTTCGAGCACGAATTCGGCGTCGGCGGGCACAAGAATATCCGAAAGTGTGGCTTTCGTGACTTCACAGGGTTTCCCGCGCAGGAAACCCGCGAGCATCGCTTCCCAAACTCCTTCGGGAAGGGGTGCCGTCGAAGAATAGGTCACTGCCGGGTCAGAACCCAGGCTTATGGCTACAGGCATGCGCTGGCCCCGTTCGCGATATTTCTGGAAGAAATGCGCGCCGTCCTTGTGAAGATGCCAGTGCATTCCGCAGCTGCGGTCGTCGTATACCTGCATCCGGTACATGCCCCAGTTCTGGGCTCCCGTTTCGGGGTCGAGAGTGCAGACGACGGGGAGGGTGAAGAATCTTCCTCCGTCGAGAGGCCAGCACTTAAGCACCGGCAGGCTGTCGAATCCGGATTCGTCGTCGATCACCTGGTGGCACAGCGCATGGGACACGCGTTTCGGCAGGAACGACAGGGCGGTGGGAATCTTGGGAATGGCCGATGGTATGGCGGACATGAAAGAAAAGCCCCGCACCTGTTTCCAGAGCCAGGAAAGAAGCGTTTCGATTTCGGCCGCCTTGGCGTCGAGACTCTCGGCGCCGAGCGCGAAGGCCATGCGCGATTCCGTGCCCATCGCATTCATCAGAACGGGCCAGGGAGAGCCTTTGGCTTTTTCGAACAGAATCGCGGGGCCGCCCTGGCGCACTACGCGGTCGGCGATTTCGGTCATCTCAAGGACCGGATCGACTTCTGTCTTGATGCGCATGAGTTCGCCCCGGGATTCGAGCGCCGCCATGAAATCCTGAAGATCTTTGTATGCCATATCGGTCCTTTCTGTCCGAGTATAGCGCGCTCCTTCGGACAGTGTCACGAACCTTTCGGGGGGGCGGGAAAGGAACCCCTCGCCCGAACCCGTTGCGCGAACCCATCGCGCGAACCGTGCCGCACTTTGTTATTTTCTTTCATCGGCATTTTATGGCTAATTCCGGCCGTTTTCCGTTATCCTTTGGCCCGAAGACTGGAAAGGGAGGTCCTCCCGATGGACGACAGTGCAATGATGGACAGCGGCGATATCGTGATCAAGCTGGAAAATGTATGCAAAACCTATCCGCTCGGAAAAACCGAAGTGCAGGCCTTGCGGGGCGTAAGCTTCGAAATCCGGCGCGGCGATTTCATATCGATAGCGGGGCCTTCGGGGTCGGGGAAGTCGACGATACTCAATCTCATCGGCTGCATCGATACGGCTACTTCGGGGAAAGTCGCGGTACTGGGCAATGATACCGCTACGCTCGATGACGAAAGGCTCACCGCTCTGCGCCATCGCGGCATCGGTTTTATTTTCCAGTCCTTCAACCTCGTGCCGGTCTTAAGCATCAGGGAAAACGTCGAACTTCCGCTTCTGTTGGACGGCCCCGAGGCGAAAAGGGAAGGGTGGCACGGCTCCGGTGTGCACGCCGGACGGGGTCGATCCAGAATCGATTCCGAGTGGGTCGATCATCTCATTGAAAGCGTCGGCCTCGCCGACAGGCTGAAGCACAAGCCCGCCGAGCTGTCCGGCGGCCAGAGACAGAGAGTCGCCATAGCGCGGGCTCTGGTGATGCGGCCCCCGCTCGTCCTCGCCGACGAGCCGACCGCGAATCTCGATTCCGCCACGGGCGACAGCATCCTCGAACTCATGAGGCGCATGAACCGCGAATCCGGAACCACGTTCATATTCAGCACGCACGATCAGGGCATAGTGTCTCTGGCCGACCATATTATCCGTCTGAAGGACGGATTCGTGATGGAAGACTCCAGGAAAAACGGCCAGGACCCGGATCGTACCGCGCAGATCGCGCAGATCGCGCAGATCGCGCCACAGGCCTTTGCGGCGGCTGTGGGAGAATACAAATGATCGTCGCACGCATCGCCTTCAGGAACCTCTTCCTGCACAAGGCGAAGACCGCGCTCATCGGTACCATAATGTGCCTCGGCATCATGGTGCTGTTCGTCGGAAACTCGCTCATCGACACGGCGATAGGCGGGTTGCGGCGGATGTTCGTGCAGGGGTACACGGGCGATCTCATGATCACCGGCCCCACCGCATTTCCGGTGACTATTTTCGGCGAGACCGCGGGCGGCGAAGAAACGATACCGCATATCGCGAAATTGCCGGATTACAGAAAATTGCTCGACTCCCGTGCCGATGTGACGGGCACGATGCCGATGCTGACAGGCAGCGTCGAAATGGGTATCGGAGAAACTCTGATAGGCCAGGGATCGATGTTCGGCGTAGACATCGGGGAATACAGAAAATTCTTCAGCGACAATATTTCTCTCGTTTCCGGTTCCTGGCCCGAAGAAGGCAATGGAGCATGGATACTCCTGTCCGAGCAATCCGTCGCAATGCTTTCGCGCAGCGCGGGAAGCCAGGTCGGGCCGGGCAGCAAGATCACGTTGAGCGCTCTCGGCGAGAGCGCGGGCACCGTCATACGCGAAGTCGAAGTAAAGGGCGTGATCCGTTATGGGCAGAGCGATTCGACGCTGGCGAGAATATCGTTATGCGATTCGGATACGATGCGCGATCTTCTTGGTTTCGCGAGCCTCAGGGACGGCGCCGTCGTATTGAGCGAGGAGGAAGCGGCCTTCGTGGAATCATTCGATCCCGAGGCCCTGTTCGCCACCGATACGGGAATCCGGGTTTCCGACGGCAATGCGAGCATCGCCGATCCGTTCAGGACCGATGATACGCCCGGAGTCGATGACGCCTTCGCCCCTTCGACGACTCCTGAAGCGGGCACGGTCGCGGCGCAGCAGCCTGATCCCGCATGGCAGTTTCTCCTGGTCAAACTCGCGGACAGCGCTAATCCGGATAAAGTGATGGCCGCGGTCCGGACCGAAGCGGACAGGCTTGGCCAGAACGATCGTGTGCAGGATTGGGTCGAAAGCGCCGGTTCGACTGCGCGGACGGCGCAGACGGTCCGACTGGTATTCGATCTTCTGGTGAGCATCGTGGCGGTAGTAGTCGTGATAATCACGATGAATACCCTCGTCGTTTCGGTGAGCGAGAGAATTCCGGAAATAGGCACTCTGCGCGCCATCGGCGCCCGGCGCGCTTTCGTTCGGCGCATGATCCTCCTGGAGACCACCTTTCTTGCCGTTATCGCAGGCGCGCTGGGCCTCGTGCTCGGCGGCGGCATACTGTTGATACTCGGACGGTCCGGCATCACGGCACCGAATCTGTTTTTCGAAGCCCTGTTCGGCGGCAAGGTGCTCATTCCCCAGATATCCATCGGTGCCGCGTTGCGCGCCTTCGTATGGATTCTCGCGATGAGTCTTGTTTCTTCCCTGTATCCGACGGCCGTAGCCCTGCGGATCAAACCTGTCGTCGCCATGCAGGGCGACTGAACCGGATGACCGTAAAAGGAAGGGTGTTTCGATGATCTTTTCCCTGGCCATGAAAAATGCGATGAGGCAGCCGCGGCGCAGTCTCCTCCTGGGCGGAGCAGTGGCGTTCGGTGTGCTCGTGATATGTCTGGTCTCCGGTTTCGTATCGGGAATGGAATCGGCGGTGCAGAATAACGTCACCCTGGTTTCGGGAGGGCATATCCTGATTTCCGGCTACACGGGCGGCGCGACCGGGAGGATGCAGAACCGGTCGGGCGACGCCACGCTCGCCGATGCGGTGCGGAAAGCTTTGCCCGAAGCCATATCGGTTTCGCCGTCGGCCTCCGCCCAGGCGACCGTAGTGTTCGGATCCCGCGAACAGCAGCTCAAAGTCAGGGGCGTTTCATGGGGAGAAGACAAGCTCTATTCGCGCAGTCTGATTTTTGCGGCGGGCGACAGTGTGTCGGCGAGCGCGGATCGCGCCATCGTCTTGGGGGCGAAATCGGCGGAACGTTTCGGTCTTGCGTTGGGCGATTCGGTGCTGGTGCGCCTGTCCACCGCTTCCGGACAGCAGAATGTCACGGAATACAAAGTCGGAGCGGTGTTCGATGATGCCGCGGCCGGAGCCATGACGACCGCCTTTGTGCCGTTCGAAAATCTGAGAGAGGATCTGAATTTGCCGGAAGGAAACTATCAGACGCTCTCGGTGTTTATAAAGGACGCATCCAGAGCCGATGCGTCGGCGGCCGTGCTCAAGACCGCTTTGACCGAATCGGGGTTCACCATTTCGACCGGATTCGGAGGACGATCCGGTTCCGTAGGCGCGACGGGTGCTTTCGGCGCTGCGAGCGCCGCAGAAGGCGCCGGATCGACGGCTGGTTCGAATTCGGCAAGCGGCCGGGCCGCCCGGACCGGGCAGGCCACGCAAACCGCGCAAACAGGCCAAGCTGTCCAAGCCGCTCAAACCGGGCAGGCCAATCAGGCCGTCCAAGGTTCGAATCCGCAGGCAGGCTTTTCCGGCGGCAATCTGTCCGGAAGCGGTCTGTCCGGAAGCGGTCTGTCGACCGGGACTTTCCCCACCGGCGCTTTTCCCGGCGGAGCTTTCATGAACCTCTCCGAAGGCTCTACAATATACAGGATTTCTACCATCACCGAACTGTCGGGTCAGATCGGCTCCGTCCTTGGAGCCGTCAGATGGATAGGCATCGCAGTGTTCGCCCTCATGCTTGTGCTCACCGCGGCCGGAATTTCCAATACCTATAGAATGGTGCTTATCGAACGCAGCAAGGAAATAGGCACCCTGCGATGCATCGGATTCAGGAAAGTCCACGTATACAGAACGTTCCTCCTGGAAGCGCTGGTGATCGCGGCCGTCGGCGCGCTGGCGGGCATTCTGCTCAGTTTTCCGATCGGCGGTCTGATAGGCATGATCCGCTTCGACGCATCGGGCGGATTGGGAATGGCCCTTTCGGCGGGGCGGTTGATATTCGATGCTTCGGCGATCCAATTGGTGATCACCTTCGCCGCGGTGCTTGTGATGGCGGCTTTCGCGGTTTCCGGGCCTGCGCGCCGGGCGGCCGCACTGCAGCCGGTCCAGGCTCTCGCAAAAACGGCTTGATTCATTACTAAGGAGAAAATGAGATGACGATCACGTACGCACATTCCGGTTCGTCGAAGGGATTCGCCGCGACGCGGAGGACTTGCATCGCTCTTCTATTCGTACTCGCCACGGTAGCCGCACGGGCACAGGGCGGGCCTCCTTCCGGAGGCGGGGGCGATATGGGCGGTGGTATGGGGGGAGGCATGATGCTCCCGGGAATGGGACCGGAAGAAGAAACCGCCGCCGCATCCACGGGAGCGGTCACCGAGTTTACGGCCAAGGATTTCATGGCGCTCGTACGTCGCACCGACATCAGGTCCAGTTTCTATGATTCAGACATGACTGCGACCATCAATATGGTGAGTGTCAGTCCGGACCGGGGGACATTCACCCGGAAGGAAATCATTTACAGGCGCGACAAGGACGACGCTTTCCTCATGCTCACACTCGAACCCGAATCGCGAAAAGGCCAGGGCATGCTGCGTGTGGACAAGAATATGTGGCGATACGATTCCACAAGCCGTAAATTTACGCACACGACGCTGAAAGAGCAGTACGAGAACAGCACGGCCAAAAATTCCGATTTCCGGCGTACCCAGCGATCGTGGGATTACGAGGTCTATTCGCTCGAGAGCGGAAAGCTTGGGAAGTACGACGTCTGGGTTGCCGAGCTCAAGGCCAACAATGATGAAGTGCCTTATCCCTACATAAAAATGTGGGTGGAAAAGGACAGGACCATCGTGTTGAAGGTCGAGGAGTACAGCGTTTCGAAAAAGTTGCTTCGTACGTCCTATTACACGAATTATGTGCAGATAGGAGAATCCTATGTACCGACCACCCAGATTTTCCAGGATGGCCTGATTCCCGAAAAGCGTACTCAAGTGACCTACACCAATATTTCCACCAAGCCCATCCCTGACGATGTGTTCACAAAGAACTATCTCGAGCGCATGAGCAAGTGAGGAGGGCGCCATGAAACCAGCCGCAAAGTCTATGGGCTTCCGCATCGCATCCGTTCTCCTGATGAGCCTTCTTTCCGTATATGGTGTCTGCGCCCAGGACATGTCCGCGCCTTTGGACGACAATATCCTGTTCGGCGGATCCGCTGACATCGTTCGGGTCATCGACACCGAAACCGCATCCTCGGGCACGGTGAACCTCGTGACCGAAGAAAAGCGGTACCCGGTATTTCTCGTGGAAGGCGGAGCTTCCGTGGCCTTTTCGGGCGATTTTACGCCGATCGGCGCGACCGTAAAGGACAAGCAGTCTCTGGTCGGGACGCTGGCGGTGCGTGGCCTGTCCATAGACTTCCTTCCCGCCGAAAACATCCATTTCGGAACCTCGCTCGATGCAACGGTTTCGGGCGCCGGTCTGGACAAAATTGCGATCGATGGCTTCGCCGACATGCGCGCTTCGGAATTCTCCCGGCTGTACGGATCGGGAGGCTTCAGCTACAGCGCGTCCGGAACGCCGGAATTTTCCCTCGACGAATTGTTCGTCGATGCTGCCATGGACCGCATTCTGTTTTTCAGACTGGGTAAACAGCATATCCGCTGGGGCGTCGGTACATGGTTCCAGCCGTCGGATGTCCTGAGCCTAGCCGCGATCGATCCGGACGACCCCAGCGCTGCCCGGGAAGGACCCTTCGCCTTCAAGGTCGATATGCCTTTCGGACTTAACCACGCCAGCCTGTATGTCGTGCCGTCGGGTACGGGCGATCCGGGCGAGATCGCCGGGGCGGCGCGTACGGATTTGGTGGTGGGGGGCTGGGAATTGAGTCTTGGAGCGTTCGCGCGAAGCGACATGGAAGCGCGCCCCCGCGCGATGTTCATGTTCACGGGAACACTCGGAGATATCGACACATACGGCGAAGCTGTCGCCGCATTGGGCTCCGACAGGCTGTATGTGCGCGACACAGGCGGCGGAACCTACGGAACCTATACCAGGGACTACGAAGCGGTTTTCCAGGCTACGGTGGGATTCTCCTACGACTGGAGGAGTTCCGGTGGTCTGTCCGTTGGCCTGCAGGCGCAGGGGTATTATAACGGCACCGGGTACGCCGATCCTTCGATCCAGAATATCGCAGGAGCCAAGGCGGTACTGGGTGATGGATATGATCTCAGGGAATCGGGGCTTTGGTATGCGGCAGGCCGACTGTCACTGTCGGCCCAACTGGGCGAAGATGAGACGATAGGCGTCGGACTGTCGATAAACGGCATCGCGAACATTTCCGACGGTTCCGTGACCTTCACGCCGGCGTTCAGCCTGTCCCTGGGAGATCAGGGCAGCGCTCTCGATCTGGCCATGTCGGCGAAAACGATGCTCGGCGGACCCGGCACGGAATACGGATCGAAATCGGGCACTATGGTGACACCGGCTCTGTCCGCAACCATAATGGACGTAGTGACGGCTTCCGTTCAGGCGCCGCTCACGCTCGGCGCCGGCAGCGCAGTCGACAAGGCAGACATCAATTTCAGCCTCAGCTGGAAAGGAATGAGCATCTGAGGAAAATGGGTACCTGAGGAATTGGAGGGTAGTGTGCGCGGGAAGGTTCTCATCGTCGAAGATACCGCCGAACTGGCCGAGTTGTATTCGGTATATCTCGAGCGCGAAGGCTTCGAATGCCGGATATCGGGCGATGCGGAGACCGCTCTTCCCCTGGCTATGGACCACGATTGGGACATCATTGTGCTCGATCTCAATCTTCCCGGCATGGACGGGTTCCAGTTTCTCGAGCAGTTGCGTAAAACCCGTAGCACACCGGTAATGATCCTCACCGCACGCGAAGCCGACGAGGACGTGATACACGGGCTTGGGGTCGGCGCCGATGATTTCGTCACCAAGCCCTGTCCCCCGCGCGTCCTTGCGGCGAGAGTGCGTGCGCATGTGCGCAGGACCGAATCGATCCAGTCCGGCAGGGACGGCCAGGTCTGGCGCTTCGGTCCTTTCGAACTCGACGCCGAAGCGCATTACGTAAGCCGTGCCGGCGTTCCGGTCAATCTGTCGTCCAGGGAAATGGGTATTCTCGAAGCGCTGGCACAGGCCGGCGGCAAGCCGCTTACGCCCGACGAACTCTACGACAGGGTTTGGGGGCAGAGCTTCGGCGATGTGAGCGCGGTTGGCGTATACATCCAGCGTCTGCGCAGGAAAATCGAAGACGACCCCGCGGCGCCGCACTATCTGCAGACTATGTACGGCCAGGGATACAGGCTCAATCCCGAAGCGTTCTCCAGGGAGGTTTGATGAGACTGCGAACCCAATTCGCCATCCTGATCGCGGCGGTGACTCTCGTTCCCATCCTGTTCGGAATAATCCTTTTCGGAGCCCAGAGCGAGCCGAGGGACCCGCGTGCGCCGACCAAGGAATTCCTCGCGATCCTCAACGAGCGCTGGATGGCGGGCGACGAACTCGACATGGATGACTTGCAGTCTGCGGCGGAGCTTTCAGGCATGCCGCTGCGCGAAGCCGCCGTCGTCGCCAGGGATGGGGAAGTTCTCGTTTCGACATTCCGGCATATCGCCGTCGGGTCGCATGTGAATCTCATCGATCTGGCCCGCCCGCCGCGGGGAGCGTCAGGCCAGCCGAACCCGGAAATCAGGCTTATGCCGATCGACGGCAAAAACGACGAAAGTCCCATGATTCTGTTCGATATCCAGCCTTTCTGGTCCAAGCAGGATATCCGGAATCGCAACATACTGATCGTCGCTCTCTTCGCCCTGGGGCTCTTTGTCGTCGCCGGCGTCATTTCCGTCCTGATTCTGCGTTCCATGAGCCGATCGATCAAAAAACTGGAAACCGATACGGCCATCGTGGCTTCAGGCGACCTCGACCATCCGGTGACGGGATCGGGAAGCCATGAGATTCTCCATCTCGCCTCGTCCATCAATATGATGCGGCTCAATCTCAAGGACATGCTCGCCCGAAGGTCGCGCATGATGATGGGCATAAGCCACGACCTGAAAACTCCGATTGCCCTCATCCAGGGCTACGCCGACGCGCTTTCCGACGAAGTCGCCGTGGATGAAGCCACCAAGCGGAAGTATCTGGACATCATCAAGAACAAGTCATGCCAGCTGGAGGAACTCGCGTCGGCACTCGTCGATTTTCTCAAGATTGGAGGTGACGGCGCATACTCGATCGTTCCCGTCGATCCTTCGGCCCTTCTCGTGGATATGGGCAAGCGCTTCGCAAGCGACGCAGCTCTGATGAACCGGGAATTCCGCTGGGGATTCGGCCCTGAACTGGCGCCCGCCCCCTCATTCCATATCGGCGAAGTATCGATGAATCGCGCCCTGACGGAACGTGCCCTCGAAAATTTCGTGATGAACGCGTTCAGGTTTTCGGGACAGGGTGGAACCGTGACGATGGAACTGTCGCGCAGTCCCGACGGCCTCGTTTTCGCGATCATCGACGACGGCCCCGGCATTTCGAACCAGGATTTGCCCTACGTGTTCGACGCTTTCTACCGGGCTTCTCCTTCGCGCGCCGACGGCGGGCAGGGGCTTGGCCTCACTGTCGTGAAAGCCGTAGCCGAGCTGCACGGCTGGAAATCCTCATTGGGCCAGCGCGCTGACGGCAGGCCGGGCAGCGAGGCGCGCCTGCTCATGACGGGAACCTGAGAAACCTGAGAAGCCTGAGAATTAGCGCTGCGGCGCGCGGTGCACCCGAGGCGATTCACTCGAAACGGGAACGCAGCGACCAGAGCCCCAGCGCCGGATTGGGCACGAAAAAAATCCGCTCGCCATCGGGCATGGTGTTGAATCCCTGTCGCAGGGCTGCAGGATCGTAGCGTTTCATCGTTTCGCCCGGATCGGCCCATTCGAAGCCCACGGACTCGATCTCTTTCCGCGACAGGCCGGGGCCGGGAGCATACCGCACGGTAAAGCGGCCTTCGCTCGATCCGTGGATGAGATGCGCGGCCGCGGAAAGGCTCGCCGCCAGATCGGGTTCAGATGCCGCGAGCCTGCGGATTTGCGCCGAAGGCCGGTAGCCGAAGCGCCGGATCAGCGCGTCGATGCCGGGGTCCTCGCCGAAATGGATGAGACCCGGGGCCAGGATCAGTAATTCTCCCCCATCCGCCATAGCCATGCGTGTCCTGTATATCGCCTTGTTGCCTAGCCATGTGCTTTTGTATTCACCCGGGTCGAGCCAGACCACCGCCTTGCGGATGCCTTCATCCAGCATTTCGAGGTTGACTTCGCGTGCGAGAGCGGAAGCCTTTTCGAAACATTCCCTGTCGTCGCCCGAAAAGAAACCGCGCAGGGCGAGAGAACCGTCGTCTTTTCTCCCGACCACCGTGAGCATCCACAGTACCGGGGGGAGGCGTCCCGGCGCGAACTCCATCGCCTTGTCGAAGACCTTGCGCACTGGGGTATCCGTTCGGCCCATCATGCGCTCCATTCCGTAGGCGGCGCCCAGAAAATGGCTCTTGTCGATGCCTTCCTTGCCGCCCGCGCCCACGAAAATGTTCTTGGCATGGTTGGCCATGCCTACCACTTCGTGCGGGACCACCTGGCCGATGGAAATGATCCGGTCGAAACCGCCTTGCGCGAGAAGACGGTTGGTCTGGGCCGGCCAGTCGTAATTCACGGCGCCTTCGGATACTTCGCTGACGAAGGATGCGCTTACGCGCCCAAGTTCGACCAGGTCGCGGCGCCAGTCATGCGCCCTGAAAAGTCCGGCAGGAGTGCCCGGGTACATGGAAGCGATTTCCGTGGCGGTCATGGGACTATGCGTGCCGAGGGCTGGCATGACTGCCGCGAGACGGTCTCCGAGAGCGCGGTACAGGGCATCGGTGACCGGGCCGGCCATTGAGTGAAGTCTTGTATAGTCAGGCGGCAGGGCGATCGCCTTGTCGATCCGGGGACATGAGTCGAGGCTGCTCCCGACGAGGGTTTCGAGTTCGCGGAGGCCGATTTCACGGTCGCGGGAGCCTTCAGCTACGTAGGTCATGACTGGAATGTACCGCTCACCGGTCTTGACCGCAACCATGAGCCGACGATATAGCAGGACTATATGAGGCTTTTCCAAAAGTCGGAAGGCTTTTGGAAAAGCTACCAGAGCTTGCGGCATTTGCGTACGGTTTCGTAGAAACCGGAGCAAATGCGAGCCAATTTCAAAAGTAACCGACTTTTGAAATTGGCTCATATATCTTTGATTCCGGGAGACCTCGATGAAACGAATTTCCAGGTTTTCGATCGGCACGGGCGACCGCTTCGGCATGGAAGGCGAAGCCCAGCTGGCTGCGTTCCAGAAACTGGCGGCGGCGGGCGTCGATGCCGCGATCGTCTGGAACAAGTCCAACCGCGAACACCTCATCATTGGATCGGAACCTGCCGCACAGCGCAAAGCCGCCGACGCCGCGGTAGCCGCCACGGGATGGAAAGGCCAGTATTTCGTCGACGCTGACCATATCGGCCTCGCTACGGTCGAGCGCTTCATTCCGTATTGCGACTTTTTCACCATCGATGTAGCCGATTTTATCGGCAAGCCCTTGCCCGCAGGGGAAGCCGAAGCCTTCGCCGAAAAGCACTACAGGCTGATCGAACCCGGTTTTTCGCCTGTCCGCCTGGACAGGGCCGCAGTCGTCGTAGCCGCGTCCAAGTATCTCCTCGCCGTGCGCGAAGCGGCCGCCGTCTACAGAAGGATTGCGGCCGGCAGGCCTTCGGGCGATTTCGTGATCGAAGTTTCGATGGACGAAACCGACCTTCCGCAGAGTCCGGCCGAACTCGTCGTCATCCTCGCGGCGATCGCGGAAGCGGGTGTGCCGGCACAGACGATCGCGCCGAAATTCTCCGGCCGCTTCAACAAAGGCGTCGATTATGTCGGCGATGTCGCCGCATTCATGAAGGAATTCGAAGCCGATGCCCTGGTGGCCGCCTGGGCTCCGGGCGCTCTCGGGCTGCCCGAAGGGCTCAAGCTCTCGGTGCACTCCGGTTCGGACAAATTTTCCATTTATAAGGGAATAGGTCGCATCATCCGCAAGCACGATTTGGGTCTCCACCTCAAGACGGCAGGAACCACCTGGCTGGAAGAGTTGGTCGGCCTGGCCGAAGCCGGCGGCAGCGGGCTTATTCTCGCAAAGGAAGTGTACCGCCAGGCCTGGGGCCATTATGAAGATCTTGTCGGGCCATATGCCGCTGTCATCGACATCGACCGGAAAAAACTGCCGCATCCGGATAGTGTCGATCGCTGGAATCCGGCAGCCTTCGCCTCGGCGTTGCGGCATGACAGGAGCCATCCGGGCTACGACCAGAACCTGCGCCAGCTCCTGCATGTGGGCTATAAAGTGGCCGCAGCCATGGGGCCGCGCTACATCGGCGCTCTCACTGAACACCGGGAAAGCGTGGCGCGGAATGTGACGGCCAATCTCTGGGACCGGCATCTCAAGCCTCTGTTCCTGGATTGATGTTCCCATGAAGGCAATCAGGCTGGGCATCCGGGGAAAGCTGCTCCTTTCCTTCGGAGCGGCCATCGCCTTTATCGTCGCGATGGAGATGCTGGCCCAGTATTCATCGAACAGAATAGCCGAAGACTACGAAGCCCGGCTCGGCCGTTATCACCAGGTGCACCGCTTCAGGGTCGCCCTGACCGATTTTCGTTCGGCCTCGGATCGTTATCTCCGCGATCCCGGTTCTTCCGACATCGGTACGCTCTATGCGAAGAGCGCCGGCCTGGCGGCGATGGATGCCTCGCTGCGATTGCTTCTTCCCAGCGCTTCGCATGACGCCTTTTTTGAAATCCAGGCCACGGGTTTCGGGATGGACGCCTACCTGCCGCCCGTCTCCCAGGCGCTTGCGGCCAGAAGCACGGGAAAGGCCGATTATTATGCGGATTTCGTGAAGGCGGAGAAAATCGCCGCCTTCATGGACGGATATCTGTCCAAGCTCCTTACCATCCTGATGAAGGAGGGTGAAGCCGAATACAGGGAGAGTGTCCAGCGGAGCGTGCTTCTGCGGGAAATCACGTTGGGCGGCATGATCCTTGCGGGCGTGATCGCTCTGGCCTTCGGTTCCTTCATGGCTTCGTCCATTACCGCCCCTGTCAGAAAGCTCGCAAAGGCTTCCGAACGGTTGGCTTCGGGCGATCTCGACGTCGAGCCGATCAGGGCGAGGGGAGGGGACGAGGTGGAAACGCTCGCGCGCAATTTTTCCCTGATGAGCGCCAACATCCGGAGCCTCGTGGAGGGCTTGCGCGAAAAGGCCGAACTGGAAAAAAGGCTGCATGAAGAGGAAATCGCCCTCGTACGCATGGGCAAAGCGTTGAGGGAAGCCCAATTCATGAATCTCCAGGATCAGATGCGGCCGCATTTCCTGTTCAACGCACTCAATTCCATTGCGAGGAGCGCTCTTCTGGAAGGGGCGACCCGCACGGAAACCCTTTCCCGGGGATTGGCAAAACTCATGCGCTACGCCCTCGCGGGAGGGGAACCCTATGTGAGCCTGGAAGATGAGCTGGCCACCGTCAGGGAATATCTGGCTTTCCAGAAGGTCAGATTCGGCGAGCGCCTCGATTGGGATATCAAGGCCGACCCCGAACTCCCCCCGATCAAAGTACCGAGGTTTTCCGTCCAGCCTTTTATCGAAAATGCCGTCCGGCATGGCATCGAACCGCTCGAACGGGGAGGAAAGGTTCTGGTGGCGGCGCGGGTCAGGCGCGGCAAACTTTTCCTGACGATCGCGGATTCTGGCGGAGGCATGGATTCCGCACGGCTTTCGGCCCTGCGGGGAACCATCGAAGCCGCTTTCCGCGGAGAAGACGCCGGGGCGACGGCCGGTACGAGCGGCATCGGGCTGGCCAATGTGGCGTCGCGGCTCTATCTGAAATACGGATGCGCCGCTTCCATGCATCTTCTTTCTTCTCCCGGCCGCGGAACCCTCGTGCGGATCACCATCCCCCTTTCGTCCGGGGAGGACCAGACGGTCACGGCGGAAGCTGGAATGAAGCTCGGTATGACACCCGGCGGCAATCCCGGGATGGAGGCTGGATGCCGAGAATCCTGATCGCCGATGATGAAGAGCTCGAAAGGGAAGCTCTGCGCTTTATCATCCGGAGCGGAACCGCTCTCTCCGACGACGATATCCACGAAGCGGGCTCGGGTCGCGCCGCCCTGGAACTGCTCAAGAAAGGCCGCTACGACGTGGTTTTTTTCGATGTCATGATGCCGGGCATGGACGGAATCGCCGCCGTCGCCGGGATGCGCGACGCGGGAATCGACACACCCGTCGTGATATTGTCCGCCCACGACCGTTTCGAATATGCGCGCGACGCCATGCGGCTCGGCGTGGATGAATATCTTCTGAAACCGGCTTCGGCTGCAGAAGTGCTCGGGGCCTTGGGGCGCTGTCTTGCGCAGAGCGAAGAAAAGCTCCGGCTGCATGATGAGGAACGAAGCAGAAGGGCGAAGATCGACAGCGCGGAAGAGTTCGTGCTTCGCGAAATGCGGTCCCGCCTCGCAGAATGCAGGCTCGAACCGTTGACGGCCGCCGAATTCCTCGCTTTTTTCGGATTGGAGGGGAGGCCCAGAGCCGCCTTATGCTTAAGGCTTGCCCGCCCCGAAAGCAATACCGGTTCATTGAGGAGTGCGGCGGGAAGGGCCGCCCTGGCCGCCGCGGCCGAAACCGGCGCTTCGCTGCTTGCGCAGACCGGCGATCGCGCCATATACGGGACGGGAGATACCATGGGCAGCATGCTTCTTTTCCCGTCCTCTCGCAGTCCCGGCGCCGATGCGATGCTCGACGCGATGCGCCGGGCGGCGCGCGATGTCGCTCCCATCGACCTGCTGGCGGGCCTTTGCGGACCTTCAACGGACAATCCGGTCACTCTTCTTTCGATCGCGGCCGATGCGTGCTCGCTCGCGATACCGGGCTGCCCGACGGTCAGGCTTTCCGTTCCCGCCTCCGCTGCTTCCGAATTCCGGTCGGCCGACATTATCGCGAAGGGGACGGCCGGGGTGAACATGGCGCTTACCCTGGCGGCGAAGGCGGTGGGCCTCATCCGCCGGCGATTCCAGGAAGACCTTTCGCTCGAAGGGGTGGCCTCGGAACTCGGCGCGAGTCCCTCCCATCTGTCACGGATGATCGCGAAAGAACTGGGAATGGGCTTCAGCGATTTCCTCACGCATCTGCGTATGGAACGCGCCAAGGAACTGCTTCTCACCGGCGCTTCGGTAAAGGAAGCGAGTCTTCTCGTCGGGTACCGGGATCAGGCTTACTTCTCCCGGGTCTTCAGAAAGTCGGAAGGTACGAATCCGGTCGATTTTCTCGCGTTGACCGCAAGAAAGTACCGAAAATAGCGGAAAATCACCGATCCGTGAATGCGATTCCGGCCTGAAAATCGATGGTAGCCGTGCGTGTGCGCGGAGTTCCAAGATTCCAAGGAGGTTTGCATGAAGTCGCGTATCCTTTTCGCCGCAATGGCGCTCGTTCTGCTTGCCGCTATTCCCCTCCAGGTTTTCGCCCAGACGAAACCCATCACCCTCAGACTCGCTGAAACCCACCCCAAGGGCTATCCGACCGAAATGGGCGACGAAGAGTTCGCCCGCCTCGTAAAAGAACGCTCCGGTGGACGCATCATCGTCGAGGTGTATCCCGGTTCCCAACTCGGCCAGGAAAAGGCCGTGATCGAACAGGTGCAGTTTGGCGCCATCGACATCACCCGCGTTTCGGTCAGCCCCCTCGCTTCCTTCGTTCCCAAGCTCAACGCATTCCAGATGCCTTACCTCTACCGCGACGCTGACCACATGTGGAAAGTGCTCAATGGCGATATCGGCAATAGCCTCCTCGCCAGTCTCGAGCCCTTCGGCTTCGTCGGCCTCGGCTGGTTCGAGGGCGGATCGCGCAATTTCTACAACTCCAAACGCCCGGTGAAGACTCCGGCCGATCTCAAGGGCCTCAAGATCCGCGTCCAGGAAAGCGAGCTCATGATGGGGCTGGTTTCGGCGTTCGGCGCGGTTCCGACCCCGATGGCGTACGGCGAAGTCTATTCCGCCCTCCAGACCGGCGTCGTAGACGGCGCGGAGAACAATTGGGCCTCCTATTTCTCGACCAGCCACTTCGAGGTCGCGAAGTACTTCACCCTCGACGAGCACACCCGGGTTCCCGAGATCATCATCGGCTCCAAGATATCTCTCGGCAGGCTCTCCAGGGCCGACCAGGATATGATCAAGCAGGCGGCCGCCGACGCGGTGGCTTTCCAGCGCGCCGAGTGGGCCAAGTACGAACAGGTCTCTATCGACAAAGTAAAGGCCGGTGGATCGCAGATTTCCTACGTCACCGACAAGGCTCCCTGGGTGGCTCTCATGGCTCCGCTCTACGCCAAGCAGAGCAAGGAAATCCAGGACTTCGCCAAGCAGATACAGGCCGTTAAGTAATCGAATTCGAAGTAAGCAGATGCCGACAGTTCTGTCCGATCCGGCGCGAGCGCAAGATACGCCCGCATTCGACCGGACAGAACTGTCGGTGAATTTTGGCCGCATGAGGCCCCTGCCATAGGATAACGCCCATGAAAGATTTGCTATTGAGAGCGGTAAATATCGTCCATATAGCGCTTGTGCAGATCGCAAAGTTTTTTATCGTCGCCATGGTACTTATCATCGCGGCGAATGTCTTTCTCCGTTACGTTTTCAACAGCGGAATTCTGTGGTCGGAGGAAGTCGCCCTCACGCTCTGCGTATGGTTCGTCTTCATCTCCATGGGTCTGGGTGTCAAGCAGAAGCTCAATATCACGATCAACCTCCTGCCCCGGGAGAGAATACCGTCCTGGCTCAACAAGGTCCTCGACCTTTTCATGGAACTCGTCGTCATTTTCGTCGGGATGACCATGATCATCTATGGCAGCTCGCTCGTAAAATTCACGATGACCTCCATTATGCCGGCGACCAGGTGGCCGGCCGGAATCCTTTATGTCGTGGTTCCCTTCGCGGGGGTTACGATAGTGCTTGAGGCGATATTGCATATCCTCAAGTGGGATACCTACGACAAGTCCATCGACGATTTTCTTTCCGGCGAAGGAAAGCTGAAAGATATATTTGGAGACTCCCATGAGTGATCCCGGAATCGCGACCGCAATACTGCTTGGAGGCTTTATCCTCCTGATGATTCTCCGCGTGCCCATTACCTATTCGCTTGCAGGCGTTTCCATCGCGACGGCGATCTATCTGAAAATACCCCTCATGGCCATTGTCCAGCAGATGGTGCAGGGCGTGAGATCGTTTTCGCTCCTGGCGATACCTTTCTTCATCATCGCGGGCGAGATGATGGGGCAGGGCGGCATAGCCCGCAAACTTATCGAACTCGCGAATGTCTTTGTGGGAAGGATCCGCGGCGGTCTTGCCATGGTGAACTGCGTCGATTCCATGTTTTTCGGCGGAATCTCCGGTTCAGCCGTCGCCGACGTGGCATCGACCGGATCGATCATCATTCCCATGATGAAAATGAAAGGCTATGACGACGACTTCGCCGTCGCCCTCACGGTGGCGAGTTCGACCCAGGGCGTCATCATCCCTCCGAGCCACAACATGATTCTCTACTCGATGGCGGCGGGAGGGGTGTCGGTCGGCCGGCTCTTCCTGGGGGGATATATTCCGGGCATCTCTCTCGGCATAGGCATGATGATCATCTCCTTCATCATCGCCAAAAAACGGAATTATCCCAGAGAGCCCAAAGTCGCCTTCAGGGATGCGGTCAGGATATTCAAGGACGCGTTCCTTGGGCTCATGACGGCAGTCATCATCATGGGCGGCGTCATTTCGGGCATTTTTACGGCCACGGAATCCGCCGCGATCGCCGTCATCTACGCATTCATCATCACATTCTTCGTCTACCGGGAAATTCCCCTCAAGGCGATGAAGGGCATCCTCTACAACTCGCTCAAGACCCTTTCGATGGTAATGGCCCTTATCGCGGCGGCGAGCGCCTTCGGTTGGCTTATGGCCTATCTGCGCATTCCCGCCAAGGCTACCGAACTCATCCTTTCGGTGACGACAAACAAGTACCTTCTCCTGTTGCTCATCAACGTCCTGCTGCTGGTTCTCGGCGCCATAATGGACATGGCGCCCCTTATCCTGATCTGCACGCCGATCCTCTATCCGGTCGCGGTTACGACTCTGGGCCTGTCGCCGATCCATTTCGGGATCATGATGATGATCAATCTGGCGATAGGGCTTTGCACGCCCCCTGTGGGCTCGGCGCTTTTCGTCGGTTGCGCGGTGGGAAAAATTTCCGTCGAAAAAGTGACCAAAGCCTTGTTGCCGTACTACTTCTCGATGGTCGTTGTGCTTATGCTCGTTACGTTCATCCCGGAGATTACGATGTTCCTGCCGAATCTGATTATGCCTCAAAATTGAGACGATTCCGGAAGTTTCCGCTTCCGGAAAAGTCTCGATGACAGGAGTGTTCATGTCGTACGTAGAATCCATGTTTTCGCTCGCGGGCAAAACAGCCGTCGTCACGGGGGGCGCCGGTGGGCTCCCCTCCAACCTCGCGGTTGCCTTCGCCAAGGCCGGAGCCACCGTATGTCTCTGGGGGAGGGGCACCAACCATCCGATGGAAGCGGCGGCCGATACGGTGCGCAAAGAAGCCGGACCGGATTCAGGCAGAATCTTCGCCGTGACGGCGGATACCGCCACGCGCGAAGCCTGCGAGGCCGCTCTCGCGGAAACCGAAGCGCTCTGCGGCATGCCCGACATTCTTTTAAACGGAGTGGGCGGCAACCGCGGCAAATGCGCCTTTGTCGATGTGGACGAAGCTGTCTTCGAGGAAGTGCTCAAGCTCAATCTGCTTTCAGGCCTTGTGACACCGACACGCGTGTTCGCGCGCCGATGGATCGAAAAAGGCGTGCGCGGCTGCGTCATCAATATGACCTCCATGACCAGTTACAAGGCGCTGTCGGGGACATGGGCCTACAATGCCGCCAAGGCGGGTGTGCTCAACCTGAACGAAGCGCTGGCCAAGGAATTCGCGCCCCACGGCATCAGGGTGAACGCGATTGCGCCGGGTTTCTTCATCGGCCACCAGAACCGCGCGCTCCTCATCGACGAAAAAACCGGCGAACTCACCGCCCGCGGAAAGGCCGTCATCGCGCATACTCCCTTCGGGCGCTTCGGCGACGCGGCCGAGCTCCGCGGCGCGGTCCTTTTCCTTGCGAGCGACAAGGCCGCAGGTTTCGTGACCGGCGTTTCCATCCCGATCGATGGCGGCTATCTGACCGACAACATCTAGGGATTACTTTAGGACGCGATATGAAATCTTTCCTTCATGACGATTTTTTTCTGGATACCGAAACGGGGCGTGAGCTTTATTTCAGGCATGCCGCCCCGCAGCCCATATTCGATTTCCACAATCACCTTTCGCCGCAGGCCATAGCCGAAGACAGGCCTTTCGAGGACATTGCGCAGGTATGGCTGGGCGGCGACCACTACAAATGGCGGCTCATGCGCGCCGACGGAGCGGACGAATCCCTCTGTTCGGGCAACGCTCCCTGGCCGGACAAATTCGCCGCTTTCGCGCGCGCCATGACAAAGACCGCCGGAAACCCCATTCTCCACTGGTCCCATCTCGAACTTAAAAGAACCTACGGTATCGATGATGTGCTCACACCTTCGAACGCCTCGGACATCAGGGACCGCGCGAATGCCATCATGCGCGAAAGGCGCGATTCTCCGCGCTCGATGCTGAAGCGATTCGGCGTAGCGGTGGCCTGTACCACTGACGATCCCGCGGACGGCCTCACGTGGCACAAGGCGATAGCGGCGGACCCCGAATTCGGAAGCGCGGCGGCGTCGCGCGGAAAGCGGGTCACTCGCGTACTTCCGACCTTCCGTCCGGACAAAGCGATGAATGCGGCCGACGCCGCGGCATGGAAGGCGTATGCGGCCGTTCTGGGGGCCGCCGCCGGCGTCGAAATCAGACGCTTTT
>Ga0074199_1001135_pt1 | contig 27143 bp, 24 predicted proteins | sample EPASupsiteSAE347_FD_64528 | JGI IMG/M metagenome (GOLD analysis project Ga0074199, IMG submission 64528) | Bioremediated contaminated groundwater from EPA Superfund site, New Mexico - Sample SAE3-47 | ecosystem: Environmental > Aquatic > Deep subsurface > Groundwater > Contaminated ... | reverse complement strand
ATAATCTAATAATGATGTCCATGTATATTGATTTTTCGATAATTAATTGCGCAGATGTGGATTTTGAACATTTTGTTTTCATTGAATGGTTTATTAGATAACGGGGGTATCTGAATAGTCACATATTTTTTATCGACGGCAACCAAAAAGATTTTAGTAATATGTATCAATGATATGGTTATGACTTTAAAAAGAGCGAACATTTTCGTTTCAGGAAATGTTCAAAAGGCAGGTTTCAGGACTTTTGTTAAAAATCTTGCAGACTCTCTTGGCATTAAAGGGTATGCCGAGAATTTGCCTGATGGAAAGGTAAAAATTGTTTGCGAAGGAGAAGAAGAGAGCATCGCAGAAATGGTGGGCTCTATAAAAACAGAAGCCTCAGCGCTTTCTAAAGTGGAAGATCTACAAATAAAATACGGGGAATATATTGGAGAATATCTGGATTTTGAAAGGAGGGGAGGAGATGTACCGAAAAAAGCCACTCTTGACGACCTTCTCAACGTGATGATTTCTTTTGATAATAAGGCAGAAAAGATTGTTGACGTTCTCGGTGATATAAAGGAGGACACCTCTCAGATACGGCAGGACACTGCCCAGATACGGCAGGACACTGCCCAGATACGGCAGGACACCTCTCAGATACGGCAGGACACTGCCCAGATACGGCAGGACACCTCTCAGATATCCAACATAGCAGAAAATACATCACTGATTCCAGCTATTAATGAAGATACATCCGAAATCAAAAATAATACAAGAGAAATTGCGGATAAACTCCAGAATAAATATGAGGAACTGAGCAGAGAGATTGCGCAGATGAAGGTAACCCTCTCCAAAATCGAGGCAAAAGTATTTTCTTAACAAAGAGACCAAAAAGATTTAATAGCCCTCATAATGTTATTAAATCTAATGGAGAAAGTAAAGATTGTTATTATTGGTGAGATGGTTCATGAAGTCGGCTATAGAGTATTTCTTTTAAACAATTCGTTGAATTTTGGTATTGATAGATTTAATGCTTATAATGCAATAGAGGACGGAAAGCCGGCAGTTTCTGTAATTCTGGAAGCTGAGGAAGAAATAATAACCGATTTTTATGAGTTTATTAATAAGAATTTTCCGGAAAATGCCAGAGTATCTGAAATAAAAAAAGAAGGATTCAAAGGGCGTGTGATGAGTGTAGAGCAGTTCATGCACCTTGCCATGGTGGAGCAGCTGGATAAAGGAATCCCTGCAATCCTGAGTATAAAAGATAACACCACGAAGATCCTTGATCACACATCTCATATCCCAGCCATAAAAGAAAATACCGAGAAAATCCTGGAGCATACATCTTACATCCCAGCCATAAAAGAGGATACCTCAGAGATTAAAAACAATACCAAAGAAATTGTGGACAAACTTCAGAATAAATATGAGGAACTGAGCAGGGAGATTGTGCAGATGAAGATAACCCTTTCTAAAATCGAGGCTAAAGTATTTTCTTAGAACCTATCTGAAAAGTTAAAACCACAGAGAACACAGAGACGTATTAAAAATCTCCGTGCTCTCTGTGTACTCTGTGGTTCATTCGGAGATATACTATTGATTTTTCGGGATAGGCTCTTAATCATTAGTTCGACGATAAGTGAACTGTTAATCGTCAATTGTGCCCAGGCATGCATATTTTTCTGTAAAAGCGACCAAAAAAGATTTAAATACGGCACGATTTAATGGGTATGTAATCCATGACGGGATTAACAGAGGGTGATGAAAATCGGCTTTTCTGACCGAGGGTAGATAGCCCCGGTCACGACAAAGGCGGTTTAGCGATGGCGGCAGAACGTAAAGTTCTGTCTTTAAATGCTTATCACTCTTGCCGTAAATCGGCATCTCGAAGGAGAGACACATACCATATTGAATATGGAGGTAAAGAATAATGAGTAAAAAAATAGCAGCGATTGCATTAGCAGTATTGATGTTATTAGTAGTAACAATGCCTGCAAGTGCAGTCATAAGGGCAAACCAGGTTGAGATTCGCGGTACAGTTGCTACTGACGCCCAAAGCTGGAATGCCACAACATTCGCAGGGTTCTGGTACGACTTAAAGGATAACCTGCAGACCGAGAACCTGAACATCCTCAGCGGCGGCATAAGTGGCAGAACCATAGCTGCGGACAAACTGTGGTACAATACCACCAAGACAAACAAGACCCTGAAGGTAGTGGAGAATAATCACGGCAGTACAGATGTAACCAATGCGTTTACTGATGGTAAGTACGACATCGTCGGCTGGCAGGCAATGCCCTATATTGCGGTCAATGCGAAGGCGAACAAACTTGCCAAGCTCATAATTGAACAGGGCAACGCGACAGCCGAGAAGAAGACCCTGACAGTCGGAGAGACATGGGATATCGGCGATGGCTGGACAGTATCAGCCCAGAGCATTGATGCCAAGGCATCCCCAAGACAGGTCTGGATTGTCCTGAGCAAGGACGGAGTCAAGCTGGATGACAAAGTCATTCAACAGAACCAGACATACGTCTATGTTGAGAAGAGCTTTGCAGGCGAGAGCGATGTCCCGCTGTTCGTAACCTTTGTGGACAGCGTGTTCGCAGGTGCGACCAGCGATATGGTGCAGTTGAGATATACATGGGCGATCTCCAAGGCAGTCACTGAAGTCAAGGTGAACGATGTATTCGGCAACCTTGAAGTAGTAACTGCGGACGATAACAATGTCCAACTCAGGAACAAGGATAAGACCGTAAGTCTTACCAGGGACTCCACAGTTGATGTCATGGGCGAGATAAAGTTCAGAGTCGCTGACAGCTCAACTCTAAGATTCTACCCCAAGGTAGATTACGAGATCACTGGAGAGGTAACACCAACACCGACACTACCACCAGGAGTAACTCCAACAATGACCCCGACGGTCAATGTTACAGTAACACCAGGTGTAACACCAGGTGTAACACCAATGGAAACAAGACCTCCAGTAGAAACACCGGCACCAACTGAAACTCCAAGAGAGCCCGGCTTCACAACAGCGTTGGCATTAGTCGGCTTGCTCGCAGTAGCATTCCTCGTTCTGAGGCAGAGAAAGTAAAGTAAAATAAACAATCGAAGGGATCACTCCCTTCGTATTTTTCTTTTTTAAAAGCATTTAATTACAGGCGCTACGTATATCGGGGCGTGATGTTTCAGCGGTCTTTAACTATTAAAAAGTATTTAGATTGCGATTTAACAAGCTTTCCCGCTGTAGCTTATCTTGTTTTAGTCTATTTCATTTCACGCATTCCTTTCATAGGTCTTGGTTTCGGTTCTTTCAGCAGTCAGACTGATTATGATATCCTGGCGGTCGTGAACTCCGCATACCTGCTCAGATACGATCAGGTGTATACAGTATCGCGATATCCCGGATACCCGTTCTATGAGTTCATCAATGCATTGTTCATCAATGGGGGCTGGATCGCTACAAATGCTGCAACTATGGCGGTCTCATTCATAAGTATAATAATTTTTGCTAAAATATTGAATCTTTTCCAGGTTAAAAATAAATCAATACTTGTTCTCACATTCACATTTATGCCCGTATTGTGGATAAATAGCACAATAACCATGGATTATATGTGGGCTCTCATGTTTATTCTACTGGGTAGTTACCTTGCATTTAAAGATAGGTATCTATTGTCTGGAATAGCCGTTGGTTTTGCGATCGGGAGCAGGTTTACGTCTATGTTTATGATCCTACCTATAGTGCTCTGGGCGTTATCTAAAAAAGCGGATAGAGGTAAAATCCTAACATTTATCTCTACTGCTGCAGGTACTGCGGTACTGCTGTTCCTTCCTGTCTTTTATAAATATAAGCTTGAGTTCCTCCGGGGGTCAGGCTTTCTGAGCACGACGCCACTTCGGCAACCTGCCACACTGGCAATTGAGTCTTTTGCATTAGCAATCAACAGCATGGTAATGGAATTATTCGGGATAGCAGCGCTGTTGCTTCTGGTTTTCTCTGTAATTACATCTCTTAAAAAAAGATCATCACTTAGTATCACCGGGCGCACGCATCTATTAAACTTCTGCTGGATGACTGCGGTGATATATATTTTGCTCTATTTAGTATTCCCTTACAAGGTCGCTTATTTAATCCCACTTGTTCCCTGGGGCTTAATCGCCCTGAATGAAAAGCTGCGAAGTTCATATACCGTTGCGATCTGCATATTACTGTTGTTAAATGGCGTATTATCCGTTGAGGTACTGAGCGGGGATACCGGGCCGGCAGTCAGGCTTGATTCCGGTATTGTTTTAAAAAACTATGAGGATCGAAAGCTGCGCAGCATTGGCCTGTCAGAAGAGTACATGGAATCTTTACCTGATTTATTGAGTCCGGTAAAATAATGCATACCCGAAAGAGCCGCTCCAGACCTTTCTTTTTAACAAATTAATCAAAACCTATTTATAGTCAACAGTTATTATAACCGCCGGTGGTACAATGAAAAAAATAGCTATCCTTTTAATCATGTCAGCAATCCTGATATCAGGATGCGTATCGACAATTAACCCTGTTAACCCGGACGATGTTATAGTAAGCGTTGCATCTGTAACAGTAAAAGAGTTCAAGGAGACGGACTTATCAGTGAGGGTATCCAATAATGCCACGGAGGCAATTGATTCTGTAAAAGTGATCTCGATTGAGCCTTTCTCGGTGCTCTCAAGCGGGAATGTCAATATCCCCCCCCAAAACAAAAGATGGTACATCCTCGGTTACTCTCAATGCAAAAATCAAGGCACCGGGGTTCAAGACAGCAGGTAACACTGCAACAATGACCATATCCTATGAATCAGGGAAGGATGATAAAGGCACACCTGTACTAAAAACCAAAGACGTTCCCGTCCAAACAGCGGTACTTCCCGATGCAAAGCTTCAATTCGTGGGTTTTGTGAAAGGTATACAGAACCTCACAGAGGCTGAAGTGACCACATGGACGATAGGCAAAGGCGAGAACGCCACAATAACCTTCTCAGTTAAAAATGAAGGGCAGACCACGATAGATGAGAACTCCCTGAAAGTGTTTATAGACATAGCAGAAAAAAGAATAGGCACCAATAAAACAGTCCCGGTTAAGGAAGCAATGGCAAGGAGCGGCACCTCACATACACGCGGAATCGAACTCCCAGTACAGAAGGATGCACCCAATGGTGAGACCGATGTTTATGTGAAGCTGCTTGATAATGAGAACCATGAGCTAGACTCAAAGACACTGACGCTTAAGGTAAAACTCTAAAAGAAATGAAACCCGCAGGTTTTTTATTTTTACTCCTTGTACTCGGCAGCGTTCTCATGAGCGGCTGCCTGAGGGAGTACGGCAGTGTAGAAGTGACGTCTGTAGACGTGATGTCCTCCCAGCAGAACGACGAGATAAAGCTCACCGTGACCCCGTATATCAGGAACAACCTTGATGCAGATACAGGTCTGCTCTCCGTAAGGGCAAAGGTAAGGGACCCATCAACCAATCTGATAGTAGCAGAAAAAGATTCAGATATCGGTTACATTAAAAGCAAATCACAGGCTTCAACAAGCTTATCCCTCAAGGTTCCAAATCCCGGGGACTACGAGGTCGAAGTGCAGGTTCTGGAAGGCGGGAAGAGCCTTGCCCAGAGTTTTACACCTGTGAAGATCAGGGCAACACCGGGTCAAGGGCAGCCCGCTGATATAAAACTAACGGACATGAACCTTGTGATTACGAAACTCGTAAATGACGCATCGAACGCTGTCGTGGAAGTCTCACCCGGCATATACAACCAGGGAGGGGATTCCAGGCCATTGACAGTGGAAGTAACTGCCAGGGTCGATCCGTACACGGCTTACACCCAGAGCGATGAGCTGGGCGTGATCAAAAGCACAAACCGTATCAGGGGCAAAGTGAGCTTCGTGCTTCCGAGGAATAGAGAGTACAGCATCTCAGTGAACATCATCGAGGGCGGAAAGACTGTAGTCAGTGGAAACGTGAACGAGAGAATTAAACTGAACGAGATAAAATTCAACACGCCCATGACCTATGCGATCATAGAGGAAGGTAAACCGATAGCAACGCCCAGGGAACCTGGATTCGGGCTGGCGATCGCGCTGGCGGGCATACTGCTGGTGTACGGCATCAGAGCGAGGAGAAAAAGGTGAGATAAAATGGACGAAGTGCGAACAGACGAAGTGCAGAAAAGCGCCGGAGAAGATCCTTTCAGGAAGCTCGTGAACATAGCCGTGGTCATAATGCTGGTAGCGCTGATATTTATTGCACTGTTTACCTTCTTTTTCAGCATGCAAAGCGCGATATCTGCTCTTTTCGATTATCGCTATGTCGAGCTCGTCAAGGCGATATTCAGCCTGGTAGTTATTGGCGTTGGGGTATATCTGGTGAAAATGTTCATGTCAAAGTGATGGCTCCTTAGAATCGCGAAAGGTTTGGTCCAGTAACCTTGAGTTCCAGAAGGGAAAACCGGGACAAACAGGTCGCTGGTAGATACTTTTTTATACCCATCGCATCTTTAAATGTGCTGTTCAAAAAAGGCAGTGCATGATCAAACAATTGTTCCTGGAAAAACATAAATTTAAACTCCTGATAGCTGTACTGTTCCTGGCGCTGGCAGTCAGGATATCTGTTCTCCCTGCTGTCTTCTCGAACGGGAACATAACATTTCTCGGGGCAGATACCTATTACCATGTCCGCCGCATCTTATACACGGTCTCGCATTTCCCGGATGCCATATCTTATGATTCCTATATCGATTTCCCCTTCGGGTCAAATATCGGCTGGATGCCGTTATACGACCAGTTCATAGCACTGATCGCTCTTATAATCGGACTCGGTGAGCCTTCGGTATACACTGTGCAGGCAACCGCAGCAGTAGTCCCGCCCCTTCTCGGGGTACTGGCTGTACTGCTGGTATTTTTTATTGCAGAAACGCTCTTTGACTGGAAGGTCGGTCTGATCAGTGCGGGCATTTTTGCAATAACCCCTGCATACGTCTACGTTTCGTTCCTCGGATATCCGGACCACCATGTTGCAGAGACCCTGCTCTCTACTGCCGCCTATCTCTTTTTCATTATTGCGATGGAACGCTCGCAAAAAGAGAATATACCCGTAGCTCTCAGGATGGACATATTAAAAAGATCGCCGTTCGCTGTACTTACAGGTATTACGCTGGCGCTATCATTGTTCACATGGAATGGCGCGCCTATTTTTGTAGGAGTTATTAGCGTATTCATTCTTATTCAATTTGTATTCAACATGTATTCAGGCAGAAGATCAGATTATCTTGTTATGGCAGGCGGTATAGCCTTTTCCGTTGCACTGTTGTTTATTGCCCCGGTGGCTCTAACCCCGGATGCAGGGTTCAACACTGTTTCGTATTTACCATCCCTGTTCCATGCCGGATTCCTGTCGCTGTCCTTTTTACTGTGCGTACTGCTTGCAATAATGCAGAAGATGAACTTTAAGAAATGGTGGTATCATCCCGTACTGCTTGCTTTAATATTTGCGGTCATGTTGGTCTTGCTTGAATTTCTCTCACCGGAATTTTACCAGTCCGCCTCCCAAAGTATTGCATATCTCTTTGGAGGCGGGATACTCGCTACCATACAGGAAGCCACACCCCTGTTTTTCAAACCCGGCACAGGTTTTTCTCTTAGCCATGTATGGAATGCTTTTACACTCAGCTTTTTTATCGCACTGCCGGCTCTCGTTTATTTCATTAAGAAAACGGTAAAGGAGAAGTACCCTTCTGGAGCCATGTTTTTAGTTGTATGGACCCTGATCGTACTGGCTCTTACGGTTCTCCAGAGGCGTTTCATATACCTGCTTGCAGTGAACATTGCAATATTCTCTGCGTATTTCATCAACGGAGTCCAGGGCGCATTCCCATCCGAGAAAAAAAAAGCCATCACAAAAAAGAAGCGGAAAGCACAGAGAACCTCTGCTTCCTCTGCAGCATCATACACAGGTCTGGTCATAGGCTCGCTCCTGATCATCCTTCTGGCAGTCCCGAACCTTGTCATCATAAAATATATGGCAGTTGATAGTATTCCTGTGCCCGATTCTGATCTTCAGGAATCGTTTAAATGGCTGAAGGACAATACGCCCCCGACCAGTTACTATAATTCACCCGATAAACCTGCCGAATACGGCGTTATAAGCTGGTGGGACTACGGGAACTGGATCCTGTATTTCTCGGAGCGACCTGTTGTTGCTAATAATTTCCAGACCGGCATAGGGGATGCTGCGAACTTCCTGATAGATCCTGATGAAGGGAAAGTGAACGATATCCTTGACAGAAGGAAAGTCCGTTTTGTCATCACTGATGCCCAGATGCTCAAGCTTAAGTTCAGCTCTATTGCAATGCTTGCAGGCAAGAACCCGGACGATTATTACGGGGCAAAAGAGCCCTCAGAAGAGGCGCAGATACGCAGCGTGAACAGTGAGAATAAGAATTTCTTCGCTACCATGCTGTCCCGCCTTCACGTCTTCGACGGTGATGGATTAAGCAGTTACCGCCTTATCTACGAATCTAAGACTACAGCCATCAGGAGCCCGGATATAAAATACATAAAGATATTTGAATACGTGCCCGGCGCCATCATCTCAGGAAACACATCTATTGATGGGGATGTTAAGGCGGCGCTTAATATCATGACCAATCAGGGCAGGACGTTCACCTATACCCGGCATACGACAGCAAAGGATGGCAGGTATGTGATCCGGGTACCATATTCTACAGTGGGGAGCAAATACGGGACTATACCTGCCGGGGATTACATCATTCAAAATGCCAATGCATCCAGATCAATACAGGTGAGAGAAGAGGACGTGATGGAAGGAAGGGAGCTCCAGGTGGACCTGATACCAAACGGATGATCGCATAAAAAATATAGAGCCTGCTGGAGGAAAGATATATCCAATCCTCAATGAATATTAGTTTTGGTAGTGATGGAACAGGATAACATCGAAGAAATCAGGAAAAAGGCTGAAACAGCCGAATCTCAGTATATTAAATTAAAACAGGAATTCAAAGATTATATTGAGACCAGTCGGAAAAATGAAGAGAGTAAAAGACAGGAAATGAGAAAAGATTTTGCGAAAAGGCTGCTTACTGTAGCAGATTCCTTGAGCCGTGTATCCGGAACATATGATGATGCTGCCTGTAATATTGTAAAAGATTATTCGGAAAACCTCAGGAAAAACATCGATATGGTCTATAACCAGTTGCTCTCTGCATCAGATCTTACCCCGATAGACCCTGCAGCCGGGGAAAGGTTCGATGAACAGGTACATACCGCAATCGGACTGGAATATAGTATTACTTACCCTGAGAATTCGGTTTTCCGCGTCGTAAGAAAAGGGTACAGCTCCGATAATACTGTAATCAGACCTGCAGAAGTGATCATCTCAAAACACCTTGAGGAAGCGAAGATCGCCAGACCCGGTTTATGGGAGCGTCTTCTCAGGTGGATTAATCCCGCAAAGTTCCAGCTTGCAGATGTAAATCAAAAGATAGACGGACTTGAGCGCCTGCGAAAAGAGGATATCCAGAAACTTGCGCAGGAAATAATTTCGCTGAGGACTACAATAATAGAACTTGAAGAAAAACTTGAAGAAAAGACAGATAGGGAGGTAGAAGATGCCGGATAGAGATATACTGGGTATAGATTTCGGGACCACGAACTCAAAGATGGCGTATATGCTGCTGGATGAGCCTGTGGTAATAGAGAACAGTGAAGGGAAGAAAATGACCCCGTCGGTGGTTTATTTTAAAAGCGAGGATGAGGTCATGGTGGGAGAGGCTGCAAAGCGGAACATGATCGTACATCCTGAGAAGACAGTGAGTTCGATTAAGAGGGATATGGGAACTGACTTTAAGAAGAAAATCGGGAGGTATAAATTTCCTCCTGAGTACATAGGGGCGTATATATTCAAAAAACTGGCAGACGATGCGGAAAAGCGCACCGGGAAACGGTTCAGGGATACTGTGGTATCGGTCCCTGCAAATTATTCGGACAGCCAGAGGCAGTCCATCAAGGATGCGGCTGAGATTTCAGGATTGAATGTACTGAGGATGATAAATGAGCCCACTGCGGCGGCTCTGGCATACGGGATAAGGGAAGATCGCGACAGGAGGGTACTGGTATACGACTTCGGGGGAGGAACATTCGATGTATCCGTACTCTCGGTTTCGTCAGGGTTTTTCGATGTAGATGCAAGTGCAGGCGAGCACAGGCTCGGTGGCGATGATATAGATGAACGCGTTGAGGAGTATGTAAGCAAGAGGATATACGAGCAGCTTGGCATTGATGTAAAAAAAGATCTGGCGCTTCATCAGACCGTGCACGAGGCTTCGGAGGAAGCGAAGATCGCGCTCTCCTCGGTCGAGAGCACGGCGATCAACATACCTTTTGTAGCTGCAAACAAGCCTCCGTTCAGTATGCAGCTTACCCGCGCAAAACTTAACAGCATGATAACCGACCTGATTGAACGCACAAAAAAGCCGATCGAGCAGGCACTGAACGACGCGTCGCTTGAAAAAGCCGAAATAGACGATATATTACTGGTAGGAGGCACCACGCTCATACCTGCGGTCCGCGATTTTGTGGTACAGTACTTCGGGAAAGAGCCTGTTAAAGGCGATCCCTATGATGCGGTCGCGCTTGGCGCTGCTATAGCCAGCACGGAGTTCGGAAAAGAAAAATCAAGGTTCGCGAAAAATATAGAGATAAGCGACGTGATCTCAAGCTCACTGGGTGTTGTGACTGCCGGCGGTATAGTATCGAATATCCTGGAGCGCAACACCAAGATCCCGATCGCACGGACGCGCAACTATACGAACGCCGGAGATTTCACCGATGAAGTCATCATTCCTGTATACCAGGGCGAAAGTGAATCTCCTGAAGAGAACGAGTTCCTCGGAGAGTTCTGGGTATCAGTAGAGCCCATGCCCGCAGGCATGGACAGGATAGACGTAACTTTTGAAGTCGGAAAAGAGTTCGGCATATTGCATGTCACGGCGGTAGAGAAATTATCAGGCAACCAGCGCACAGTAAAACTGGAGGCAAGAAGCAGGCTATCCAAAAAAGAGAAAAATAAATGGATGAAGAAACTGCTCGGCGTTGAGAGCATTGAGGTAAAAATAATCAATGTGTCGACAGAGGATACGCTGGACATGTACCTTAATCCGTGGGAGACAGTATCGGATCTCAAAAAGGAACTGGTGGAGAAGGGTATTATGGAGGAGAACGAGGCTATTTTCTGCAATAGTACCGAGCTTTCGGATACAAAGAGAATATCCGAGACGAATATAACAGGCGGCAGCGTAATAGAGATAGGAAAGAGGGATGAGCAAAAAAAAGAAGAAACAGAGAGCTGAAGCAGGGCAGGCTGTAAAACAGGAAATACCGATCCAGGATGATCCCTACTGGAAGGTATCAGGTCTCTATATGGATGCGCACAGGGTCGGCAGATTTATCCGCAGGTTCGAGCGATTTGAGGAAATCCATCCCGAATGGACAGATGACCTTATGAACGGCATACCCACATACTATTGCGTTCTCGGCGTGGAAAGGGGGATAAAAAAAGAAGAGATCGAGAAAGCCTATGAGAATAAACTGGCGTTCTCAAGTTATCCGGATGAGACGATAGAAGAGGCTTTTGACGTACTTAGTAATCCAGGGCTGCGAAAGGAATACGATGAACTGCTATTTACATTTGAGCAGTTTACGAAATCCATGCTGCCCCGGGAAAAAAACGAACTGATCGGAAAGCACAGTACTTACGTAAGCGTGGAGAAGGAATATACGAAGATGCGGCAGGCGCTGAACAGATACAGGGATTATAACATCCTGTACATGCTCGGAATGCCTGATATTTATGAGATCGCAGGGCTTGCAAAGGATTCTACATACGAAGAAGTAAGAAAGCGCTGCGAGGCTGGTACAGAGCTATTGAAAAGGATATGTACGGTACTCGGCGAACCCGGCTCGCGTGAAGAATACGATTTTATGCTGTATTTTATCGGCAAACATACAGGAGAAGAATCCCTTGAAAAAAGAAAAAAGCTCAGGAAAAACTGGAAAAAGATGGATAAGCGCATCTTTGAGAAGATCATACATGCTGCTCTCAGCAGACCTGATGGGATCCAAAAATATATGATGAGGGGGGCTGAAATAATTAACAACAACCAGGACTGGAAGCAGTATCTTCCTCCCAACAGAGAGACATTCTTATCGATACTGGGGCTGGATAGAGGTTTGCTTTCAGGCGATAAAAAAGAAATTGAGAGGAACTTACGTGAGAAGTACAGGCACCTTGAGAAAACCGCCCAGGTTAACCTGGCGTACAGCGTGCTTAAAAATGCATCCCAGAGGGATGACTATCTGTGGCTTTTTGAGAACCATGATACGCTGAATGCGATAGATGCCCTGATCTCAAAAGAAGAATACCATAAAAAAACTGAAGGAGAGATACATCCTGTAACTCAGGAAGTACTGGACGCGGTTTTAAGGATTTTAGAAGAAAAAGCATCCAGTGGAGATAAAAAACGAAAAGACAAAGTGCCGACCCCCCAGGATGTGCTGGATGCGCTTTCCAGCATTTTCGCGGAAAAAGAGAAAGAAAAGCCTCCTCGCAGGATTAAAAAGAACAAAAATAAGGATAATTCCCTCTGATAAACTCACCCGGATTGATGCACGCGTCTCCTGCTATAGTCGCGCCAACATTCATCATGCTGTTTATGCCAGTGTGCACGTTATCCCCCATTATCACGCCCAGTTTTCTTCTTCCTGAATCGATTCTTTTTCCTCCAAGCTCCACCATTACCGTCCTGTTATCGTGCCGCAGGTTCGCCACCTTGGTCCCGGCCCCAAAATTGCATCCCTCGCCTATAATGCTGTCCCCGATGTAGCTTAAATGCCCGATATGTGTCCCGCTCATCACGATGCTGTTCTTCACCTCTACCGCGTTCCCGATCCTTACGTTGTCCCCGATGCTTGTAGCCGGCCTGATATAGCAGTTGGGTCCTATGTCGCAGTTATTTCCAATGACCACAGGTCCGGTTATGTAAGAGCCGCTCCTTATTACCGTACCCCTGCCAACAGCAACGTTCCCTTTCAGGGTTGCATAGGGTTCGATCTCGCCGTGTATATCCCACTGGATATCCTCATCCTCTTTCAGCATCGTCTCATTGGCTTCAAGAAGGTGCCAGGGGAACCCTATGTCCTGCCATTTCTCAATCGGGACATAGCTCACATTCTTCCCTGAATCGATCATGGACTGGATGGAATCGGTTATTTCGTATTCCCCGCGCGGGGAGGCTCTGGTGTTATTGATAGCATCAAATACAGAGGGGTCAAAGATATAAATTCCGGCATTCGCAAGGCTGGAAGTGGATTTTTCCGGTTTTTCAACCAGCTTTTCAACCCTATTCCCATTAACGTACAGTATGCCGTACTGCTGCGGGACATCTACCTTCCTTGCAGCTAAAACAGCATCGCCCCTGGTGCTGATGAGCTTTTTAATATCAGCGATGCCTGGGATCAGATCACCGTTGGTGACAAGAAACCTCTCGCTTACCGAATCCTGGACTACAGCTATGGCATCGGCTGTCCCTCTCTGTTCTTTCTGCTCGATGTACTCTATGCTCACCCCCAGTCTTGAGCCGTCTTTGAAATATTCCCGTATCTTTTCCCCGGCGTATCCAATAACTACCACGATCTCCCTGATGCCTGAAGCCTTAAGCGCCACGATAATATGCTCAAGCAGGGGTCTATTCGCTAGCGGAAGCATGGCTTTAGATCTGTTCTCGGTCAGCGGTCCCATCCTTGTTCCTTTTCCTGCTGCAAGAACAAACCCCTTCATGCTACCGCCCTGCCGACAATCCCTGCGGCCTCAGAATACAGTTCCTCGCACCTGTTCCTGGATTCAACGGTTATCCTTATCTTGGGTTCAGTACCGCTCGGGCGCACGAGCACCCAGCCGTCGCCAGTATCAACCCTGATGCCGTCCAGGGTATTAATTTCACCAAGCTCGCTTAATCTGTGCATTATTTCTGCCATTGCCTTTTTTTTATCAGAGCATGCAAAGGCTCCTCTCTTCACCGGGTACTCGGGTATGGAATCTACCAGACCTGCAAGCTCGCCCTCTCTCTCTACTATCTCGACCAGCCGGGCGGCTGCATAGATGCCGTCAGGACACAGGGATATCTTCGGGAAGATCCATGCTCCCGAAGGTTCGCCTCCGAATTCACCACCTGTTTTACAAAGCTCTTCTGCGACGTACACGTCCCCTACCTTTGTGCGCGAGATCTTTACCCCGCCCAGGATATCGTCGATAACTTTAGAGGTATCTACGGGAACCGCGATGGCTCTTTTAGCCTCCCTTAGCGCAAAGAGAGCCAGCATTTTATCCCCGCTGATAAAGCGCCCCCTGTTATCCACAGCCATCATCCTGTCCGCATCCCCATCGTGGGCTATGCCGAGATCCGCTCCAGTGGCTCTGACAGTGCTTTTCAGGAGATCGAGGTTCTCCTCTACAGGCTCAGGCTCCCTGCCCGGGAAGCTCCCGTCGGGCTGGGAATTGAGGGTCACAACCTCGCAGCCTGTTCTTTTTAGCACGTAGGGCGTGATCACAGAAGCTGCACCGCACCCGCAGTCGACCACTACCTTCAGACCAGAACTTCCGGTATTTTTCAGTATAGCCGCAGCATGGTGTTCAAGAGCATTGTCCATCGCGCCCAGATTGCCTGTCCTTTCCCATTCTGCATGATTGAACCTCCTTTTTTCCAGTAGATCCTCTATCTCTTCCTGCTGCTTTGTATTGAAGGACATCCCGCCTTTAAAGACCTTCATACCGATATACCGGGCAGGGTTATGGGAAGCGGTGACCATAATACCGCAGTCGTAGTCCCTCGAAGCAAGAGCAAGGGTGGGAGTAGGTACCATGCCTACTTTAACGACCTTACTTCCTGCTGAGAGAAGGCCGGACACGATGGCATGCTCGATCATTTCGCTTGATACGCGCGGGTCGTGACCCACCGCGACCTCAGCATAGATGCTGCCCACAGCAAGCCCGAAATCCAGTGCAAGCCCGGGCGTTATCTCTTTATTTGCTACACCTCTGATGCCTGATGAACCGAACATATCTCACTCCACTGTAACGCTTTTAGCAAGGTTCCTCGGCTGGTCTATCGGGCAGTCGCGCGCTTTTGCGGTATAATACGAAAGCAACTGCACAGCTACGGTCGACAGTATAGGCGACAGTATCTCTTCAGTCACCGGGACCCTTACAACTGCATCCACATATTTTTCTATCTCCATATCTTTTTCGTCCGCGATGGCGATGACAGGAGCCTCCCTTGCTTTGACTTCTTTGATATTGTTGACCATCTTGTCGTATGTCACCCCTTTTGTCGCTATCGCAATGACAGGTGTATTCTTTGTTATCAGGGCAAGAGGACCGTGCTTCAGTTCGCCTGCAGCATAGCCTTCGGCATGGATATAGGAGATCTCTTTGAGCTTCAGGGCTCCCTCCAGGGCGATGGGATAATTAAAGGTGCGTCCGATAAAGAAAACATCGCTTGACGACGAGAGGGTCTGCGCAAGTTTTTTTATTGATTCTTTATTACTGTTTATGCGCGTTATCTGCGCAGGTATATGCTTCAGTGATATAAGCATACGCTTTATATGGTCAGAGCTAAGCATGCCTCTGCTCTTCCCGAAATGAAGGGCGAGAAGGTATAATACGCCAAGCTGTGAAATAAAAGTCTTGGTAGCTGCAACCCCTATTTCAGGTCCCGATCTTGTATATAAGACACCATCTGCCTCTCTTGTCAGGGTACTGCCCATTACATTGGTGATAGCAAGCGTCCTGCATCCAGAGCCTTTTACTTCTCTTAAGGCTGCAAGAGTATCCGCGGTCTCGCCTGACTGGGATATTGCAATGACCAGTGAGCCAGGGAACGGGTGCGCGTACCTGAACTCGGATGCGATCTCAACGTCAACATGGATGCCTGAGAGGTGCTCGAACAGGTATTTGCCAAGCAAACCTGCATTGAACGAGGTGCCGCATGCGATAAGGCTGATCCTGGATATGTCCTTTATCTGGGCTGGCGTCAAATTCAGCCCGTCCAGGGCGATGCTGCCCTCAAGCTCAGATATCCTGCCTGCGAACGTCTCATGAAGAGCCCTGGGCTGCTCGTGGATCTCCTTCAGCATAAAATGGTCGTACCCCGATTTCTCAGCAGCTTCAAGGTCCCAATCGATGCTGACTACCTTCTTCTCGATCCGCTGTTTTCCGAAATCAAAAACAGACACGCCATCAGGGGTAACAGAGGCGACTTCAAGATCATCTAAATAGATAATCTGGCGCGTATATTTTAGAATAGCAGGTACATCCGAGGCTATAAAGTTCTCGCCGCTTCCAACCCCTATTACGAGAGGGCTGTCTTTTCTTGCTGCGACAAGCTCGGAACCGCATAAGACCGCTATCGCGAACGAACCCCTTATATCCTTAAGGGCTGATACGACGGCCTCTGCAAGATCATCGCTGTAATAGGAGTTAATAAGATGCGCTAAAGCCTCAGTATCAGTCTCAGAGGAAAAGACGTATCCTGATTGGGTCAGTCTCTCCCTCAACTCCTGGTAGTTCTCGATAATCCCGTTGTGGACAACTGCAATGCTGCCCGAGGTATGGGGGTGGGCATTTATCTTATTCGGCTTGCCGTGCGTAGCCCATCTGGTATGTCCGATCCCTACAGTACCCGTTATCTCAGGAAGACCGTTTTCCAGGTTAGCGATTTTGCCCTTATCTTTATACACCTTAATGCTATTGCTGTTAAAAACAGCAATTCCCGCGGAATCATAGCCGCGGTATTCCAGCCGCTTCAGAGAATCAATAAGTATCGGAGCAGCCCTGCTCCTGCCGCTGTATCCCACAATCCCGCACATGTCAGATCACGATAGAACCCGGCGGTATATCCCTGTTCACTGTCACACCGGCCTCGATGTTGCAGTTGTTCGCCACCATCTTCCCTGCCCTAATCAGGATGCGGTTAGAAAGATTATTATCGTCCCCCGTCACGGTTCCCAGCAGGTCGGCATGGTGCAGTATCCCTTTCATCTCTATCAGAAGATTTCTTTCCACCTCGGTTGAGAAATGCGGACCTATGGTATTGTTGGCACCAATTATGGAGTTGGATATGTATGAGTTGCATCCGATACGTGCATCGTTCATGATAATGCTGTTCTGTATCTCGACCGAGGAATCGATCGAGGCATTATCCCCGATCGCAGTAGAGGGAAGAATGACGGTATTAGGTCCGATGTCGCAGTTCCTCCCTATGATCACGGGACCGACGATATAGCAGCCGCTCCGGATAAGGCTGTTCTCTCCGATTTCAACGTCCCCTCTTACGACAGCGCCTTCTTCAACCGTTCCCCCCAGTTCTCTCCTGCCCCCTTCAAGGACAACTGCATTGGCTTTAAGGAAGTCCCAGGAATGAACAGCGTCCATCCACATTGATCTTGATTTTACCATATAGACGCTCCTGCCATCATTGATCATCTGCTGAATAGTATCTGTTATTGCATACTCTCCTGTCTCAGAGAGAGGCGTCTTATCGATCTCATCGAAAATCCCGGTAGAGAATATGTATATTCCCGCGTTCACAAGATGGCTCACGACCTCCTTCGGTTTTTCCAGTATCTGTTTGACCCTGTTATCATCAGCAATAACAACCCCGTACCCTAAAGTCTGCTCCATCTCAAGAGCAAGCAGAGTGACAGAGCCGCGTTTCCCTGCAAGGAGATCTGATATCGTACCAGCACCGATGAGGTTATCACCGTTCAGGACGAGAAAATCGTCCTCTACCAGGTTCCTTACCTGTTTTACGGCATGAGCTGTTCCCAGTTGCGCATCCTGGAACACATAGCTGATCTTTACTCCGAGCTCAACACCATCGCCAAAATAATCCATTATCCGTTCTTTTTTGTAACCAACTACAAGTATGAATTCCCTGATACCGTTCTGCGCCACTGCATGTATTATATGCTCAAGCAGGGGCTTATTGGCAACAGGTATCATCACTTTGGAGCGGGTCAGGGTAAGAGGTCGACATCGAAGACCTTCCCCTGCTGCAAGAATAACTGCTTTCATAGTCTCCAATATAGAATGGTTCATCTTGTTTATTAGCTTAACGAACTAAAAGAATTAATATACCTTTAATGAAGTTAATGATTGAATAGAGAGCTTATGAAAATTTCCGTAATAGGGACAGGATACGTTGGTACTGTAAGTGCGGCATGTTTTGCCGAGCTTGGTCACGAAGTGATATGTGTTGACGTGGATAGATCGAAGATTGACCAGATAAATGCAGGGATACCGCCGATATATGAGGAAGGGCTCCCTGAGCTTTTGAGAAAACATGCCGGGAAGAGATTAAGTGCAACTCCGGATTATGGTCTCGCGGTGGCGAATTCAGATGTATCGTTCATCTGCGTTGGAACACCTTCGGATTCCCTGGGCAACATCGACCTTGGCATCGTAAAGGCTGCAAGTGCAAGCCTGGGCGATTCGCTGGGAAAGAAAAAGGATTACCATGTTGTCGTTGTAAAAAGCACGGTCGTGCCTGAGACTACCGAAAAAGTGGTGCTGCCGATAATAGAGAAACGCTCAGGAAAACGCGCAGGCGAATTCGGCATAGCCATGAACCCCGAATTCCTGCGCGAGGGCAAGGCAGTTCATGACTTCATGCACCCCGACAAAATAGTGGTCGGCTCCCTGGATAAAAGATCTGGCGACATCGTAGCTTCCCTCTACAGCGGGCTTGACTGCGAGGTAACGAGGACAAACCCGCGCACGGCCGAGATGATAAAATACGCGAACAACTCTTTCCTGGCGACAAAGATATCCTTTGCGAACGAGGTAGGGAATATCTGCAAGCAGCTTGGCATAGATACATACGAGGTCATGTCCGCGATTGGAAAGGATTTCAGGATAGGAAGGCATTTCCTGAACGCAGGGGCAGGTTTTGGAGGCTCGTGTTTCCCCAAGGACGTAAAAGCCCTGATAGGCAAGGCGCATGAGATAGGGTATGAACCAATGCTTCTCAAGTCCGTGATCGCGGTGAACGAGAGGCAGCCCGAAAGAATGGTGCTGCTTCTTAAAAACAGGCTTGGGGACTTAAGAGGGAAGAAGATAGCAGTACTGGGGCTTGCGTTCAAGAACGATACCGATGATATCAGGGAATCAAGATCTATACCTGTGATAAAGGAACTGCTCGACAGCGGAGCAAGCATCTTCGCCTATGACCCGATGGCAAACGAGAATATGAGAAAGCTCTTCGGAGGCATCCAGTACTGCGGATCGGCAGAGGATGCACTGCGCGGGGCTGATGCCTGCCTTATAATGACCGAATGGGAAGAGTTCAAACTGCTTGATAAGGAGTTCGAGGTCATGAGAAATAGGCTTATAATAGATGGACGGCATATGCTTACACCCAGGAAGAATATTGAGTATATCGGCTTATGCTGGTAGATGAAGTTTCACGGATCGAGGAGATGGAAACATAAAATCAATAATACTTGCAGGAGGCTCAGGTACACGCCTGTGGCCTCTTAGCCGCGAGAAATATCCAAAGCAGTTTTTAAAATTCGGAAAGACCTCGCTTTTCCAGGATACCCTTCAAAGATGTCTTGAGGTATCGGATATTGAAGAGATATTCGTAGTGACCAACGAATCCCAGAAATTTTTCGTGACAGGGCAGATAAAAGAGCTAAGATACGATGTCCCGAACGAGAATGTGCTCATAGAGCCGAAAGGAAATAATACACTGCCTGCTATTTGTTTCGGGATGCGGGAGATAGAGAAGAGGTACGGTAGTTCAGTTGCAGGCATATTCCCATCCGATCATATACTGGAAAAAAGCGCCATGAGAACGATCGCTGGCGCAGAAGAGCTAACCCCGGACCACCTTGTGACCTTCGGGATAGTACCAGGCTCACCGCATACAGGTTACGGGTATATCAAACCGGCAGAGCAGGTTGGAGCCGGGTACAGGGTATCGGAGTTCAGGGAAAAACCCGTACTCTCCGAAGCTGAAAAATATGTTAAGGAGGGATGCCTCTGGAACAGCGGCATGTTCCTGTTCAATACTGATGTATTTTTTGCCGAACTCAAAACCCACCAGCCTTCTGTTTTCGAGGCGTTCGAAGCACAGAATGATATAGATAAAATATATAAAAACATGCCCTCGATCTCCATTGATTACGGGATCATGGAGAAATCAAACAGGGTGGCAGTTGTCAGGCTTGAAGAGAAGTGGAGCGACCTCGGGAATTTTGACGCAATGTACGATGAGTTTGAGAAGGACAGCTCAGGGAACGTTGTATACTGCGATAAAGTCCTGATAAATTCTGCCGATAATCTGATATATTCCAGGCACAAAAAGCTCGTTTCGCTCATCGATGTCAGCGGTATGGTCGTGGTGGATACGCCGGATGCGCTGCTTGTATGTCCCAGAAGCAGCAGCCAGAAAGTAAAAGATATAGTGACTGAGCTTAAAAATAAAAATGATGAGCGGGCGTACCTTCACGAGACCGTATACAGGCCGTGGGGCTCGTACACCATCCTTGAGGGCTCGGAGAGGCATAAGATAAAGAACATAACGGTCATGCCTGAGAAGAGACTGAGCCTTCAGTTGCACCACCACAGGAGCGAGCACTGGGTCGTTGTAAGGGGAATGGCGCTTGTCGAGATAGGTAAGAAGGAGTTCTTTTTGCGGCCCGGTGAAAGCACTTTCATAAGTGGAGGCATAAAGCACAGGCTGTCCAATCCAGGGAAGCTCCCTCTTGAGATCATAGAAGTGCAGCTCGGAGATGCCGTGGATGAGGATGACATCATCAGGTTTGACGATGAGTACGGGAGGGTGTAGCAGGATGAAAGTGATCATACCGGCAGCAGGAGCAGGCAAGCGTCTTTTCCCTCATACGTTCACAAAGCCCAAGCCCATGGTGTACATCGCAGGCAAACCCATAATCGGTCATATACTTGACAGGATGAAGGATGTTGAGTTCGAGGAGATAATAATGGTAGTGGGGTACAGGAAAGAAGCCATCATGTCATACGTGGATAAGAACTATTCTGATATCTTCAAAATAAAGTACGTTGACCAGATGGAGCAGCTTGGTCTCGGACATTCCATTTATGCGGCAAAGGATGAGATCGGAGGCTCGGATATAATGATCGCACTGGGGGATATGATATTCAAGGCAGGATATTCCGAGTTCTACAGGCACCACCTGGATAACGGTGATTGCTCAGGGTCGATCGGTGTGCGCGAAGTGGACGACCCGAAAAAGTACGGTATAGTGGAAGTTGACGGCAGATACATAAAGAAACTGGAGGAGAAACCTGCGCGCCCGAGGTCCAATCTTGGGATTGCAGGCATATATTTCATCAAGGAAACACCTGTTCTTCTATCCATACTTAAGGTAATGATCAAAGAAGATAGGCGTACGCGCGGGGAATACCAGCTTACAGACGCACTGCAGGAAATGGTGAACAGGGGACACCACCTCAAGACCTTCCCTGTCTCAAGCTGGTATGATTGCGGGCACCAGGAGTCGCTGCTTGAGACGAACCGCGTGCTGCTGGATGAGAAAGAGGATATCGATCCTGTTTACCAGATGAAGGATTCCGTCATCATCCAGCCTGTTGCTATCGGGGACAACGTCACTATCATAAACTCGGTGATCGGACCGCACACGTCCATTGCCAGCGATTCATACATTGAGAACAGCATCATCTCGGACAGCGTAATAGGTTCACGCTCCCACATATCAAAGGTCAACCTCCAGAGGTCTATCGTCGGGGACGATGCCAGCGTGCACGGGAAGCATAATTCCCTTAATATCGGGGATTCGTCGTCCATAGAGTTCTGATACATATGAGAGCATTAGTAACAGGAGGGGCAGGGTTCCTTGGCTCGCATCTTTGCGACCTGCTGCTGGCAAAAGGGTACGAGGTGCTCTGTGTTGATAACCTCATCACGGGCAACGAGCAGAACATTGCCGGTATAAAGACAGACAGGTTCTCGTTTATCAGGCATGACGTGACAAAGCCCCTGTATATAGAGGAAAAAATCGATTTCATCTTCCATCTTGCAAGTCCTGCAAGCCCGATAGATTATCTTGACCTGCCGATACAGACCCTGAAGGTAGGTGCGCTCGGTACGCACAACATGCTCGGGCTTGCAAAGGAGAAGGATGCGCGGTTTTTGCTCGCTTCCACCTCTGAAGTTTATGGCGATCCTCGCGTTAACCCGCAAAGCGAGGAGTACTGGGGCAACGTGAACCCCATAGGTCCGCGCGGGGTTTACGATGAGGCAAAACGATACGCAGAGGCAATAACCATGGCGTACCACCGCTACCACGGGATTGATACGAGGATAGTACGCATCTTTAACACCTACGGTCCCAGGATGCGTCTGAACGATGGGAGAGTGGTGCCGAACTTTATCGGGCAGGCACTGCACGGGGAGGACCTTACCGTGTACGGGGATGGTTCGCAGACAAGAAGTTTTTGCTACGTGAGCGATGAGATAGAGGGTATCTACCGCCTTATGATGTCGGATTACAAATTACCTATGAACATAGGCAATCCTGAGGAGCATACGATACTTGAATTCGCTAAGATGATAATCAGGTTCACTGGAAGCGCATCAAAAATCGCTTTTAAGGAGCTGCCTGTTGATGACCCGAAACAGAGGAGACCGGATATCACAAAAGCGAAAAATCTCCTTGGGTGGGAACCGCAGGTCAAGCTTGAAGCGGGGTTAAAAGAAACAATAAAGTACTTCAAAACTATCCTGGAATGAGTTAAATTTAGAGGAATAAAAATGGACATAGCTTTGATTACGGGCTCGGCAGGATTGATCGGGGCTGAGTCTGTCAGGTTTTTCAGCAGTAAGGGTTTTAAGGTCATTGGAATAGACAACAACATGAGAAAGGTGTTCTTCGGCGAGGAAGCTTCTACAGAGTGGAGCCGGAAAAAGCTTGAATCTGAGGTAAAAGGTTATACCCATTACGATAAGGATATCAGGGACAGGGCGGCGATGGAGACTATATTTAAAAAATACAGCAAAGACATAAAATTAATAATCCATACCGCAGCGCAGCCTTCCCATGATTGGGCGGCAAAGGACCCGTTCACTGATTTCACGGTAAATGCGAACGGAACTCACATGCTTCTTGAGATGACACGGCAGTACTGTCCTGATGCTGTGTTCATATTCACCTCTACCAACAAGGTGTACGGCGATACCCCGAACAGCCTGCCGCTTGTCGAGCTTGAGACCAGGTGGGAGGTTGAGGAAACACACCAGTACTACAGGAACGGGATAGACGAATCCATGAGCGTTGACCAGACGAAGCACAGCCTGTTCGGAGCATCAAAACTGGCTGCAGACGTGCTTGTCCAGGAATACGGAAGGTATTTTGATATGAAAACAGTCTGCTTCAGGGGCGGATGCCTTACCGGACCCGGACATTCATCGACCCAGCTCCACGGCTTCCTGGCATACCTGATGAAATGCGCCGTAACCGGACAGCATTATACCGTGTTCGGTTACAAGGGAAAACAGGTCAGGGATAATATACACAGCTACGACCTTGTGAATGCTTTCTGGCACTTCTACCAGAGACCGAGAATAGGCGAGGTATATAACATAGGAGGGGGAAGGCACTCCAACTGCTCGATGCTTGAAGCAATAGAGATGAGCGAAGAGATCACAGGGAAGAAAATGGATTATTCATATACCGAAAGCAACCGGATTGGTGACCATATCTGGTGGATCAGCGACGTGAGTAAGTTTAAATCCCACTACCCGGAGTGGGACTATAAGTACAGTCTCAAAGATATATTAATTGAGATCTATAAGAATAGCTTTTTTACCACAGTAAAATGATTTTATAAAATGGGCAAATACCATACAAGCAATTTGAGGCACTTAAGTTGATACTGGGAACCAGGCGAGGTATAATCTTTAAAGAGCGCTCAATACAGATTGATTTTAATACAAGCCTGTATTATATAATACATCATGCCATCTGTGATCGACCCTATTTACGGTCGTGTAAAGATAAGCGAGCTTGAACTGCTCATTATCAATACTCCGGAGATGGCGCGCCTCCGCCGCATCCAGCAGCTCGGTCTGGCTGACCTTGCATTCCCAGGCGCGAACCATACGCGTTTTGAGCACAGCGTGGGGACGCTTTTCATAGCTGATAAGATAGCAGGAGCCCTCGGTCTGCCGCAGGAGGAAATAGTAAAAGTCAGGCTTGCAGCCCTCCTGCACGATATCGGTCACTGCGCGTTCTCGCATGTGGTAGAGAGCGTACTTAAGCGGAACCCAATGTACCAACCTGTGATAGACGGCAGGAAATTCGTTAAACACGAGATGTTCACGCGATACATAATATCGGACTCATTCCATACAAAGCCTGAGATCGCGGGGCGTGTTGAGGCTGTTGGCGGGGCTGTGCCTTTCTTTGATGAGATCGCCAAAATGGCAACAGGCGATATCGATGCTCTTCCAAAGCCATATCTGGCGCAGATAATCTCCAACGATATCGATGCCGACAGGATCGACTTTTTACTGCGCGATTCCTACCATACAGGCGTATCGCTGGGGCTTGTGGACGTGGACCAGATAGTTGGAAGCCTGTCGCTCAGCGGCGGAAGGATGATACTGGGCGGCTCTGCCAGCTATGACGAGGACATGTCCATGATCGCAGCCGAGTCCATGCTGATAGCCAGGGCGCATCATTATTCCGCCATAATCCACAATCCTAAAACCCAGGGAGCAAGGGTCATGCTGCTCCATGCGCTTGAGAAGGCGCTTGCTAACTATGAGAGATCGGGAAAAGATATGAGAAAAACGGTCTCAGAATTCTTCACTTCGTACAATGACGGCGACCTGCTGAATTTCATTGAGACTAACGGCGATACAAGCGCGAAAAAACTGGTAATGAATATCAGGAACGGTAATATCTGCAATGCAGTATCGCGCTTCACCCAGAAGAGCCTGAACCCAAGAACGCGCATGGCTCTTTCGACCATAGCGAGGAACGGCGTAGCCAAGAAGATGTTCGAGGTAGAGCTTGCGAAACGATTTGCAGCGAGGTATGGAGCACCTGTGCTTGTCGATCTTGACGTTGCAAGCGGTATCCCCAAGAGCACGAGAGTAAAGACAGGGGAAGAGGAGGGTTTTTTCTACGACGAATCCGCTCTTGCCAACGGTCTTGTGAGGGCTATCTCGCGCCAGATATCGCTGTGCGTGTTCTCAAGGTCGGATGATAATTCAAGGCTTTTGCAGGCATCGCACGATTTCCTCCTGGGGATTGAGGACCTCTCACCGAGGCTTTTGCATTTTATCAGGAACGAAACTTACCTGTCCATAGAGGGGCTTCTCCTTATATTTTACAGCATACACAGGATGTTCAGCGGGGAATCCGAAGGAAGGGTCAGGATGCCGAGACTGCGCAACATCGCCAAGATATACCAGATGGTAAGGGAGCTGGGGAAGATGGAGAAACTGAATAATTTGTTTGATTATAATTTCCACAGCCGCTACGGGTTCCCCTACAGCGACAGGCTGTTTGAGGATATACAGCTTCTTGTGGCGATGGGTATGGTGGATGAAGACCTGCGCTACTTTGAGAAGAACGGCAGGTGGAAGCAGAGATATGAGTATGTCCTGACCAGCGACGGTGTGGAATATGCGCAGATGATCGCGCCTGAGTACCAGGGTGAACTGAAATTAATAGAGGATTACCTTACAATTAATAAACACTCTATCCCGAGGGATACTGTTACCATAGCATCGGGGAGGTATAAGAAAGAGATAAAAACTGGACAGCTCTTCCACCAGGGTACGCATGGCAAATAATATCAATATAATTTTTTAGATGGATTTATATACCATAGAAAAGTAGAATAAACAGTTGAATCGAACCACGGATCAGGTGTAAAAAATGAAAGAAAAAATTAACCTGGAAAAAGACGATATAATCATAGTTCTGCTTATGGTGATCCTGTTTTTGATAGCGATCGGCTTTTTTAAGCTGTTCTACTCAGTGCCGCGGTAGCCCGGGACCGGTAATTAAAATATCAAATAAAATATCAGAAAAGATCTATTTTTCTGATACGACTTCTTTGATCAGATCCTTCAGGGGGTCTTTTAATTTGCTCTCAGGGTTTGACAGGTCTTCCGCAATTATATCGAGGACGAGATCAAAACCTCCGGGGCTTGAAGCAAGATAATCCCTTATGATCGTATCCAGGTTCTCGCAGCAATCGACACACAGATCTACTCCCTCGATCTCAGCATCGTTGGCTGGCTCAAGAGCAGTATGGCAAAGGAAGCATTCACTCATTGTATCACCTGCCCCCTCAATAAATCTACAGTATATTAATGTTTTGTGTAGTTGAAGTCTTGTTGACTTTATTAGTTAACTATATATAGCATGGAATGGTTAAAAAATGTTATGGGCAGGTAAAATTCTTTTTTAATACACTAACCCCCACTCCCCAACCTGCCCATCTTATACTAATTCCAATAGTATACTACTGTAAGAATTCACTGTTTTAGAGGTTGAGGCATCCCGGATTTTCTTACCGTTATCTTTAAATACAATACCGCTCTTGTAGGAGCCGATGGGCAGGTAAATACTTTTTTATACACTAACCCCCACTCCCCAACCTGCCTATCTTTAATCTTATTTTCGCTGGACAGAAGTAAACAGAAGAGTTATTTGTGAAGCCTGATATCTGAGAATGTGCCAAATTCGATAAAGTTCTTTATTTCCTTATTTTAAGCACAACAAACACTTATTTTAATAAAAAATCACATATTTATAAATCACACTAAATTAATTTGTGGCGCTTTAGCAAAACCCGGGGTGTCATCGTATTACTTGTATGCCAGCGATGTGTTGGAGAATTAACAACGAACTTGTAGTCGAATAAGAAAGAGCGGTTGCCCGCCCTCTCTCTTCTAAGAACGGTACATGCGACTTTCACCGCATACCGCTCAAGCATCCCATAACCCTTTAATATCGGGCGGCAGTTTTC
>Ga0074199_1001134_pt1 | contig 27262 bp, 34 predicted proteins | sample EPASupsiteSAE347_FD_64528 | JGI IMG/M metagenome (GOLD analysis project Ga0074199, IMG submission 64528) | Bioremediated contaminated groundwater from EPA Superfund site, New Mexico - Sample SAE3-47 | ecosystem: Environmental > Aquatic > Deep subsurface > Groundwater > Contaminated ... | reverse complement strand
TGATAGGGTAACAGGTTGCAGACACAGGCGTAAAACCCGAAACAAGATGTGTCATGTCAAAGTTAAACAAAGATTGTTGTATAGGGCGGGGCACGCCCGAATCTACGCTTGCAGAAATCAAAACCTCTGCTGTGTTCTCAAACATAATAAGTTTTGGTCGATGAGTCAAGAATCTCCCGGCTTTAGCCGCGGAGAGTGTCAACTGCGCTGTCTGTTATCTTATATTCATGTGCCAGAAAATCGCCTTTGGCGCGCATTATTTCCTGCCCTTCAGGGTTCTCGAACCAGTACTGGCTGCGGGGAAATGTAAGTAATTTTTTCCTGAGCGTAGCGATCAAACAACCCCATGCTTCTTCCTTTATATATAGTATTTAACCGATATTGTATATAATTTGCCTCATCCCGGATTTCCTGCTTGCAGTGGCTACCTGCGGTCTTTCTTTAGATTGGGCCTCTGCCGATTGCCTTTTTGGTATTATACAGGTTTATATTAAGACCCCTTTATTTCAATTGGAATTATATATATAGATTATATAGATTTAGATGATGTACATCATCTAACTTTTTATTGCCAACTTCGACCATTTTATTTATCTTAACTTTATAAGGTACTCGGTCTTCAATCAGCGTTAGATCATAGCCATTTTTCTCTGGAAAACTTCATGATTTTGTTCCTCTCCCCTACTGTTGCCATTTTGAACCTGTAGTGCTGTCTCTCATAGAATGGCTCAATCTCCCTGAATAGTTCGGAGCATCGAAGAATTGCTTGAAATAACAGGTGCTCCCGGGCTTGAAGATATTGATGCGCGGGCGCTTTTCTGTTGCTTTAAAGTGAGGTATAAGTATAACTTGGACGGGAAGACTGATAAATAATTCGATATCGACAAACACGGTCTTGAAAAAATATTTGGATAACTTTTTATACTAGGTAGTAAAGTTACACAGTAAAAACTGACATATAATTGAAAAGGGAGATGAATATGAAAATAAGGATAGTTAGCACAAGAGAAGAAATAAATTCCCTCGGTAGAGGTGAGAAAATAGTTCATCTGGCTTTCAGGCCATCAAACCAGGACATTTTTTCATTGGTCAAGACATGTCCTAATGTTAAAGCAATGCATATACCAGGTTCGTATATCAAGACAGTATCAAATTCTACTAAAATGTTCCTTGATATGCAGGGTATTGCACTGCTTGAAGGCGATGTATGGGGCCACAGAAAAGATCTCAATGAATATTCTGAGATCAAGCCTGAAGTCTTTGACAGGATCGAAGAACTCAAATCAGAGGGCTTATCCGAATCTGACATGGTTCATAGATTGAATCGAGAGACCCGCCTTAGCAAAGACCTGCTGAAATTCCTGTTAAAAGGAGGGGCAAAAAAGAGATAGCTACTTATCGAAAGATTAAAATAATAACAATGCATATCAAACTTATTTCCCTGGGAATGAGCAGGCCTATTGCCAGAGTCCTGAGCTACCTAAAACATGTGGATAAAGCCACAACCGTAGAGCTTGAGAGGGGATCAGGATTGCGCCAGCCTGAAGTCAGCATTGCCATGAGAGAGTTAAAGGAACATGACTGGATAGATACGAGAGAAGATAAGAAGCCGGGTAAAGGTAGGCCGTATAAGATATACTCGCTCAGGGTCGGATTTATCGATATAGTAACCCATCTTGAAAAACAAAAGCAAAAAGCTGTCGATGAGGCTCTATTTAAGATCAATCGGCTGAGAGAACTGGAAAATATCGCACCTGCTGGATTATAATAATATTCAGGATTTTTCCTGACATTTTTCTGACAGCGGTTTAGCAGGCAATATAAGGCGCACGACACGCTCATAGTAGATGTAATCCCATGCCCAGTTGGTCAAAACCAGGAGTCTGTTCCGAAAACCGATAAGTCTGAGCAGGTGTATGCCCAGCCAGATGATCCAGGCAGGGAATCCGGTGAAACCAAAGCGGTTGAACAGATAGGCTACTGCCGCCCTTCGGCCGATGACGGCCATAATGCCCTGGTCATTGTAATGGAACGGTTCTGTGGGTCTGCCAGAGATCTGGCGGACGATGTTCTCTCCAGCTGCTGTTCCCTGCTGGATCGCAACAGGTGCAACCATAGGCAGGGGACGCCCGCCGTCCTCTAAATATGCAAGGTCTCCTGCCACATATACATTGGGATGATCAGGAATTTGAAGCGTGTTCAGAACAGCCACTTTCCCGTTCGGATTTACAGGCAGTCCCCAGCTATTCAGTGCAGGCTCACCTCTTACTCCCGCGGTCCATACAGTGGTATAAGTCCGGATCACAGAGCCGTCGGTAAGTTTTACTTCATCGGGCCTGACTTCGCTGACCTTTGAATTAAAGCGAACCTCCACCTTTACCTTGTTAAGCCTCTCACGGGCATAATTACCAAGACGGTCCGGCAGGTTCGGAAGCAGTTTCCCCGCTGCTTCCAGGATTATTACCCTGACTTTTCCAAAATCCAGGTTCCTGTAATCCTTTCTCATATGACCGTAGATCAATTCAGCAAGTGTACCTGCAAACTCCACCCCGGTTGAACCTCCCCCTACGATAACAAAGGTCAGCAAACCTTTTTGGAGTTCCTCATCCGGCTCATACGATGCTCTTTCAAAACATGTCAGGATTTGATTGCGAAGATCTACCGCCTGTTCAAGAGTTTTCAGAGGGTACACGTATTCACTGGCTCCTTTAATGTTGAAAAAGTGAGTTACGCTTCCTATGGCAAGGATCAGGAAATCATAATGAACGACACGTATATCTGTCTCTATGATCTGCGCTTTCAGATCGATTTTATTTACTTTTCCAAGTAAAAAATGAACGTTTGGGTATTTGCGGATAATACTTCTAACAGGATAGGCTATATCCTCAGGTTCCAGCTCCGCTGATGCGACCTGATACAGCAGGGGAAAGAAAGTATGATAGTTGTTCTGGTCTATCAGGCATATGTCCACAGGGTAGCGTGCAAGGGTTTTTATTGCCCACAGTCCTCCAAAACCCGCGCCAAGAATAACTACTCTATATCGTTCATTTTTCCTGTGGTAACTACGTATTTTATCACTTTTATTAAATTCCATTCTCTACCCCGAATTCCAATTAGTCCATAACGTTAAACGCCGTGATTGCCGCATGTATCAAGCCTTGCATCGATATTTTTAGAAGAAAAAATAAAGGAGGCGAGAAACAGCCTCTTATCAAGCTGCTTTAAGCCCTCGGTTCGTATGTCCTGCAATCGGCATGGGCTTTGTGGGAACCCACGTCAATGTTGCCGGCCTTACATTCCAACTGTTCGTTGAACTTGCATTCCGATGCAACGCACGCCCCTATTTTTCCAGTAGTTTCCTCAAATCCGCCCTGATCCTCTGCCCTGTAATAAAAGGTATCGCACTCTGCGTGCGGACCAACACTTATGGCAAAGGTATGGCACTGGTTTTTCATGTTGTATGAACATGAAGTCATATCGCAGCTGTCTATATTGGATATCTCCATTTTTGTCACCTCCCTATATTAGAGTGGGTAGCTTTAGTACTTATTTTTTACGATTGTTCAGGGCCTGGCATAACAGCCAATGTTATCACTTTTATAACCCTCGCCACAGCAATGGTTTTGTACTACGAACCGAAATAAATCAGTGTAATGATATCGGGTATAGAGAAATTCTATTGCAAATCCAGGCTGCATGCATACCTCTGGAAGATGCTGGCGAACAGGATATTCCCGGATTTCCTGCAGTACTCCCCGCCTTCGCCTTTTGTGCTTGAGATAGGGACAGGTCAGGGACTGGGGGCTATTTTCCTGGCTGAGAGACTTGAAGGTTCAGGGTTCATTGCAATCGATAACGAGCATGATATGGTCGAGTCGGCGATCAGGAACGTCAGCAAAAAGGGTCTTCAGGACAGGATAAAAGTAGAGTGGGGCGATGCCCTTTCTCTGAATTTCCCCGATAACAGCTTTGATGCTGCCGTCTCCATAACAGTGCTGCACCACGTACCGAACTATGAAAAGGCGATAGCTGAGGCAGCCCGTGTATTGAAGCGGGGAGGGATATTCTTTATCGTGGATTTTGACTTCAAGGCGAGCATCTTCCCGCGGCTGGAGATACTGATCGGACGCCCTGCAAGCATATTCACCTGGAGCGAGATGTCGGATTCGCTGGAAAAAGCCGGGTTTGAGACGCTTCAGGTCAAATCCTACGGTATGGGTTTGTTCGGTTCGGTCTCCATTAAACGGTGAAATGATATATTACGCTATATGCTGTATTATGTTGATCCTTTCCTGTACCTGCTCAATAACCGTCCCGATATTTCACGCAGGGATTCATAGTTCCCTGCAGCCCTCAGATAGCCCGCTTCTTTGAGCATGCCGATCCTGGTACCAAGTTCGCGCTCAGAGATGCCAAGGCTCAAAGCCGCTCTCTCTATTGTATCGCTGTTCGAAAGTGCGGTGAGCACTTTAATATCCTCCTCCGAGGGCGGCTCTTTTGGTATCGGTCTCATACCGTATTCGTCCAGCACGTCCCTCATTGCTTTTCTTACAATAACCTCAAGCTCCTCTGGCTCAAGAAGCATGTAAAACTCGCTCATCTCTATCACATCTACTCCCAGTTCTCCCGCAACTACCCTGGCAGCCTCATTGGCAAAACCCTTGCATACCAGCATAGGCACAAGACTGAGAAGTTTCGCATTGGCATATACCTGCCGTACTGAGCCTACATCCGCCCTGCCAGCTTTTACCTCGACAGCATATGTCCTGTTATCATCCTGGACTATGAGGTCTATCTCACCTATCTCAACGCCCTGCACGGTTATTTTCGGGTTGGTCTCCAGTATTTTGAACCCCTTTTCTTCAAGTATCCCGCGTGCTATCCTTTCGGCACTCATACCTTTGCGCTGCATCATATCTCTCCTGTAATCAGCTACATATTTAGTAGCATTTGATCATATGAGTAATATATGAGAGAGATTGTACCAGAAGTAATAGAACATTACTGTAATGAGAATACGACCCCGGAATCGCCGCTCCTTCGTGAACTTGTAGCCGAGACCTATTCGCGGACGGCATTCCCGCAGATGCAGGTAGGACACCTTGAAGGCGCATTCCTGAGGATGCTTGTCCGGCTTGTCAGGGCAAAACGGGTTCTTGAGCTCGGGACGTTCACCGGGTACAGCTCTCTCGTTATGGCTGAGGGATTACCTGATAACGGCGAACTGATCACCTGCGATATAGATCCACAGGTCACGGAGATGGCGAAAAAATACTGGGGCCGCAGCCCTCATGGAAAGAAGATCGAATTGAAGCTCGGCCATGCCCTTGAAACGCTCAAGACCATCGCGGGTCCCTTTGATATGGTGTTCATCGATGCGGATAAGGAGAACTATGTTAATTACTGGGAATCATGCATGCCAAAAACACGCTCAGGGGGTCTCCTGGTCGCCGATAACGTGCTCTGGGGCGGCGATGTCCTTGATCCAAAAGACAGAACAGATAGAGCGATCGTGGAATTTAACAGACATGTGCATAATGATGAGCGTGTGGAGGCCGTCATGCTTCCGGTTCGCGACGGAATTACCCTTGCATGGAAATTTTGAGCGAACTAGAGAGCGGCTAGCGCTACTGGTTACGGGGAAATCTTAGTAAAATAATTTATATTTGATTTAAAATATACTATTTCAAAAATCCGAAAGCTATATCATTCAGGAATAACCACTTTTAACAGGGGTAATTGCAGCGTGATAAAGAGACTGGTCACACTGCAATAATTTCTTATGGGGGTAAATATGAAAATAGTTAAAAGAGTTATTAGAATAGCCGAATCTCTGGCAATAATCTCGATGGTATTGCTGGTATTCGGTGCAGGATTGGGCTCTGCTCAATACGGTGAACCCACTCCAACCACAGTTACGCCTGCAACGCCTGTAACAACGCCAACAGCAACGCCGGCAGCAGGGACGCCAGTTGTAACACCGACAACGGTGCCGCCGGCAGGTATCGGACTTGAGCTAAAAGCCAGTGGTCTTACAGCACCGCTGGCCGCCGTTTCCCCTGATGACGGGACCGGGCGGCTGTTCATCGTTGACCAGGTCGGCATTGTCAGGATATTGACGGCTGATGGGGTTTTGATGGATGAGCCTTTTCTGGACGTCAGCAGTAAGCTTGTGGCCCTGAACTTATCGTATGATGAGCGGGGGCTGCTGGGTCTTGCGTTCCATCCTGATTTCAAGAACAACGGGCGCTTTTTCATATACTATAGTGCTCCGTTAAAGGCGGATGCGCCTGCTGGTTATGACCATACGAACGTGATATCCGAGATGAAAGTTGCACAGGGCAACCCGGATAAAGCTGATCCAAATTTTGAGCGAATACTGATTCAGGAAGATCAGCCTCAAGTCAACCATAACGCAGGTCAGATCACCTTCGGTCCGGACGGTTTCCTGTATATCCCGATGGGTGATGGCGGCGGGGCTAATGATGTCGGGCCCGGTCATTCGCCTGGAGGAAACGCTCAGAACATATCAACTATAAAGGGCAAGATACTCCGCATTGACGTGAACAGCGGGGATCCATACGGCATTCCTGCGGATAATCCGTTCACAGGGGTAGCCGGTGCCCGCCCGGAGATATTCGCGCTGGGGCTAAGGAACCCATTCCACATCGCCTTTGATGCCGGAGGAAATCAATCCCTGTTCTCCCAGGATGCAGGACAGGCACTCTGGGAAGAGGTAGATATCATCACCAAGGGCGGTAATTACGGATGGAACATCAAGGAGGGCACGCACTGCTTCGATCCTAACAACAATACTACATCTCCTTCAACCTGTCCCAATACCAGTGTCCGCGGCGAGCCTCTGATTGATCCCATCATTGAATTCGCGAATGCCAAGCAGCCTGGAGGTCTTGCGTTCGTGGTGATAGGCGGTAATGTCTACAGGGGAAGCGAAATGCCTGAGCTCAACGGAGCCTATATATTCGGAGGAGCTACCAGAAATCTGATGGCACCCGACGGCAGCATATTTATAGCCACGCCACCCTCCGCAGGAGGACAGATGTGGCAGATGAGCGAACTGAATATCACAACGAGCGGCAACGGTCGCATAAATCACATCGTCCGCTCCTTTGGACAGGATGATCAGAAGGAGCTGTACGTGCTGGCTTCGGAAATCCTGGGTCCGACCGGAAATACGGGCAAGGTCTTTAAGATCGTACCGCCAGGTCCTACACCCAACGTGACAGTTACGCCAAATATGACAGTAACGCCGAACGCGACCGTAACACCGATTGCAACGGCAACGCCAGCAGTAACCGTAACGGTAACCGGGACTCCGGCAGTAACGATACCAGGAATAACCGGCATACCCGGAGTACCGGTAGCCGTCCCTGAGTTTCCAACTGTTGTTCTACCTGTTGCAGCGGTAATGGGTCTGGTAATGCTGCTGCTCTACAGGAGAAGGGACAAATAAATAATTCAATTTTGTCCCAATTTTTTTATTTTTAAGAAAAAAGCTAAGTACATATCAAACATTGTTATTCAGAATGCTCTCATTAACTCTGACTGGATTGAAACTGAAGAACCCTCTTATGCTTGCAGCAGGCATCATGGGTACGACCGGCGGATCATTAAAAAGGATAGCTCAGGCCGGGGCAGGCGCGATCGTCACAAAATCCATAGGACTTGAGCCCAGGAGCGGTCACAGCAACCCGAGCATGGTGGAGGTTGACTGCGGTTATCTGAACGCAATGGGTCTTCCCAACCCATCATATAAGGATTTCCAGGGGGAGATCGATACAGCAAGAGAGGGGGGCGTGCCCGTGATCGCAAGCATCTTCGGCGGGTGCTCCCTTGATTTCTCAGGAATCGCAGGTGCTCTTGACGCCGATACTTTTGAGCTTAACGTGAGCTGTCCTCATGCCCACGGGTACGGTACCGAGATAGGCACCGACCCCGCCCTTGTGGAGGATATCACGCATGCGGTAAAAAAGGCTGTAAAAGTGCCTGTCTGGGTGAAGCTCACTCCCAATGTGACGGATATCAAAGGCATAGGACTGGCTGCTCAGCACGGCGGGGCTGATGCCGTCGTGGCGATAAATACTGTACGGGGCATGGCTATCGATATCGATAGCGGCTATCCGGTACTCGGCAACAGGTTCGGAGGGCTCTCAGGCAGGGCTATTAAACCTGTGGCTGTAAAGTGCGTCTATGACCTCTATGAAGCCCTGGATATACCCGTGATCGGCGTTGGGGGGATCACCGACTGGAGGGACGCTGTCGAGTTCATTATGGCAGGCGCAAAGGCCGTTCAGATAGGCTCTGCGGTGGGGGATAACATAAATATTTTCAGTGATATCTCCTCATGCATGGAGGCGTTTTTAGCAGAGAAGGAATGGACGCTGGATGACATATACGGGATGGCGCATGACACATGAAACCTGTTAATGCTATTATCACAGAGATCGTTAATGAAACGCCCGCAATAAGGACGTTCTTCTTTGATACTTCGTTTGAATCAGTTCCGGGACAGTTCGTAATGGTCTGGATACGCGGCGTGGATGAAATCCCGATGGCTCTCTCCTATGAGAACGCGATCACCGTGCAGAAAGTGGGATCTGCTACCTCAGCACTGTTCGAGCTTGAGGTATGCGATTCGGTTGGCATCCGCGGGCCCTTCGGCAATGGATTTGGTATGGAGAAAGGGCATATCCTGCTCATCGCTGGCGGGGTCGGCGCCGCCCCCCTTGCGCCGCTGGCTGAAAAGGCTGGCTCGGAAGGCATCAAGATAACAACCCTTCTTGGCGCTAAAACAAAGGATGAACTGCTGTTCAGAGAACGGTTCAAGACTGCCGGAGAGGTGCGGGTCGCCACTGATGACGGCTCGGAAGGCATGCACGGCTATGTTACCCAGCTTATCGACGACGCGAATAGGTACAGCCAGATATACTGCTGCGGGCCTGAGATAATGATGAAAAAGGTGCTCGATAAGGTCGAGCCGCCAAAGGCGCAGTTCAGCCTTCACCGATATATCAAATGCGGCATAGGGATCTGCGGCGCGTGCTGCGTGGACGGGCTGCGCGTGTGTAAGGATGGTCCGGTGTTCTCAGGTGAGGTTTTGAAGAAAACAGAGTTCGGGGTGTACAGGAGGAATGAGTGCGGAGAGAGGGTGAGGGTATGAGACGTTTTTGGTTGAGTTTAAAAAATGTTAAATTGATCAGAGTCCTATCCAGCTCAAAGCCTTTTTGCATTTTCTACAGCTAGATTTTTGTATTATCTCGTTTAATGGTGGAAGATTCTCGCTCTCGACGGTATAATACATATATAACGCATCCAGTGCAACACCCACAACTTCCAACTTTGATTTTTCTTTTTGCTCAAGTATCAAGAGACTATCTGATGCCAGGTCAAGACCATCTAATGCTTGGTCAATAGTGGGTCTGAATTTCCACATAACACCTGATTGGTCAGGAATGTTTTCAACGATAGAAGGAGCTTCAGTTCGTTTTTCTGCCCTCACAATATAATAGGTCTTGATAATCTGACCTTTATTTTTTATGGAAATCTCTACAGTATCCACACCCTCATCAAACATATTAGAATTTATGAACTTCATCACTCGCTTGTTTTCAGTAAATGATTGTACCTTCAAGTCTATTTCTTTTAATTTCTCTGAAATATTGCCATCATCCGAATCAAGTAAGCCACTCCATGACCATGCATATACAGATTCAACAGATAATACGAACAGTAGGAAAAAGACGAAAAGTTTTATTATAGAACCTTTGTTCATGTTACATCGCCATCTTAAACTAACTTCACTTTGTTATAAATATCTTCCGCTCTATGTTTAGAGTGAATATTTATACAGTCTCATCTATTTATAAGCGGGTAGAAAAATATGACAGAAGTGGATTACATAAATTGTGTTTATCTGCGGCTAATTCGATCTTAACCAAGAAGGTCATCTCCCCTTCTCCAGTCTCCTCACCGCAAAATCCGCAGCCCGGTTCAGCACGTCGTAGCTCTCAGCAACCATCGGGCAGTAAGCCATCTCCGTCTGGCTCAGGGAATAAATACCCATGCCGCTCCTGATCGCAAGGGATATGACGTTTATGCGCGCCCCTGCGCCCTCCTCCCCCACGACCTGCCCGCCCAGCACCCTGCCTGTTCTGGCATCAGCTATTATCTTGACCGTGATGTCCTTCGAGCCCGGGTAGTACTCAGGCTTGTTCTTGCCGCGCGCTTTCCCGGAGACTATCATATAACCTGCCGATTCAGCGAAATCCCCGGTAAAACCTGTCGCTCCTACCTCAAGGCTGCCGATGAGCGATACATATGTCCCAAGTGCACCTTCATACGTATCGTATCCTCCGGCAGCGTTCGTGCCAGCCACTATCCCCTGCCTGTAGGCTGCCGAGGAAAGCTGCATAACCGTTGGTCTGTGATTGATGAGGCTTACTGTCTCGATGCAGTCCCCGACCGCATAAATGCCCTTGATACTGGTCTCCATCCTTGAGCTGGTCTTAATGCCCCACCTTCCTATCTCGATGCCTGCATTCTTCGCTATGTCAGTGTTCGCCTTCACCCCTGCGGCAAGGATGACCATATCTGTTCCGATAGTCTCTTCTCCAACAGTAACAGATTCAACAGGCGGACCGTTGATACTGCTGACCATTTTCTTCATGATCAGTTTTATCTGCCTGTCATCGAGTGACTGTTCCACGAGCTTGGCCATATCTTTATCCAGGGCGCGGGGCAGGGCGTGGGGCAGCATCTCCACCACAGCAACATCAAGCCCCCTCTCCTTCAGAGCCACAGCGATCTCAAGACCTATAGGTCCTGCGCCCACGATCACCGCTCTTTTTGAATTCCCGGCATATTCCATGATCCTGTGTGCGCTTTCAAGGTCGTGCAATGTGAAGACACCTTTATCGAGGTTCTCTTTTGCGCCTTTTATCGGAGGAATAAGCGGCTTCGCGCCAGTAGCGATAATAAGTGAGTCATACTGGATCGTTATAATCTCCCCGGTCCTCATGTTCTTTACGGCGATACTTTTCTCGGCAGGATTTATTGATTGTGCTTCATGCTCAAGCAGTTTCGTTGTTTGCTTATCTTCAGGCAGGGAAAATCGGAGCTTATCAAGGCTTACTATGCCTTCTATTGCAAAAGGCATACCGCACGGAGAGTACATATCGTATGATCTTCTCTCTATGATCGTGATATGTGCATCCGGATCTGTCCTCCTTGCCGCAAGCGAAGCCGGAAAGCCACCACTACCAAGACCTATTATTACTATTTTTGCCATAGCTAATCATTCGTGACGAACTTATTATAACTTATCGATGGCGGGTTCTCTCAGGTAAATGTAACCAGAAGGAGGGAGCGATGCTCTGATCATCCAGTATTGAAAAAATAATTACAGCTGCCGCTCCTATTGATGCCTTCCTGCCTCTAGCCATTCTTCCGCCTCCTGCGGTAATCAAATACCATAAGCAAGATGATCACAAAAAGACATCCGAGAAGGAACATGATGCCAGGGTGGGCTGAGATCGCATCGGCTGCTCCTGTGAGAATATCCGGTGCAGTCCTGCTCACGGCGCCGTCTGCAGGTATCGAGACAGGGGCCGGAGAGGGGACAGCCGTGGCGTTGATATCCCATGAGGAGAGAGGAGCTTGTGCTGGTGGAACTGCCACCGATGTAGCGGAAGGAGGTACGGATTCCCCTACTACTGCAGCCACAGGAGTAACATCAGGCGGTACAGCCCCTCCTTTGTAGCTCTCTATCCCTGCTGCAGTCTCATTCACCACCGAATACGGTACGCCCGTGGCACCGGGTAAAGGCACAGCTGAATCTGGAACTGGCGCACCTGTTAAATAATCTGTGGACTTAGCCATTTTCAGGCTTCCGCCCATTCTCCTTGTAAAGAATTCGATCAGGCTTGATGCAAGCACAGCAGCCAGGATCACCCCCAAATATTTCCTGAGTAGATCCGTAACTGAATTCCTGTCCGTCTTCTCAGGTACGACAACTATGAGCTTCCTGACGGGTGCATAGATCTTAACTTCCCTTCCCTTCTCGCTGTATTTTATCTTCTCTATCCTGATAAGCCCAACGCTCTCAAGTTTCTCAAGGTTGTAAACAATGGTGGTTATAGGAGCGGAAAGATGCTCAGCGATATCAGAAGCGGAGAGCGGCGCATCAGCCAGAAGTTCTATTATCTGCCGTGCGGTATCGTTGGATATAATCTGTGCTATCTTTTTGGATTCCTCGCCAAGAGGCAGTATAAGGAGCTTCTCTTCTCCAGGTCTGGCATCGTTTTCAGGCATTGTCATTATAATTGTCATGGATATTAAAAGAGATTGCTATAGAAACCCTTACATCATCTCACCGCAAAGTATGCCTGCCATGTCCATTAATGACAAGATGCAGTCCATTATTGATACTCTGAGGGAGAAAGGCAGCGTTCTCGTGGCTTTCTCCGGCGGCGTGGACAGCTCGGTCCTCTCCGCGCTGGCTTACAGGGCTCTAGGGAATAAGGCGGTCGCAGTTACGGCAGATTCGCCCACCCTCTCGCCGGGCGAGCTTGAGTGCGCAAAAGAGGTCGCAAAGGAGATAGGGATCAGGCATATCATCATATCCTACGATGAACTCGATGAGCCCGAGTTCGCGAAAAACCCTGTAGAACGATGCTACTATTGCAAGAAAGGGCTGATCAGGGAGTTGAAGAAAATAGCAGAGGAACAAGTTATAGGTACTATCATCGAGGGGACGAACATCTCAGAGCTAAAAGGGCACAGACCCGGTCGCAGGGCTATAGCCGAGGAGGGGGTATGCAACCCTTTCATCGAGTTCGGCGTGACAAAAGAGGAGATCCGCGGGATGGCGCGCGAACTCGGTCTGTCGGTCGCGGATAAGCCTTCGATGGCATGTCTCTCATCACGTTTTCCTTACGGACAGGCGATAACGCACGAAGCGCTAACGCGCGTTGGCGAGGCTGAGGCATACCTCAGAAGCCTTGGATTCGGGGTCGTGCGGGTGCGCGACCATGCGGGGATTGCGCGGATCGAGATAATGCCGGATGAGATGGCGCGCTTTCTTGGTATACGGGAGGCTGTGGCTTCTAAGTTAAAAAAGCTTGGATTTTCCTACGTTACCCTCGATGTCATGGGTTTCAGGAGCGGGAGCATGGACGAGGTTCTGACACATGCAAAAGAAGGGCAGAGGATATGGTAGCTGGAAACAGAGTGCTGACGACCGGTCAGGTCATCTACTTCATTTTCAATCTCCTGCTGTACCCGGCACTGCTCCTGCTGCTTTCCGGTGATTGGGCATGGGTGGAAGGCTGGGTTTTCAGCATCTGGTTTGTTGTGATGAGCTTGTTCATAACCGCCTATCTGTACCGCCATGATCCGGAATTATTGAAAGAGCGCTTCAAGCGGCCCGGAACCGGAGGGCAAAAGGGCTGGGACAAGTATTTCATCTATGTACTCATGGTCTCATTCTTAGTCTTTGGAGGAAAATAAAGTAGCAAATTTCAGGAGAACAAACCGCGATAAACGCAGATGAACGCAGATTTCTTAAAGTCTCGGAGAAAGCCGATTTAGCTATGTTATTTTTCTGTAAACCCTTAGCGTGGTTCATCGTCATGCCTTTGGACGCGAAGCGATACGAATGGACAGGGGACTTCCCGATCTGGCTGAAAGTCCTCGGCGGAATTGCGTTATTGGTTTCATTCTTCTTCATGTTCCGGTCGTTTGCCGATAACCCGTATGCATCGCATCTCGTCCGAATCCAAACGGAACGCAAGCAGCACGTTGTATCAACTGGGGTCTATGGATTCGTGAGGCACCCGATGTATCTTGGCGGCATGCTGCTGTTCATCGGAGCGCCCCTGTTGCTTGGTTCCAAATATGGTATTCTGATCGGCGTAGCTTTATCTCTGCTTTTAGTCGGAAGGATCATCGGAGAAGAAAAGATGCTGGTCGAGGAATTGGAAGGTTATGACGATTACAGGAAGAAGGTAAGGTACAGGCTTATTCCTTTTGTCTGGTAAACCTCCCACTGGTAAAAATCGCGTGCCCGGGCTTTTTCTTAGAGTGTGTGAAAATGTTATACTGAGAAGGATAACACAAAAGATTAATATCGGGGCAGTACAACTGTCAACCTGTAAAAAACGGGGATAGAGCCGCTCGACGGCTCCCAAAAGGAGTGAATGACAGATGGATTACCAGCCATACACAGAGCGCCTTGAAAGGTGCAGCAGCCTGATGAAAGAGACGGGTCTTGACGTTCTATTGCTTACCAAGCCTGCCAACATGTTCTACCTTACCGGAGATGGGCGCTTATGCGCCTTCGCCATGGTCACCCAGGAGGGGGAAGTTGCTCTTGGTGTTCCTAAAACAGATGTGGATGATGTCCGAAAGAATGCCCGCTTCGACCATGTTACGGGTTTCGAGGACGAGGTGGGGATGATACACTCCATAGCGCATTACTTCGAACATTTTGAGATCAGCAGGGGCACTGTGGGACTTGAGTACACATTCCTCACGCAGTCCATGATGGGCATGCTCACTCATCCCCATGCCAAGCCTGCCGGGGTCGGGGTCAAAGACTGTACCCACGTACTGTCTGAGCTGCGCATAGTGAAGGATGAAGTGGAGATAGAGGCTATACGGGATGCAGCGAAAGCAGCCGAAGCAGGAATGAGGGCTGCAGTTGAGTCGCTTGAGCCTGACATGACCGAGAGCCAGGTCGCGGCTCTGGCTGAGCATGCCATGAGGGACGCAGGCGCAGATGAGTTCTACCGCACCTATGTCTCTGCCGGGGAGCGCACGAACATAGCCCACGGGCTTCCGACACAGTATAAACTGCGGTCAGGCGATCTGGTGATGATCGATATCCATCCCATAGTCGGCGGCTACAGCGCAGATATGTGCCGCACGGTCTGTGCGGGCATCCCCACGGCAGAGCAGCAGGCTGCATACGACCTGTATCTCCTTGCCCAGCAGGCGACAATAGCAAAAGTCAAAGCAGGAACAGGGATGGTGGAGCTTGAAGAGACGCTGCACGGAATATTGAAGGAGGCGGGACATGGAGAGCACGTCTTCGGACCGCCGATACACGGCGTAGGTATCGAATTTGAGGAATCGCCGCTTCCACCGGGGCACGCATTCTTCCACGGTGAAAAGGAACCGCCGCCGCTTGAGGCTAACATGGTCATCTCGGTAGGTAACTGCGGGCTCTACCTTGGAGGGTTCGGGGTGCGCGTGGAGGATACGGTGGCTGTAACAGAGAAAGGACCCCGCGTACTGACCTCCTTTCCGAGACAACTTAAGAAATAGGTATTTGTAGTTTAAAAATAGAGATATGATAAGATGGCTGTTAATATAAACGATATACTTAATATCGTATGGATACTCCTGCTGCTCCAGTTCTTTTTGCCGCTGCTGCAGAAGCGCATGCTCTCATCCCGCCGCCTCTCGACCATCCAGAGCCTGGAAAAGCAGCGCCGGTCCAGGGTGGTCACCATGATCCACCGCCAGGAGACCATGAGTTTCCTTGGTATTCCTATAGCCCGGTATATCGATATCGAGGATTCGGAGGCAGTACTCCGGGCTATACGCCTGACGCCGCCTGAGATGCCGATAGATATAGTGCTGCATACGCCGGGCGGGCTTGTCCTTGCTTCCGAGCAGATAGCCTGTGCACTGAAGCGGCACCCGGGCAAGGTCACGGTTTTCATTCCTCATTATGCAATGTCCGGCGGCACCCTTGTAGCCATGGCTGCAGATGAGATTGTCATGGACCCCAATTCAGTCCTGGGGCCCGTAGATCCCCAGTTAGGCGGCCAGCCAGGGGGCTATTATCCTGCAGTCTCCATCCTCAAAGCACTTGAGCAGCCCAATCCAAATCGCGATGACCAGACGCTCATCATGGGCGATGTGGCAAGGAAAGCTATCGACCAGGTATATAATACGGTCTATAATCTACTGCTTGAGCACAATACGCCGGAAAAAGCCTCTGAGCTTGCCAGGATGCTGAGCGAAGGCAGGTGGACACACGATTATCCCATTGACTTTGAGCAGGCAAAGGAAATGGGCTTGCCCGTGAGCGATAAGATGCCCCTGGAGGTTTACGACCTGATGGAACTCTATCCCCAGTCAGGGATGCGCAGACCCTCCGTAGAGTTCGTTCCCGCACCCTACCTGCCGCCTACCCGGACGCCGGGCAAGGGCGGTCACAGGTAATAAGGCGGCAGAAACCGGTGCCTTGAGTGGCTATATATGAACTTCTCAAGATAAATTTAAATAGCAATAAGCAAAAACACAATAAATGTAGATTTAATTTAACGAAAAGGGGGTGACTTCAGCATATGGCTGAAACAATAGAAGAGAGGGATGTCAAGCTACCAGGATGGATGCGGGCACTGGCTATAATCGTCGGCATTATCTCAATAGTAGCAGCTATTATAGTTCTCCTATATCCAGCAATTGCAGTAGCTACACTAATGATGCTTTTAGCAATTGGATTGCTTCTTATAGGCATAGAAAGGCTTGCCATTGGAATATCCGGAAGAGCGTACAGAAGACCCATAGTTCATAGAAGAGTCACGACCGCTTAGAACAAAAATACACATCTCTGATTTCAGAGATACCGGCACTGACCGCAGTATAATTTAAACACCAATATATAATCCAGCTATACAGATGTACTAAATATTACATCTGTACAGCTGGATTTCCATCTATTATACTATAGCTTTTCAATCGTATTTTCGGCAGGTTTAAGCCTCTGAGCTTACAGAATAACAATATAATGAACGAAAAAACGGAGAAAACAGAGATTTTGAAATAAATAAGTATTGATCAGGAGGTTAGATTATGTTTGTAAACATTATCGAATTCCCGCCCATCAAGAACGGAAAAGATGAGGAATTCATAGAGTGGTTCGCATGGTCAAACACCATCTACAAGAAGTTCGAGGGCTTCGTATCCAGACGTCTGCTTAAACCCGCAAGAGGGAAGAAAAACTATGCTGCAATAGTCGAGCACGAGAGCGAGGACACTTTCATGGCAATGCACACCAGCGAGGAGCGCAAGAGAGCGTGGGAGAGAGTCGAGCCGCTGCTGGATGGAGCACCGACACCGGGCTTTTACTATGTCATAATTGCCGCTGAGAAGAAAAAATAAGAGTATGGAAACCGTAACAGATTCTTCCCAGGAAAGTAATGTGCGCGCCCTCAAACTGACTGTGGGGATATATGTACTGGTATTAGCCATGAAACTGGCTGTTTACTTTGCTACCGGCATCATGGCGATTTTTGCCGAGGCACTTCATACCCTGAGCGATATCTTCGTCTCAAGTTTTCTCCTCATAGCTTCCATCTGGTCCCGCAGGGAGGCTGACGAGATTCACATGTTCGGCTACGGCAGGGCGCAGAACGTGGCTGCGCTCGTTGCAGCTACTCTCTTCATCTCGTTCACAAGCTTTGAGCTTTACAGGGAAGCGATCCCCAGGCTGTTCGAGCCTGAGGAGGCCTCTTACCAGAACCTGTCGCTGGCAGTTGGAGTGCTCATTGTTTCGATGTTTATCGCCGCCATTCCGCTCATCAACCTGTTCAGGCAAAAAAAAACGGGGAGCGGCTGCAAAGGCCCAGCTTACCGAGCTGTTCAACGATGAACTGGGGCTGCTTGCTGCGCTCATCGGCACACTGTTCATTATGCAGGGCGAATACATAGCCGACCCCATCGCCTCAATCGCAGTAGCGACTATTATCGCCTATAATGCCGCAGGGCTGTTCAGGGAGAATATGAGTTTCCTGCTGGGTCGCTCACCCGGACGTGAGTTCCTGAGTATGGTCGGGAGCACAGCCCGCTCTGTCGATGGGGTGCTGGGCGTACATGACATGCGCGCCGAGTACATAGGACCTGATACAGTCCATATAGGGATGCATATCGATGTTAAGCCGGGACTCCCTATCGAGGAGGCTGACCGCATAGCCGAGGAGGTACGGGAGAAGGTGCACCAGTCTGTAAAGGGCGGCTACTGCGTGATACACGTTGATGCTGGGAGACAGTGATAAAAATAAAAAGAGCACTTGATGTGCTGTGCAGGAGAGAACGGTCTGAGGGAATAAAAATATCTTAACGGGTGCGGACGCTCAGGGGATATATTTCCTGAACATCATCGCCTCCCCCCGGCTTATACCCAGAAGCTTCTCCAGCATCCTGATGTCGCCGCCTTCCAGGGGGATGGCTTTCCCCAGCGCTTTTCCTTTAAGGAGCACCGCTCCTCCCCTCATGTTCGCGCCGACATAGCCTTTTGATTTTCCCGAAATGATAAGGGTGCCGCCCCTCATGTACGCCCCCGCGAATTCACCCGCGCCGCCTGCCGCAAGCGTGCCCCCTCCAAGCAGTACTCCGGTGTTCATACCTGTATCTCCTCGCACATGAACTGTACCCCGCCTCATCAGAATACCTGTGCTCATGCCCGCATCCCCTTCCACAATGATCCTGACATCTGAATCAAGCCTGGCTGCTATCGTGTCCCGCACAAGACCGTCCCTTATAAGAAGACAGTTCCCGGTCAGAACGTTCGGAGGAACAGGCGTCTCTCTCATGCCCTCCTGCAGTATCCCTGTAATCGACCTGTATTTATGATAGCCTGCTCTGTCAGACTCTACCTCGATAATATTACCCATAGGCTGCTCAACCCTCCCTTTAACATATATCGCCCCTGAGACCATGCTGATGCCCATGCGCGTACCCGCGCTGCCCTCTAATATGATCGAGCCGGCCTTTAGAGCCTTTCCCGTCCCGCCAAAGAATTTAAGATCAACGCCGAGGCTGCTGCCAAGACGCCTGCCGGCATCGCCTATTATGCGCACATCGCTCCCATCCTTGAGGCATTTCACGAGATCCTCGTATGTAAAAGACGTCCCTTTCTGGTTCGGTATGATGCTGGTGGGAGATAGCCGCCTGCCCATATGCTGCCAGTAGAAATCGTACGTAAAATCGCACAGGCAATCGACAGGACCGGATAATTCTATGTCCATACGGCAGTCACTTCCATATTATTAAAATTTGGTGTCAATTTGGGTATAATCTTGGGAAATCGCTTTAAATACTCGACTACTTTAATGATATTGAGGAACCTGAATTCCTATCCTATCCAATAAATTCTGCTTTTTTGGTTCCTCATTCCTATTAATCAGAGATGTCGCTTGCTATACTTCCATCTCGCATGGTGATTATCCTTGAAGTCCGATCCGCGACAGCCGTATCGTGAGTGACGACAAGTATGGTCTGTCCTTTCTCGCTAAGACTTTTCAGGATGCCAACTATCATATCCCGCGTCTTTGTATCCACTTCTCCTGTCGGCTCGTCTGCAAGTATTATCGCAGGATGGTTTGCCATGGCCCTGGCAATGGAGACGCGCTGCTGCTCCCCGCCCGATAACTCCGATGGTTTATGGTTCATCCGCTCACGCAGCCCCATCTGCTCCAGGAGATCGATAGCTCTTTCTCTCCTCCTGCCTTTCGGCACCCTGGCAAAACGCATGGCAATATCGATGTTCTCAAGCGCGGTGAGAGTGGGTATGAGGTTGAAATGCTGGAACACGAAACCGATCTTCTCGCGCCGTATCCTTGGCGCTTCCCTCTCGCTTGCTTTCGTGATCTCTATTCCGTCAATGAGAACGCTGCCTCCTGTGGGCTTGTCCAGAAGCCCTATCATCGAGAGGAGCGTGGATTTCCCGGAACCGCTCGGTCCTACTATACTTAAGAACTCGCCTTTTTCAACATCGAACGAAACATCTGTAAGGGCATGCACAGGTATTTTTCCCTGCATGTACGTCTTCGAAAGGTTCCTGACCGCAAGTATAGGCTCATTCATGTCTGAGCGCCTCCATCGGGCTCATCTTCGCAGCTCTGTAAGCCGGGTAAGTGCCTGATAATATCCCCAGAAGAGTTGCAAAAACGATGGCGATCACAAGAAGCCTGGGGGTGATCGCAAAAAGAACCGTTCCCCTGGCTGCGAGGTACTCGTTCATGCGGTTCACGAAGATGGCACCGCTGGCGATACCGATAATCCCGCCGAGCACTCCCATGAAAGCAGCCTCACCCATCGTCAGGAAGAGTATGTCTCTTGTTTCTGCACCCATCGCCTTCATGAGCCCGAATTCCCTTGTCCTCTCGGAGACGGCCATCAGCATGGTGTTCATGACGCTCAATCCCCCGATTATAGCAGCAAGGATAGCCGCGCTTATGGTGATAAGGCTGAAGATGATAAGCGACTGCTCTATCTGCCTCCTTATCTCATCAGGCGAAAAAGTGGTAACCCTCTCGACGTTCAGCCCTATCCTTTTTGTCAGTTCCTCGGGATCAGTATTCGCATCCGGAACAGCGAATATAAGCGATACGGTATTTCCCCTGTTGTAGAAGTCCTGCGCCCTATCAAGGGGTATCTGTACACTGTTGTCAAAAAAAGAGCCGGTGTATTCCAGTACCCCCACGACCGTGAAGTTCTTTATATTGGTTATGGATGTTGCCCGAAGCGCGCGTTTGCTTTTTATTTCTATCTCGTCTCCAACATTGAGGTTGAACTCGCGCGCCACACTGCTGCCCAATACCGCCCTGTACCCGTCCCCGGGTACGAGGAACCTGCCCCCCTTAAGTTCAGTGTCTTTCATTGCCGCCTGCTGCTTCTCAGGGGGGATACCTATGACAAAATCAACGCCGAAAAAACCCAGGTTCTCAGGATCAAGCGGCGCCTGCAGCATTCCGTACGCATCGGCCACGCCCGGCACCCTTCTAACCTCCCTTACCTTGGATTCGTTGAGGCTTGCGCCGAAGAATCCGCCCTCTGGCATCACGCGTATCTTGTCAGCGGTCAGGCTGATGGATCTCTCGAATGTGAGGTTGAAGTTCTCTGACATCCCGCCCATGACAATGATGGCGAAAATTCCCAGCGATATGCCGAACACGGTGAGCCCTGTCCTGAGTTTTCTCTGGGTGATGTTCTTGATGATAAGATCAAACATCTACTCTCCTTTTAACCGCCGTGCGGCTGCTAACAGCATTGCTATGAGGAGGATTGCTGTGAAGAGTGGGGCATGGAACCCCGGCACTCCCTGGGCAGGAGGAGTTGCGGTAACAGCAGAATATTCGGGAATGCGAAGAACGGTCTCGTACCTGTCAAGGGTTGCAATCCCTCTGTTTTCAATCAGTATCTCAACATCGTATGTCCCGGGCGTAAGTCCTCTCCACACCACTCCTGCCGTGTCTTCTTTCCCTGAGGTCAGTATCTCTTCTACCTGCTGGCGGTATACCTGGGTCTCATTTGTGGTCCTGTTCCTGGCTTTTACGACTATGAACCCGTCAAAAGGTACCTGGGATTTGCCGCGCAGGGTCACGCTCGCACCGTACTCATCCACCTCCACGTCTTCGGGAAGGATCTCCACATCCTCTGTGGCTGTGAAATTCGCCACGTAGGTATTGATGAGCGGGGCTGCGTACAGCCTGTGCGTGAATATCTTGGCGCGCACAGTATATTTCTTATTGTCGGTAAGCAGGAACGTCCAGGGCGTTGTTATCTCTATGTTCGTGGTCAGGGATGTATCATCATTTGCCTTCTCATAGATGATATCGCTATTGTCTAGCAGTTGTACCTTAATGTCAACCACGCTCGGGTTGAAAGGTCTGAGCAGCAGCTTCGCTCCGCTATTCGTGGGTGAGAAATCCACGACGTGGAAACTCGGCAGCGAGACCGTGCCGTACGACACCTGATAAGTGCTTGATGCCAGTACCTGGTTGTCATTGTAAATACTTACTCTGGCAGTGTAATAATCTTGCTGGGGTTTTTTCTCCCATATTATGACCCTGGTCACAGCCCCACCCGCCCCCACAGTTATCGGTACCTCGTGTGATTCCACAGTTCTTCCTTCATATAAAAGCTCAAAAACTGCCCTTCCCCGGAAATCCTCGCCTGAGCTGACGGTAACATCGCTGCTTGTAAAGTCTGAGAAAAAATCCGATATTTCGACCGCAGAGGCTGGACCAATGAACATTAATAACATCATGAACGGTAATACGATCCTCATTGTTATTTTTCTTTTATTCAAATACATAACTGCTCACAATCAATGATTAATTAATTCAACACCATGCTATTTAAAATTTCTTAATTAAACCACTTTAGAGTTGTTTTTATTATAACTATTATACCTTTAGCAATGACCACGCAGGGAGTTCCGTACTCGCGCGCAACTATGGCTGCATGGGACAGTATTCCCCCATCCCGGTCACTACACCCTTTGCAACAGGGAAAAGCGTGGACCACATGAGATCTGTGGGCGATGCTACGAGGATTTCACCCTTTGCTGCCGTATCTCCTCACATGCTCCCAGGCTCTGTGGTATTTCTCGAACTTTTTATCCTTTGAGTAAACAGCCATATTCTTCCTGCCGAACACCTCCCTGTCCTTTCCCACAGGGCAGACCTTGATACATATGCCGCAGGGGGAGCGGTACTCATCCCGCAGTTCCGCGCTCCTTGTCGCGCAGAGCTTTTTATCCACCGGGGGAGGGAAATCGCCTTTCTTTGGTATCGCGCCGACCGGGCAGTTCTTAGCGCAGAGAAGGCAGTGTGTGCAAATATCTTTCATCTTAATCGGGTCTGGCTCTATCTGCGCTGCTGTAAATACGGAGGTAAACCTTACCCTGGGTCCATACTGCGGCGTCAGCAGGACGTTGTTGTGCCCGAAAGAACCCAGTCCTGCCAGGTAAGCGGCATGCTTATGGGAGAAGAACGCGAATGGTTTTTCGATCAGTATCTTTATGTCGCCGTAGCCGTCACGCGGTAGATAGATTGTGCCGTAGCCTTTACCGACCAGGAAATTCGCGAGTTCATACGCCTTTGAATCGAGCATCGAATTCACTGTCTTGTAAAGCTCATGGTAGTATATCGAGGGGGCGGTCTCCACGATGGGCAGGGGCACAGGGAGACCTATCACCATGACGGTTTTTGTTTCAGGGTATATGGACTGCGGAAAGAATTCTTCAGGAATCCAGGGAGAGAGCCTGTTCGGAAGCTCTTCAGGCGGATTCTGCCATCTTTCTACAGGAGCGAAACCAACAAGAGGGATTCCTAGGCTCCTGCACTTTCCCAACAGTTCTTTTTTCAGGCTCTGGGATCTCATTTAGTATAAGGACACTTCACTCTGCCTGCTGCAGTTATATATTTTTCCTATGGGCTTACTTTTTTATCCTGTCCGCTATCATCTTCCCCAGCTTTTTGCATTCCTCTATGCCCTCAGCCTCTGGGATGCGTTTTACCCGCAGCGGGGGCTCAAGCACTTCCATGCCGTAGCCTTTGAGCGTATTTGCTACGACGATAGGTCCCTCTCCGCTCCATCCGTACGACCCGAAGGCTGTACCTACCTTGCCTTTGAGAGGTAACTTTGAGAGGCTCTCCACATATTTGATAACGGTCGGCATCCCCGCTCCCTTGTAAGTAGCCAGACCTATCGCCTTTGCCATTATTCCCGTATTCCCGAAGCCGGTACCGTATATTATCGCAAGTTTTGCCATGTTCCCACCTCAATCAATCATTTTGAACATCTCTTTCGGGGCATTGCAGATGGGGCACTGCTCAGGCGCATTCTTCTCCACCGTGTTGCCGCATATCTGGCACACGTAGTAATCGACTTCCTCGTTCTTGCCAAGCTTATCAAGCGCCTTATTGTAGAGTTCGGCATGTATCTTCTCGACCCTGTTCGCCACGTCAAAGCTCAGGATCGCCGCATCAGAAGCCGTCTCCTTTTTCGCAGCCTCTATGAACTTCGGGTACATCTCCCTGAACTCAGCAGTTTCTCCTGCGATGGCGCTCTTCAGGTTATCGGCTGTTTTTGCCACGCCTCCCATCACACGAAGGTGGTTGAGGGCATGCACGGTCTCAGCCGCAGCCGCAGCACGGAACAGCCTGGCTACCTGTTTATACCCTTCCTGGTCAGCTTTCTCGGCAAAGGCGAGGTATTTCCTGTTCGCCTGCGATTCTCCGGCAAAAGCCTCTTTTAGATTATCCTGGGTTGTCATTTTTTCTCCTCGTTTTTATGCCACTCTGATGACCAATCTATTGCTCTTCGTGATATATTTTTTGTATGAACTACCCGCTGCTGTGCAGGCATCCGGCACTCAACCGATCTATCCCTGCATCAATCGCGCCGGAAGCCTCTGCTTTGCCATCAAATCCTCGATATCCTCCCTGCTCCGTATCACATCCGCTTCTCCGTCTTTCACCAGTACCTCCGCGCATCTCGGTCTTCCGTTGTACTGACTGCTCATGCTGAACCCGTAGGCGCCCGCGTCCAGCAGGGCTATGATATCGCCTTTCTCTATCCGCGGAAGCTCCCTGTCTTTCGCGAACACGTCCCCAGTCTCGCATATCGGTCCCACGATTGTATAGGTCTCCTGAGGCTGTGATGAGGCTTTGTTCGCAACGACAGCATGATGGTATGAGTCGTACATAGCCGGGCGGATGAGCAAATTAAAGCCTGCATCCACGCCCACGAAATTCTTTGCCGCTCTCTTTACCGTATTAACTCGTGTAAGCAGGATCGTCGTATCGCCCACGATGTAGCGCCCGGGCTCAAGGATGAGTTTCGGGGAGACCCCAAGCGCCTGGGTTCTTTCATTGAACACAGGCAGGATAGCATCTGCAAGATCGCGCGGTGTAGGCGTTCTCTCACCCTTCCTGTAAGGGATTCCAAGACCTGAGCCCATGTCCACGAACTTGAGGTCTATTCCGATACCTGTAAGCTTCTCAACGAGGTCCATCATTTTCTGCGTGGCTTCGATGAAAGGCTCGGTATCGAGAATCTGGGAGCCTATGTGGCAGTGTATCCCGCACGGCGCAATGCCGGGAAGCTCAGCAGCTTCGCGGTATATGTCCACTACTTCCTCTGCCGGTATCCCGAATTTGGAAGTCTTAAGACCTGTAGATATCTTCGGGTGCGTGGGTGTGGAGACATCGGGGTTCACACGGAATGCTATTTCTGCTGTTTTCCCTGCCCTCTCAGCTAACCCGGACAATGTATGCAGTTCATCCCTCGAATCGACAGATACCCTTACGCCAAGCTCAACAGCTTTTTGAAGCTCAAAATCGGTCTTTGAATTCCCGTTGAAGAGTATTTTCTCACCCGGTATCCCTGCGAGAAGAGCCATGTACAGTTCGCCGTAGCTGAACACATCTGCGCCTGCCCCCGCCCGTGCGAGCAGCCTCAGGAGCGCAAAACTGCCGTTGGCTTTGGCTGCGTAGTAGATGTCCGCATCAGGAAACGCCTCTCTATAAGCTGAAAAGTTCTCAATGACGCGCGTTTCATTAGTAACATACAATGGAGTACCGTACCGCTCAGCAAGCTCTGTTGTATCTGCACCGCCAATAACAAGGTGATTTTTTTTGATCTCAAGATGATTTTTTATTGTGAACATAGTGCCAAAATTAACAGGCGATATAATATAGTTATTGAGATAAAGTGCAGAAATGGACAGGATACGCCTGAAGCTATACGGGAATGTCCCACAGCGGGAACCACCGCTCTACGTCCTTCTCTACGGGCAGCTCTTTTTCCATGATGGCGCGGAGCCTGAATTCATAGGGAGTGTCCCGCTTTTTACCGCCTGCTGGCACAAAGGGATAAAAAGTCCCCTGCTTATAATTATATATCCAGTAAACATCGGATTCGCCCCTGAACTTAAAGACCGCGCACAGCAGTTGTTCCCCGAACGCATGCTCGGTCAGCGTCTCGCTCACCATGTACAGCGTGGTCACAAGGTCCTCAAAATCAGGGTCATTTAAAGCTATCCACATATACCCGTAGGAATCTTTTTTTATGCTGTACTGGGTATTCGTCTCTTTGCAGCTCTGCTGGAGCAGTTCCCTTATCTCGATCTCAGCCCTTGCGAACCTTGAAGCTTCAAGGGGTTTGAAGCATATGCCTGCTCCTTTTGAGACCAGTGCGAGGTTGGTGCTCATAGTGACATAAGCTGTGGACATGGCGAACAACCTATCAGGTTTTGGCTTCGGGAGTTTGCTCCTCCCCAGCAGCGTATCCAGCAAACCCATCTAGAACTCCATCCTCCGCTCCATCTCCTCAAGCGCCCGTATTCGCGCCTCAACTGAGGGATGCGTTGAAATAAGCTCCATTATCGATTCACCTGATAACGCCGGCACGATGAAGAACGCGTTCATGCCTTCCACTTCCCTTAAGTCCCGCGACGGCACGCGCTCCATGGAGCCGCTGATGGCCATGAGGGCTGAGGCAAGGTGCGAGGGACGACCTGTGATTATGGCTGCGCCCCTGTCAGCCGAGAACTCCCGGTACCTTGAGAGGGCGCGGATGAGAAGGAAACTCAGTATCCATACCGCGACCGAAACGACCCATATGATTATGGCCGCGCCTGCGCCCCTGCGGTCCCGGCCTCCTCCCATCCCGCCGAAGAAGAGCATGTTCCGCACCAGCAGTGCTGCGACCGTGGAGAGGAAGCTTGCAATGGTGATCACTACCATATCCCGGTTCTTTACATGGCTCAGTTCGTGCGCCAGTACAGCTTCAAGCTCAGGCTGGCTCAACCGCTGCTTCAGGGCCGTGGTGACCGCGATGACTGCGCTGCTTTTGCTTTTGCCTGTGGCGAAGGCATTGGGGACGCTGCTGTTCACGATGGCGATCTTCGGCTTCGGGAGGTCGGCTATGGCGCACAGCCTTGATACGGTCTCGTGCAGGCGCGGCTCCTCCTGTTCACTGACGATGTGTCCGCCCATGCTCCATAGCACGAGCCTGTCAGAGAAGAAGAACTGGATAAGCAGGAAAATCCCTGCGAATACTACAAGACTGTACGTCCCTACCCCTCCGTAAGCCCACAGTACTGCCAGGAAGAAAAGATAAACTACAGCAAGCAGGAACATGGTAAATATCATGCGCGCCTGCAGTCCGTAATCGTGGTACCATTTTTTCATCTGATATGCCTCCCAGAATAATGATGTAGCTGCATGTATTAAAGATTGGCGATGGTGTTCTTTATACCTCTTTGCATGAAAATGTGGGTTTTATGCAGTATCTATGTACTGTCAGGTCATGATTAGTTTGTATGATCTATCTATGAATCTGTTAGATTCATGAACAGTTTCACCCTGCTCTTACCTTAAGGTTTAGACACACACTAAAGAACACAAACAAAAGAGAGGCACAGGTACTTAACCTATGT
>Ga0074199_1001133_pt1 | contig 27282 bp, 23 predicted proteins | sample EPASupsiteSAE347_FD_64528 | JGI IMG/M metagenome (GOLD analysis project Ga0074199, IMG submission 64528) | Bioremediated contaminated groundwater from EPA Superfund site, New Mexico - Sample SAE3-47 | ecosystem: Environmental > Aquatic > Deep subsurface > Groundwater > Contaminated ... | reverse complement strand
ACAGGGATTCAACCTCATGGGATTTCATAAGATCATTGGATATATTCATTTTTTTTCACCTCACTGATACATGTCAAATTGAGGAATGATAATCAAGGAAACTGAATAATAAATTTGCATTAAACCGCTGATTTGATGGGGTGTTTAGGGGATTAAAATATATTTAAAATAGTTGTTTCACTCTCATAATAAAACATCGGGATCAAATTTGTTTTTTTCCAGATGTTCGTTCAGTTCGATCCGTTTGTAGACATGCACGCGGGACCCTGTCGCCAAGCGGTATGTGGGTAATATCGTCCGCAGATTGCGATCTACAAACGAGACAGATACCCCCAGCAGCATCGCTACGTCTTCCCTGGTCAACCATTCTTTGTGGGCAAGTAATGTCCCTTCTTTGGCCGATCCGCTAATTACCTTGAGTTCAGCCTTATTCATGACTAAGCCTCTTATTTATATTTTGGCGCCATGAGATTTCCAGAGACTCTCCGATGCTGAGCATTTCTGGCCTAAAACACTTTCAGGCCGAGCTTTTGCTCAGCCGGTAAGAGATTTTGCGATGATATGTTATTGGGCGCTTGGTTGGCTTTATGCCGGGCTGTTATAGAAAATCTTTAAATTTATCCTCTTGCACCCTGCTGGATCTGCAATCGCCAGTTTCCAGCTTTTATAGTTTGTCTTTTAGAGGTATTTCACTCCTCTTTCCGACTCTTGGCAGTTGTGCACTCGCAACCTTAATGTTGTGTGTGCACGACATGCACCAATTGAAGACATTATACCACGTTCTACGGCTAATTGCAAGTGGCGTATTAAAAATAATTAAAGGTTAAAATATTCTTTATTTTATCGGCTAAATAATCGATTGTCGATTTTGGGTGAGCGCCCAAAGGGGCATCACTGCCAGAAAATATATTTTTCGTGATCCATCAAGCATGATCCCTAACGGAAGAGAAGACATTTCCAATTAAATACCCGTGCACAGATCCTGTTCAAAATCAGTTATTTCCACGAACATCCCTTTTGCAGTGGGCATTACACGGCGATTTAATACCTGGCGAACGGCGTTCGAATCCTGAAAATTGGCAAAGTTATCATTCCAGGGTCGCGAGGGTCGCGGAATTATCAACAAAGAAACAGGATTACTCAACGCGGCTTTTCATGCCTATTAAGTAATTCCGGTGATTTGGAAGACAGCGACCCTGTTTCTGTGTTTCCCGTTATTGGAGCGCATTTCGACAGGGTCGCTGGTTTTCCGTTTTATCGCCGTCAACCGGATCAGTCTATAAACTTGTTTGGGGGCGAAAAAAAAGCCATCAGCCCGTATGAAACTGACTGATGGCTCGTAAACTCGAACCGGGTCAAGAGGCCCAATTCGTAATCACCTTATCAGACATCCAATCCCGCCTCTTCTGCGAGCGGAATACCGACAACTTTCTTGATAGAATCCTTCCATTTGATCATCGGATTATCTTTTAATCGATCATATAGCCCTTGAATGAACTCATCGGACATCAGATTTTCCAACGCAATCACCGCCTCAAGCTGGGCCCTGCTTCCACCATTTCTTTTGACCCGGTTGAACATCAGGTTTCCTTTTCCAAGCCATATAGAATCTGATACGAACGGGGCGACATCGTTAATGACGTCTTCAATACGATCGTCAAGCATCGGCTCGCAAACGATGCTTACCGGAAACCCTTTTGAATACGCCAGTTGGATCGCCGATAGTCGCTCCGCGTAATCGGGGGCGTTCGGTTCCCAGAACCGAAGCGTATCTGAACTCGCAGATCCAACGGTAAACCTGAACAGGATTCGATCTTTAGCATCGGCGAAAGTCGTACAGATTCGCTCTATGCACTCCAGATGCGGCTTACTGACGATTAACACTTCGTTCCCTGGATCAAGAATCTTTTTCAGGAATTTAATGCTCTCATCAAGATGCTCCGGCGTTATATCATGCGATGATGGAAACATTATTCGCCCTCCCCGACGCCTAAATTTCCCCTTCAGATCCTTTTCCCTGACATGTTCATCTTTCCAGGTATTTGGTGTCTCCCGCTTAAAGCGTATTGCGATATCCTTTGCATAGCAATAAATGCAGTCATGGGCACACCCGCTAATAAAATTCTCCGTATATGGACACCACTCTTTTGTCCCCGTTATTGATTTTGACATATATTTCTCCTTGAAATTATTAAATTGGAATATTGATAACAAGCTTGCAGTGGCTCTTTCGCGTTAATCGTTCGGGCCTGTCCCGTGAGCCACCTTCGAATATGTTTATTTCGTTTCCAAACAAACCCCGATAAATTCAATGAATTCACCTCCCTTTGATTATATTCAGTTCTTCTGATCCGCTTCTAGGGCTCTGGCGATCAATAATATTTTCACCTCCGTAGATATATGTAAATATTAGGAATGATATTCAAGAAAACAAAATTAAAAACAAGTAAAAAGTTGCACATAATCGCTGATGTGAAGCGATGTTCCGGGGATTAAAAAATATATTTATTTCTTGCCAGCTGGTTTGGGTTTAGCATCCAAAGGTGCTTTTATGGCCGATAACATGCTTGACGAGATTTCTCTATCGCGAGCCCGTGCGGAAGAGAAGGCAGTGGTCATTGAACAACTGTCTAAATATCGCCATCAGGAAGGGATATTCCCTTGAAAGTCCTTTTTTTGGGCTTATTACGCGGCTATTTTCCCAGGATCTTTTACAGTTCTTGCCGCACGATCGCCTTTTCGGTTTCTATGGGGCATTGAAAGGTCCCGTAGGTCCCGTAGGTCCCGTAGGTCCTGTAGGTTCCGCATGATATCACTTTCATGATTAACACAAGATTCCTTGAAATATTGGCATGAAATCAGATGTTTTGAACGAGATTGCCCTAAAACGGTTGATTCGAATGCGAGGAATCCTGATCGGGCTAAAATGCTTCACGCAAAGGCCATGAATAAAAGATCTCATGTTTTCCTATGGGTAATGGCATTGTCGATATTTCCTTTGCCGGTCTTACTTTGGGCGCAATTATCATTTCTGACAATATCAAGCAACGCCTTGAGCGGAAGAAAAACTTCAAATACTGTTTACTTTTATCGAATAAAGGCCTAAAATTTCTATTGGCGACGAGAAATGACGCCAGTTGTCTTAAAATCGGGACTAAATCGATTCTGATTATTTGATAATATTCACTGACCAGAATTCCCGTTTTTCTATTGGAAGGAGGCTTAGTATGATCCGAAATTATTTAAACGCGGCTTTGCATAATGCCCATTACGAAATACTTCCCGAAGATGGAACCTATTATGGTGAAATCAAGGAATGCTGTGGCGTTTATGCTAATGCCTCAACTTTGGAAAAGTGCCGCGAGGAATTGGAAGAAGTTCTCGAAGAGTGGGTATTGTTCAGGGTTTCAAAAAATCTTGATTTACCAATAGTTGATGGCGTAAGCCTTTCAATAAAGAAGGTTGCTTGATGCCGCCTGGGTTAAAACCAATTAATCGGCGTAATCTTGTTTTACGGTTTCGAAGGTTCGGATTTGAAGGCCCGTTTTCCGGGGGCAAGCATCAATTCATGGTAAAAGGAAATCTGACTATCCGAATTCCGAATCCACATTCAGGAGATATCGGCGTCGAGCTTCTTATCCGGATTTTGCGACAAGCTGATATTTCGAAAGAAGATTGGGAAAAAAAATCGTAATACTGTTATTCCCGGAGGAACGGAATGCATTATTCGGAACCTAAAGCGGGTGAACGGGTGAAAGATGTCAAATTCACCAAGAATTCAGTGAGTGTTGATCTTTACGACGGTAGAACCATAACGGTTCCACTGGCCTGGTTTCCCAGTTTATTAAACGCCACCCCGGCTCAAAGAAAAAAATGGAAAGTAGCGGGCGGCGGATTCGGAATCCATTGGCCGGAGTTGGATGAAGATTTAAGCACCCAAGGGCTTCTTTGCGGGGCTCCGGCTCCGAGAAATGCTATTCAGAAGATTGCACGATGATGTCATATTGAATTTCTTGACATAGTGAAAGCATTTCACTATATTTAACGTATGCCTGAAATAAAAAGATTTGGAAATTGTGCAATAGTAATAAGGACCAGAGAACACGCACCCCCACATTTCCACATCATTTTTAAAGATGGTCGAGAATGCCTTGTGATTATTTCATCATTTGAATTGACCACAAACGATAGAATAAGCCTGAAGGAAATATCCGAAGCTTTGACGTGGGCTTCCTGTAATAAAGAACTGATCTTAAACAAGTGGAAGGAGATAACAAAAAAATGAAAAATCCCATTATTTCATCCGTAAAAGCCTCTACCGGGAATTTGCTTCAGATAACTTGGGAAAACGGAAAGACATCGCAGGTCGATCTTTCCGCTGTCATAAAAACTGACAAGGCTTTGAAATGCCTCAATGACAAATCTTTGTTTAAAAAGGTTAAAACCGGTTTATGGGGGCATTCGGTCCAGTGGGGAAAGAAAATAGATATCGGCGCTGATACGCTTTGGACGATGGCGCATGAACAGGCAGGAATAGCAATGCCAACGGATGATTTCAACTCTTGGATGAAACGAAATGCTCTTTCTCTTTCCGATATCTCAGAAATTCTCGGAATGACCAGGCGCATGATTATTTATTATCACATGGGGCATAGGCCAATTCCCAAAGTTATTTCTCTCGCATGCAAGGGATACGACGCTCTCCAAAAAGAGCGAAAGCTAAAGAAAGCAGCCTGACATTTCCTCTCTGAATCGAGATCTCCGCTAAAACAAGTCAATGGGGGCCATATGAACATCAAACCCATAAAAAATGGAAATGAATATCGACAGGCATTAAAAGTAATCGATAAATATCTCGACGTTCCTCAAGGCTCGAAAGAGGTGGTTCAGCTCGAAGTTTTATCCATATTGGTCGAGAGAATTTTGATGATGAAAAAAGGTGGTAGTGATTTGAGATAATTTCTGCATACGAAATGAAAAATGATTATGTGGATTGATCAGCGTTTGTGAGGATTTGGCTCCTATTCCGGGGGTCGTTTCGATTTTTAGCCGGTCCTCGTGAATCACATGGGTCTGGTTCGGTGCGTTTCAAATGGATAGAAATACCTATACATTGCAATTAGGTAATGGTAAAATATACCTGTCATGGTAAACAACCGAAAAAGAGCTTTTTTGCGCGAGAGAGACATCTTCTTCAGCAACGGAGGGGTTCTTAAAACCGCTGAGGCCATCAGGCTTGGAATTCATCCGAGAAAACTATACGCTATGGCGCAAGAACAACTTATTCAAAAACTCGGTCGAGGCCTGTTTCGATTATCGGAGCTTCAGCCTCCAGCTCAACCAGACTTGCTTCCAATAGCCATGAAAGTTTCCAACGGTGTAATCTGTCTTGTGTCGGCGCTATTGTTTCATGGATTGACGAATCAAATTCCGCAGGAAGTCGCCATCGCGATACCAAAAGGCAGCGAACCGCCCAGGCTGGAATTCCCTCCAACATGCATTCATTGGTTTTCCGGCTTGGCTTACAGTGAAGGAATCGAGTCTCACATCGTCGATGGGGCAACTCTAAAAGTCTACTGTCCGGAAAAGACTATCGCCGACTGCTTCAAATTCCGGGCAAAAGTGGGAATGGAAACATGCTTGGAAGCGTTGAAGAGATTGGTTCCCAACCAGAAGTTCAGAATCAATGAGCTTTCCCGTTTTGCCAAAATCTGCAAAGTGGAAAGAGTCATGTTTCCTTACGTTGAGGCTCTTCTATGAATGAGTCCGGCAAAAAGAACCTACCTGCATCCGTTCATCAATTGCTTTTAAATGAAGCGAAGAAAACCGGAAAGACGTTCAATGAACTTTTTCAGTATTTTACCATGGAGAGGTTTTTGTATCGGCTCTCCAAATCGCCTTTTCAAGATGGGTTCATCTTGAAAGGAGCTTTAATGCTGTATGTTTGGAAGATGGCGGTATCCCGGTCAACACTGGACATAGACCTGCTCGGCAGATCGCCCGCCGATATTGATTCGATAGTATCCGTCATCAAAAAGATTTGCCGCAAGAAGGTTGAACCGGACGGAATTACTTTTGATTCCGAAAGCATTTCAGGCGTAGCAATCAAGGAAAATATGAGATATCCCGGTGTCCGGGTTAGTTTTGAAGGAAGTCTTGGAAATGCGCGTGTCAACATGCAAATTGATATCGGCTTTGGGGATATTGTTGTTCCAAAACCCGCGAAGGTGAAGTATCCCGCCATTCTTTCTTTCCCCGAACCGATTATCCATGTTTATTCCCCCGAAACTGTTGTTTCGGAAAAGTTTGAAGCGATGGTGAAGTTGGGACGGTTTAACAGCCGCATCAAAGATTTCTATGATATCTGGCTGCTCTCCCAAAATCTTGAATTCAGCGGAACAAGGCTTGGCAAGGCAATTTCAAAGACTTTTTCCAACCGCAAGACACTCCTTCCCGAAGATTTGAAGCAATTTCTGGATGAGATTACGAAGGGTCCGATCAAAGAGTCCCAATGGCAGGGGTTCGTCAAAAAATATCGACGGGATGAAGTTTCAACAAGCTTCCCGGAAGTCGTTAAAGCTTTGACGCTTTTTCTGGGGCCTATTTCCCAGGCGTTGTCATCAGGTTCAACGTTTAAAGGTTCATGGAGCGCCGGTGGACCGTGGTTTCCTTTGAATGAATAAAGAGAATTTCGATGGGCAAAAAAAGTATTTTCATTTTACAAACTGGTAGTGAATTTGGTAGTGGTCGTGGCTAACTTATGCTGATTTCTGCTGACGAAATGAAAAATGGTTTCTTGGATTGATCAGTGTTTATGCGGGTCTCCGGGGCTATCTTTCGGCTCCCGCTCCCGGCAATGACACCGTTAGGACTGCTGCTTGTAAAAGGGGCAGCAGTCTTTACTTTTAGATGGTCTTTATGAACCTCAACTTTAAGGCTAAGGCTTTCCAAAAGGGCTTTGAGTTCCTTCCCCTGTGCAGTTTCCAATCTTTCCCGAAGCATTTTCAGGAAGAAATCAATATCGATAGGTGTAATTTTGGTTTTTTCGGCCTTTTCTGTTCGCTTGTGAATATCTTCGATGGCCTTCGAGATAACATCACCTTTTTTTCCGATCTCTTCGAGCTTCTGAGCGTGATCGCGTAAATCCAGGGTGATTTGAGCACGATAATATATGGCCCCCGGGCTTCCTTTGGAAGAAAAACCCGCCTCGAAGAATTTTCGAAGCGGGTCGGGTAATCACCGGCCTCCCCGGGGTTGGCGTTTTTGCTCTAAAAAGAAACTTCCTCTTGATCCTGGTAATCCTCGCAACTGTTCCGGATTGCAGCGTAGTATGCAGATAAATTTGCTCTGAGAGCGCCTGCCAGAATGCAGATCGATTCACCGATTTGTGCTTCCACGTCACTTATCGTTTTGCTACCATCTGAGCGGGAAAAATCGGAAAGCGAATTTTGAAACTCCAGAAGAGTCGTGGCAGCCAGAAGGCTGGCATCGAGAGCCACCAATGACGAGAGTTCCGGGGCTAGAATCAATTCCTCTTGTCTCATGTTTTCCGCAGCGGTCATCAGTGTTACTGTTCTTAGATTCATATTGTTTCTTCCTTTCAGTTTGCCGTGTTTGGCTTCTGATTTCTCGAAGTTGCCTTCTTTGCGGGGAATGCAAATGTGTCGAAAAAGTGCTGTTCATCGATTTTGGCGATATCCTTTTTGATCGCGGCGTTGAGGAGTTCGTTGGCCATGTTCATCAAGGTTCGATAGTTTCCTCCGGAATGTTCCGCCAGAATCTCGATGACGGATTTCGTCATCAGAACCGGGTTTCCTGCTGCTTCAAGACAGTGCCCGATAAATTGAACGAGTTGTTCTTTGGCAACGCCTTCCATGGCCAATCGGAATCGAATCCGGCTTTCAAGTGGGCGAAGCTCTTCGCTTTGCAACCTCTGCAGCAATCTTTCATCACCGCATAAGACGACCGTCAGAATGGTCGCCGAATCAAACTGCGTGCTGGACAGCAGGCGAAGCTCGGTGAGAACGGCATGTTGAGCCAGTTGTGCTTCATCATACAGAAGAACGGGCCGACGCGTCGTCGTTTCGATATGCGTTTGCCAGCGCTCCCGCAGGGCCTTGAACCCGCCATAGCGGTTGGCAATCGACAGCTGGACACCGAAGATACTGCCCAGTTCTCGATAAAAATCACCGATATTGCTTTGTGCTCGGGAAGTAACGCCGACCATGACGTCCGGGAGGTGGGTCAGATGCTTTGCCAGTTGCCGCAAGATGACGGATTTTCCTGTTCCCGGATCGCCGATGATGAGGAGAAAACCGCCTTCTTGAATTTGCTGCTCGACGCGCCAGCAGAAAAGTTCGCTTTTTGGGGTCTTCATCAAGGCTTCCGGCGGCACGTCAGAAGAAAAGGGATTCCATTTGATACCAAAATGAGTGAGATCTCGTTTACGCATTATTCGTCCTTTTCCGTTTTCGGGATATAGTTCATGGGCAGGCCGGTAGCCGCATATTCACTGAGAAAGTGCTTGAGCAGCGGGGCTATGCCGACCGGGGTGAGCAGGGATTTTGTGGATGTGCCAAGGGGTTTCATGCTTCGGCGTAGGCCGTCGGCGTTTTTCTCCAGGTCCCGGGGAAAGATGCGACTGATGATCTCTCCGGATTGCCGACTTAGGAGAAAAACATTGGCGAGGTCCCAGCCGGCATATCTGACAGGAACACGCTTCAAGTGCCGAAAGCTCGATGGAATTTCATAGCGATGGCTTTCAAGAGATATGGTGCAATCGCTTCGGCGGAGGCTGCGCTCTGATTCCACGGTAAAGGCCATTCGCAGCTCCTCCGGTGACGGGGTCGATCGGGCGACTTCGGGACCGGCAAGAAATCGGTCAATAGGTGTCTGACCGGTTTCGGAGTGGACTTCGCGGTGATAATCCAGTTCGATCCAGGCCAGCGTGGCCTCGTTGAGGAGTTTGAGCGTCAGCGTTTCCTCGCCCTCGATCATTGGCATCAATCGTCCCTCGATCTGGCCCCAGAAAGATTCCTGTTTGCCATTTTGTTGCGGGGAATAGGGAAGCGTTGTCTGGTGCATAACACCAAGTCGTTGGAGCCCCTGCGTGGTTTCGCCGGCAAGCATGGGCGATCCGTTATCGGTCATCAGAGCACGGGGCAAGCCCCGCTTGAGGAAAGCCTGACAGAGAGCATGAACAAAATTCTCGGCCGTTTCCCGCCAATACCATTGAGCGTGGCAGACAAGCCGTGAACGGTCATCCATGAAGGCTACCAGAACAGGTTTGGCCCATTTGCCATGCTCGTTGATCGCGAGAATCGAACCGTTCGATAGCGGCTGCTACGCCGGTTCTATCGGCATTACGGGGAGGTCTTACCCGCAGAAAACCACAGGCATGACGATATCGCCGAACGGTCGCATACGAGGGAGCCTCGCCCAGTGAGCTCTTTCCCGCGACGATGAGGAGATTGTCATAATGCAGTTGGTGAGTCCAGCCGGGATGTGCGTGGTAAAGCTCTGATATGACCTGTTTCACCGGATCGGTCAAAGCGCGAAACCGGCCGAGATCGTCCCGAAGTTTCCAGGCCAGCGCTGAAACCGGACTGTGACCGGCCGCCTTTGCCTGGTAATACCATTCCTCAATGGTCGAGAAAGCAACTTGGCACTGAGTATCATTATTCGCAACTCAGGCTTGTCCTCGAAGAGGTTCCGGTTAACCCTCGGAACAAAATCCGAGCGCCGCGAATTGTTTCCCATTCGTTGGTAGGTGGTGTAAAATGGAGCGAAGGGAGAGAGATACAATGAATGGGAAAGATTACAATCCATGAATCTTTACTTCGACGTTTGCTGCTTGAATCGACCTTTTGATCAACAAAAGCATGATCTCATTCGCCTTGAAGCCGAAGCTATGAAAGCCATTTTCAGACGAATTTCAAAAAAGGGATGGAGATGGATTTCCAGTGAAGTTGTGAATTTCGAGATTTCGAATACTCCTGATCCAGTTAAACGAAACCATTTGGAAATTCTCGTCAGGAAAGCTCATATTATCCTTCCCTGGGATCAAACGATTCAAAAGCGTGGGTTAGAAATCGAACACTTCGGCTTTGACGCTCTTGACTCCTTGCATATTGCCGCTGCCGAAGAGGGGAAAGTTGATATTTTCCTGACTTCCGACAAAAAACTGTTGAATTTGGGCGTGCGAATGGCAAAAAACATTGCCCTTCAGGTGCAGAATCCTTTATCCTTTATTATGGAGCAGCAAAAAAATGGCAAAAAATAAATATATGACGAATGAAGAAATACGAACTGAGGGTCTCCGGGTTCTCCTTGAAGCCCTTGGCCCCGAAGGAATGATCAGATTCATTCAACAATTTGCCCCCGGTTCCGGAGATTATACACGAGACCGGAAAAAGATGTTCATCGGTGAAACCATTGACTCGTTATCCAAGAAGATCGAGAAAATGGTAGAAAACAGAAAATCTTAGCTCTGTTTCGCGGTGAAAGGGTTCATTGGAAGTAATAAAAATGAAAATTCGCGACCAGGCAATCAAAGAGATCAATTCCATGACCCCAAGTGAAATTTTCCTAATCCATGAATTGATCGGAGCTTTGAAAAATCGACGATCCCAGATCTCAGACAAAAGGGATATTAAGCCTTACGAAAAAGTCCAGGAAGCCTTAAAAAGTTGCTCCGGTTCGTTCTCGGATCAAATAATATCTGAAAGAGCGGATCGGAGCTAAAAAGTGTGTGAAATTGTCGCCCGGAAAGGCCTTAATTCCCTCAATCCCACGATTTTAGCGAGCGTCATAGTGCCGGGAAGGAATTGGCATCGGATAATCTAAACAGGATCTTAGGTCACTACATCGGCCATTTCAAGCTCTGAAAAAGCCTCCAACAGCGAATTCATTTTTTGAAAATGCCCTGTTTTTTAACTTTTTTCATACAATTTTAGGAAACTTGGGCTAGTCTTGGCCAAAACACTGGAGGGCGGAAGCGAAGTGTTCCGAAAGTTTCGATTAACTTTTGCTCTCGGGGCAACTTCGGCACGGCTTTTTTCTTTATGACTCCATTGTACAAATTTCAGGGAAACCTATACAGATTTTAGCCCTGATTTTTTTCGGGGGTGTGAATGCTTACAAGAAAGGTTCAAAGAGGAAGGTAATAGCTTACACCCACCCAATATTGTTTGGGAAGCTGAAACTTGGAAACCGGCAATTTGCTCTCCAATGGATGATAGGTTGAAATTCCCCAGGAAACGGTTTTCGAAACGGTATGCCAGAATCCGACACCGATGGTTTTTCCCGGACCGCCAAAATAATCAACCAGCAAAGAAACAGGGTGATTTTTGTCTTTGATGATCACGCTATCGAAGCCCAATATCAGATCATTATTCTTTTTGCGGTCAGTGTCTAAACGCTCAAACCCCAGAATATTCCATTGATATCCGGCGTGAATACGAAAGTCTTTGTAGGCTTTGCAGGCCATAAAGTAGGGAGAAGGCACGTAGTAGTCCATGTTTTGGTATTTTTTTGCACCCAGATTGAAGGCTCCCACGACGAAGGAAAACTTGTCTCCCTTGGTTCCCTGAGTCAGAAGACGATATTTAAAGTTGAATGCCACGGGACCGGCATAAAGCCCGGAATCAGTGTTGACAAAAGACTTTTCTCCGATTATATCCACTCCGATTTCGCCTTTCTTAAAACCATATTCCAAAGCATAAATCGGTGAACCGCTTTTCTTGACGGCGGCTTTGGAAGCATCATCGGTGAAGTTGAAGTTGTAATAACTCAATTGAAACATCAGATTGTTTTCCGGCACCAAATCGACACTTGGGCAAGAGTTGATTATCGTCGGCAATGCCCACGCGGATACCGACAGAAAAAACAGAACAATAAATCCAACGATTTTACGAAAATCGAAGCGAATGTATCCAATATTCATGTTGCATATTTCCTTATGAAATCCGTCTTTCATGTTGCTCATAATTACGAAAAATATCAAAGCCCTTCGTATGCCTGTTCACCGTGAAGAGCTTCATCCAGGCCGGTTTTTTCAGCCTCAAGCTGAACCTTAACCGGTGTGATTTTATCAATGATGAAAAGCATGGCGTAAGTAAAAGCAAAAGCATACACCGAACTACCTATGATTGCCGCAATCTGTGTAAGAAAAAAAGCCGAGTTGCCGTATAATAATCCATCGGCGCCTGCCGGATTGATCGCCTTGCTGGCAAAAACGCCAAGTAATATTACTCCGATCATGCCGCCCACGCCATGAACACCCCAAACATCAAGAGCGTCATCAAGATTGAATTTGTTTTTTAGATATACGGCGAAGTAACACAATATGCCCGAGGCGGTTCCAATAATAACCGCGGCATTCAAACTGACATAACCCGCGGCGGGTGTGATTGTTGCCAAACCTGCGACCGAACCGGTCAACAAACCGAGGAATTTTGGTTTGCCTTCAATAAGCCAGGCAATCAACAACCACGCAACCCCGGCGAAAGAAGCCGCCACATCGGTGTTTAAAAATGCCTGGGCGGTGATCGCATCTACTTTCAGTTCGCTGCCGGCATTGAATCCGTACCACCCAAACCACAACAAGCCTGTACCGAGAGCAACCAAGGGAATGCTGTGCGGCAAAGGATCTTTTATGCTTCGAGACCCGACAAACAGAACCGACGCCAAGGCCGCCATCCCGGCAATGTTATGAACGACGATGCCTCCTGCGAAGTCAAGAACGCCTTGTTTGGCCAGAAAACCGTTCCCCCAGATCATGTGAACAAATGGGAAATACACCAGAAACAACCAAGCGGTCAAGAAAAGCATGTATGATTTGAAAGTCACCCGATTTGCAAAGGCTCCGGTGATCAAAGCCGGAGTAATAATGGCAAACATCATCTGGTAAGAAGCGAACACGAATTCCGGAATAGTCGGACTGGCTGCACACGGTGTTGCGGAAGTAATGCCCATCATGAATGATTTGCTCAAATCACCGATGATTCCGCCTTCTCCACCGCTGAAACATAAGGAATATCCACAAATATACCATATGACTGTTGTATAACATAGAGAAGCGAAACTCTGCATCATGACGGCCAAAACATTTTTTCGGCCGACCAAGCCGCCGTAAAAAAAGGCCAAGCCAGGGGTCATCAACATGACCAGACTGGCGGAAACCAACATAAAAGCAGTATCACCCGTGTTGAAGCCCATCTTTTTCTTCCTTTCCCGCACGCTTTTGTAATGGGAAAAGAATAAACCTCTTCACCCATCACCGCTATCCGGGAAACCGGAAAAAACCGCTTCGAAAATCATTAGGGTATGAAGAAAAAAAACGATCTCTCTCATGCTTATAGGGATGTTAACCCTTCCCGAATGGCGTATTTTGTTAATTCGGCAATAGAATGCAAGTTAAGTTTGTCCATTACCTGTTTCCTGTGTGTCTCCACCGTTTTTATACTGATCCTCAAATGATTGGCAATTTCCTTGGTTGAATGACCTTCCGCGAACAGCTGCAAAATCTCTCTTTCGCGGGGGGAAAGAATGACATAAGCCGATTTGGCAACCCCTACCTCGCTTTGTTGAATGAATTCCCGAACCACCAAATCGGTAATGGATGAACTGAGAAATACCTGATTGTTTAAAACGGTTTTTATTGCCGTTTGAAGCTCTTCAAAGGCGGAATCCTTGAGCAAGTATCCTTTTACGCCTGCTTTCAAAGCTTCCAAAACAAATCGTCGATCGGCATGCATGGAAAGGGCTATGATACGAGTGCTGGGAACCTTCTGCAAAATCTGACGAGTGGCCTCAATACCGTTTAATACGGGCATGGAAATGTCCATGATAATGAGATGGGGCTGTAATTCATTGGCTTTCTCAAGAGATTGAACGCCGTCACACGCCTCTCCAACCACTTTAAATCCCGAAAGCTTTTCCAAAAGCGTTCGTAATCCTTCTCGGACGATTTTGTGATCGTCGGCAATGATGATCTTATATTCCATGTGTGTTTCCTTTTCCTTGAATCGGGACTATGAGACGGACTACGGTTCCTTGGCCGGGGTTCGAATCAACGGACATCTGCCCCCCTAGAAATCGAACACGTTCTTTTATATTGAAGATACCAAAACAGTTTTCCCGAATCAGACGCTTTTTTATGGAAAACTGGGAAAACCCTCGCCCCGAATCGCTTACTCGAAGGGCAAGACTTGTCGGATTCCATTTCAAGTGAATGGTTGCCGTTCCCGAATCAGCGTGCTTTACAACGTTAGTCAACAATTCGCGAATAGCCTTGAAGAAAACACTCAGGATTTCGTCGGGCAACTTGACGGATTGCCCTTCTTCCTTAATCGTAACACGAAGGGAATGTTTTTCAAAAAAGCGCTCGGCAAGCCACTCAAGCCCGGGAGATAAACCCAATTCATACAAAACCGGCGGACAAATCTCTGCCGTCAAATTGCGGGTATAGTGAATGATTTTTTTCAACAATTTGGTTAATTCATCAACCCGAGCTTCCAGCCCATAGAAGATGGCTTCCCCGTGAAGGTCGAGCACCTTCATTTGCAAAACCGCCAGAGCCTGTCCCAGGTGATCGTGCAAATCTTCGGCAATGGTACGGCGCTCACGCTCTTCCGTGCGAGCCAACTCGGAAATCAACGACTGCAGATCTTCTTTATAACTGCGGATCTTACGTTCAGCCCGTCGTCGTTCAGCAATTTCGATCTTCAGCGACTCATTGGCTTTTTGAAGTTGTCTGGTGCGTTTTCTAACTTGTTTTTCCAGCCGCTGGTTGGCTTTTTTCAGAGCCAACCGATAAATTCGCCGATCAAGATACGTTTGAACCAATTGCGCCAAGGAATTGATCAACGATCTCTCCTCAATAAGAAATGGCCCCTCATCGCTTTTGGGACGGGCTTCAAGGTAACGAACCTCAATGCAGCCTTCCCTACCGGAAGTGGTTTTAAAGCTTGCCGTCTGGGAGGAATGTCCTGGCGCAAAATAAGGCGTTACAACCATTAAGCGGCCAAACGTTATCCGGGCTACGGTTATTTCCGGATACTGCCAGGCAGGCGGCAACAAATCAACGATTTTCTGTAATGCCGTCTCGGCTTTTTGTTTGTCAACTTGCAGAATGTTGGCTGCTTGATGAAGTGCCGTGAGCTCTTTTACCCGTTCCTGCAGTTTCCATAAAACGTTGTCGGTCACGGATCCTTTATTAACTGATTCCCCCGATTCCGCCATCAAGTGTTCTGTTCCCACCTTAGACCGATTTCTCAAGGATTTTAACGGACACTCATTACCTTATGACCTTGGGAAGGAACCTGTCAACGAAAATCGTCCGAATAAGGGAAATCGACCAAACAAGCAGGAGAATCTCTGATGGCAGTCACGACCAAAAACTATTATACTTTTCCCAGTCTATTATTGGGGAGATGCCTTACATCGATCCTTCATCCATGGCTTTTTATAGGCACATAACCCCATCTGTAAGGATATACCCAATGGAATCGGCAGTTCATAATACCCGCATTCAAAACTACATCGTAATAATTTCTCTCACCATTCTTATTCCCTCGATTGTAACCATTCTTTACCTGCTAAATTCGGGGATTTCCAAGGATATTGCTTTTGCCCAATGGGAACTCTTCGGGAGTCAATATCAGCGGCCTTTGGAAAAACTTATGGAAAACCTTCAGTTTTGTTTTCGAACCCGCTCAACAAAAGCAGAAGCAGCCAGGTTGCTCCAGGATGCCATTAACCAAATGGAAATCATCAACACATTACATGGTAGTGCATTGCAATTTACAAAAGACGAGCTGGTCAAAAGAAAACGTGAGGCCATATACTTCCCGACGTTCAAAGAGAACTTGCAGAAGTTTATTGACCACATGGAGCAAAATCCAACAACCGAAGAACGGATGCAGGAGTATCTTGATCGTATGGCCGATCTGCGAATGGCCATTACCCATGCCGGTGATACCTCAAATCTTATTCTCGATCCCGATCTGGATACCTATTATCTCATGGATATTACTCTGGTGGCTTTGCCTCAAAACCAAGACCGTATTGCCGCCGTTGCAAACTTTCTGGACAGTCTCAAAAAAGCAACATCATTAACTCTTGAACAACGAATCCGCCTGGCAATTTTCGCCGCCCAACTGAAAGAAGCTGATCTTGACCGCATCTCGGCGGATCACCAAACAGTCATCAATGAAGACGGCAATTTTTATGGAACCAGTGATTCTCTCCAAAAACGTCTTCCGGAAGGTTTTTCTGCCTATACCCGGGAAACCCAGCTTTTCATCGATCTTATCAGCAAACTGAAAGATTCCGAAACCCTTTCGGGGAATCTCGATGAAGCCCTGAAAGCTGGAGAAACCGCTCGCTTGGCATCTTATCAATTCTGGAATCTGGCCGTGGGTGAACTGGACACACTTTTGAAAATCCGCATCTCTCATCTATCCGATAGTCGCCAAAATAGTCTTTTTGGCTTTGGCTGCGGTTTGATCATTGCCATTCTGGCGATCTGGTTCTTGACAGCCAAGATGTTAAACCGGGTTCAAGCGGCAATGCTTCCGCTTCATGAAGTGATCGGAAAAATAGGGCCAACCATTGAAAATTTGCTCAGCTATAGTCATGCACTTGCTGACGGGGCTACCAAACAAGCCGCTTCAATTCAGCAAACAAGCGCTTCCTTGGAAGAATTAAATTCAATGTTGTCGTTATCGGCCCAAAATTCCCAAAAAACATTTGCTATTACCAATGAGAGCGCCAACACCATCAACGAAGGCATGACCGATCTGAGTCAACTCAGCCTTGCCATCACTGAGATCAAATCATCCAGTGGCGGCATTTCGGAAATCATCAAAGTCATAGAAAGCATCGCCTTTCAAACCAATCTTCTTGCACTCAATGCTGCTGTTGAAGCTGCCCGAGCCGGACAAGCCGGGTTGGGGTTTACCGTAGTCGCCGAGGAAGTACGTAACCTGGCGAGAAAAAGCGCTGAATCTTCGCAGGAATCAGAGATCAAAATCGCTTTGTCTCTTGAAAAAACCGATTTCGGCGTGGAAATAAATCAATTGGTGGTGAAAAAATTCGACCTGATCCACAAGCAAATCTTGCAGATAAACGAGTTGGTAAGAGATATTTCCTCGGCTTCAACGGAACAGAGCAAAGGCTTGGAACAAATCAATCAAGCGATCAATGAAATTCAGGTTGTCATTCAGGATACCGCTGAAAAAGCTAATAGTATCTCTGAGGTGGTGACTAATCTTACGGAACAAGGCATGTGGTTGGAAAAATCCTACCAGAGCCTTAACAGTCTTCTCTAACCGAGAGTTTCTTTTTTTCGGAAGTCTTCTCGGATACTATCAAAACCTACCCGAAAACCGGCTTTCATTTTGCAGCTATCAAAAAGAGCGTAAAAGAAAATAAATCCGCGATGCCGATTTTGCGTTGGAAGAAAGAATCATATAATATGCAAAATAAAGCTGCCGGTTAACCGAAACCGATCATCACGCAGGATGTGTTTTGGTCTTGGCCGGAGCGAAAAAAGCGGCATTAAGATAGATTTTTGAATAGATTCAAAGCGGTGAAGGAGGAATCCATGGATTTCAAACTGGTTGTTTTATTATTGTTGCTGGTCCTATATGTCGGTGTTGCGCATGGAGGCGAGATCGGTTTCGACGAGCAGTTCGCTTTCACCGAGGATCGAAGCATTCCGCTAAAACAATTGATTCCCGGAACCGAGGATTATTATTACTATCACTGTCTCTATTATCAGCATCAAGGCGATTACAAAAAAGTTGAAGATCTGCTGCAGGATTGGGTGAAACGGTACAACTATACCGAACGCGTAAAGGAAATTCGGAATCGGCAAGCAATGTTGATGTATACGAAATCTCCGGATACTTCCATACAACATATCATCACCGAACTGAATCCTCAACTCCACCATCTTCGACAAAAGATGAATGAGGAAGTACATTATCCCAGTATGCTGGATCAAAACCAAATCAGCAGAGACACCCTACTGGTACGGGCCTTCAGCGATTATTCCGATTTGAGCGGGTTGGAAGACGCGGGATTGCGATTTCTTTCCGTCAATGATCTCAATCCCGATCGTCGCCGGGATTTCCTTAGAAGAATGACACGGCCTGAGTTTCCCAAACTGGAGAAATTGGTGGTCGATGATCTGCGTTATGAGAACAGCGGAGGATTCGGCTCGCTTGGAATTCATGGAAAGCTGCTTCGCAGTCAACTGGAAGAATGCCTAAAATTAAATGAGGAACTGATCAACGACACCAATTTCGTCAATACTCTCCTGGCTAGGATGAGGCCAAATGAAGATGTCGATCCGCGGCAAGATCCGACCGTAATGGAGGCTTATCTTTCCGATCTGTGGAATTTTGTTCGACAATTGCCGCCTTCCTTCAACTCGCTCAAGGTCGGGCTCGTATATCAAATGTTGTTTTTGCAGCGCGGGCATGGTGTCTTCAATAAAGAGCTTTTCATGACCTATCTTCGACTTCCAAGACAAGTTTTTTATATACACCCCGAATTTTGCCGTCGATCCGAAAATCGCGACTATATCGCCGATTTGAACAGCGACAATTCAAGAGTTATCTATTGTCCGCCAATCGGCAATGACGAGCCTTTGGTACGAAGTTTTCTCGAACATTTTCTTCAAGACGCCGAAAACACGAAAGAATTCGCGGAGCTTATAGAATCGAATTATCTGAAACTTGTTTTTGCCGAAACAAAAATTTTATACGGTATCGGCAATCAGGAAGCCTGGTTTTCGCTGCTGCCGCCCGGGCATCATCAAACCCTGAAAGAGCGGGTCGAAGTCGAATTTTTACCCACTAATAAAACATTCATCGGAATTAAAGACATCGTATCGCTCGATGTGGCCGTTAAAAATGTATCAACCCTGATCATCAAGGTATATCGCATTAATACGTTGAATTTCTATCGCGATCAGCAGGCTGAAGTCACAACCGCCATCGATCTGGACGGACTCGTCGCCAACGATGAAAAGGTGGTCAACTTCAGCACTCCCGAAATCAGGCGCCATAACGAGCATTTTGAATTTCCGCAACTGGATCGTCCCGGAGTTTACGTTATTGAAATGATCGGAAACGGAAAAAGCAGCCGAGCTTTGATTCGAAAAGGCCGGCTTTCTTTTGCGATTCGTTCCGGAGCCGCCGGGCAAGTATTTACGATTTTCGACGATGAGAACAATAAAATCTCCAGCGCATCCATTTATTTGGGCGGAAAGGAATACAAAGCCGATGAGTCCGGGGAAATTCCTGTGCCTTTTTCGAACCAACCCGGCGATCAGAAAATAGTCATCGCGCACGAAGGATACGCGGCTTTGCACCAATTTTATCACGAGACCGAGCAATATTCGCTGCAATGCGGCATTCACGTCGATCGCGAATCGCTCATTGAAGGACAAAGCGCCAATGTCCTGATCAGACCGCGACTTCTTTTGAACGGCAACCCTGTGGATGTCTCGCTTCTGGAAACCCCCGTTCTTACCGTTTCGACCACCGACCGGGAAGGAATACCGTCCGCTAGGGAAATTCAAGAATTCAAGCTTTTTAACGACAAGGAGTCGGTTTTCGAATTCAAGGTACCCGAGAAACTTTCCCAACTCTCTTTCACGATAAAAGGAAAGGTCGAAAATATCAGCCAAGGAAAAAAGATAGACCTGACTGATTCGCGAGCTTTCGAAATCAACGGAATAGAAAAAACGGAAAAAGTGGAGGATTTTTATCTGCGCCACGCGGACGGCAAATTCTATATCGAATTGCTCGGAAAAACGGGTGAGCCGCGTCCAAGCTGTCCGATATATCTCGATCTGAAACCCCGATACTTCAAGCGCACGGTGAATGTTACACTGATGACCGATCAGAGCGGCCGCGCCGACTTGGGAGAACTTTGCGACATTTCCAATTTAAACGTCAAAGGAGCATTGGCTGCCCCAAAGATCTGGATTTTGCCGAACGACGATCGTTCATACCCCGATCGCATTCATTCTCCCGAGGGATCGCCAATCCAAGTTCCGGCCATGATCTCAGATGATACCGACCCCAAGGAAGCATTTTCCCTCTTGGAAACTCGCGACGGAAATTTCACAGCCGATTATAGTGATAAAGCCAAAATTCAAGACGGCTATATCGTGATTTCCGGTCTCGCAGCCGGTGATTATGAGTTGCATTTGAAGGATGCGGAAAAAATCATTCCAATAAAAGTCAGCCAAGGAAAAACTGACGGCAATTTCATTCTTTCCCGATACCGCTATCTGGAATACCGCCCCGACAGCCCGCTGCAAATTACGGGTATAGCGATCGACAAGGACAACAAGAAATGCACGGTACAAGTAAATAATTACAGCGTCGCGACGAGAATCCATGCGTTCGTTACGCGATTCATGCCGGCGGGGAATCCCATGGCCGATCTTCGTTTCTCGCAATCTTATTCGCCTCGCGAAATCACGCTTCAACGACCTTTCTCCAACTATCTTTCCGGAAGAAATATCGGCGACGAGTACCAGTATATTCTCGAACGAAAATTCGCCAAGGTCGTTCCGGGAAACCTGCTGAAGCGACCGAGTTTGCTGTTGAATCCGTGGAGTTTAAGGAAAACCGAGACTGGGAAGGACTCCGCGCAAGCCGGTGAAGGTTGGTCCGAATCCGCCATGCCCGGACAAGGCGTGTCGATCGGCGCGGCCGCTCCATCGCCGTCCGGTAGAGAAGGCGGCGGCGCCTGGTCCGATTTCGCCTGCATGGATTTCCTTTTCAAACCTTCATTGGTAATAATCAATGCCAAGCCCGACTCAAACGGAAGAGTCGTCTTGAATCTTGACGACTTTGGTGCCAAACAGCAACTTCATGTCGTAGCCGTTGATGATGACGAGATAATCTATCGGGAAATGTCGTTGCCCATGTCGGCCGATCAACCGCGCGATCTTCGCTTGGACCGAGCTCTCGATCCGACCAAGCATTTCGCGGAACAGAAAAACATCTCGATCGTGGCTTCCGGAGCTCAATTCCGAATCGAAGACATCACGACGGCCAAAATGGAAGCCTATGATTCCCTCGAATCCGTTTACAGGCTGTTCTCAACTCTCAGCACCAATCCCAACCTGGCTGAATTTTCCTTCATTCTTGATTTCGTCGGACAAAACATCGAAAAGAAGCACGAGCTGTATTCAAAACACGCTTGCCATGAATTGAACTTCTTCCTCTACCAAAAAGATCCTCAGTTCTTCGCAAGCGTTGTCAAACCATACTTGCGGAACAAAAAAGATAAGACTTTCATGGATGATTGGTTGCTCGAAGAGAATTTGGAAAAATATCTTACATCCTGGAAATTCGGCAGATTGAACATCGTCGAGAGAATTCTCTTGTCACGCCGTCTCAAGGGACAGGATGAAATCGTATCGCGACATGTGACCGATAAGTTCAATCTCATTCCTCCCGATATCGATAAATTCAATCAGTTCTTTGATACGGCCATCAAGGGAAGCGCCCTTGAAACCGGCGATCGGTTCGGTTTTGCCGGCGCCGCGTCTAAAATAATGCCGGCAAAAAGATTATCCGCCGTTTTGGGACTCACGGCACCATCCTCAATGGCAAAACCCATGTGTCCGCCGCCGTGTCCGCCGCCGATGCTGAGTCAGAAGGCTCAGATGGAAAGCGACGAAGAACAATCGGCCATGGAAGACTCCTTATCAACCGAAAGTGCTGTAGCCGGCGATTTAAGCTCCGCTAAAGAAGAAGCTGAGATAAAAACGGTGCGGATGGAAAAAAAGAAGTTTTCGAAAAGCGACCGTAACGTCGGGTTCGCAAAAGACATGAAACGTCGTCAGGAAGCTCGACCGTTATTTCGTCAGGCTGAAAAAACCGAGGAATGGGTTGAGAATAATTACTACCATCTTCCTATCGAAAACCAATCGGCGAATTTGATTACGGTTAACGGTTTTTGGAAAGATTATGCCTTGTATAGCGGTGAGGGCCCGTTCCTTTCGAAGAACATCGCCGAAGCATCGCGCAACTTTTCGGAAATGATGTTTGCCATGGCGGTTCTTGACCTCCCTTTCCATGCCGACACTCATAAAACCAAGTATGAAGGCGGTCAAATGACCATGACACCGACCACGGGGCTTGTGCTTTTTCATCGGGAAATCAAGCCCGCCATGGAGGCCGAAAAAGCCCAAACCATTCTGACCAGTCAGAATTTCTTCGCCCAAAACGATCGATATCGTTTCGAAAACAACGAGCAGTTCGACAAATTCGTAACCGATGAATTTCAAACCGCTCGTGTTTATGGTTGCCAAGTCGTTATTACCAATCCGACTTCCGCTCGTAAAAAAATCGATGTTCTTCTTCAAATTCCAAAGGGCGCCCTTCCGGCGTTGAACGGATTTGTAACGAGAAGCGAGCATCGTCAGTTGGAGCCGTTCTCAACGCAAACCGTCGAATTCTATTTTTACTTCCCCTTTCCGGGAAATTTTTCCCATTATCCGGTGCATATATCGCAAAACGAGAAGTTTCTGGCGGCCGCGGATCCTTTCGTATTCAATGTCGTGGAAAAGCTGACCAAGATCGATACCCAATCCTGGGAATATATTTCCCAAATGGGTTCGAAAGAGGACGTTCTTAAATACATGGCGCGGGAAAACATCGAACGGTTGAATCTTGACTTGATCCTTTTCCGCTTGAGAGACAAGGCGTTTTATCGTCAGGTAATGGAGCTGTTGATCAATCGTCATGTCTATCACAACCAAATCTGGGCTTACGGACTGCTTCACAAAGACGTTCCAACCATAAAGGAATATCTGCAATTTTCGGATTTCTCCAATAGATGCGGTCGTTATCTTGATTCCCCATTGCTGAACATCGACCCGGTTATTCGTTACCAATATCAACACCGCGAATATTGGCCTTTGATCAATGCCCGAGTTTTGCAGTTGGGCAAAAAACGGAAGATCATGAACCAGCAGTTCTTTGAACAATACAACGCATTCTTGGAATATCTGAGATACCGTTCGCGTCTTGACGACATGGACATGTTGTCGGCAACATACTATTTGCTGCTGCAGGATCGAGTAGAAGAAGCCGGCGCATTTTTCGACCGCATCCAATCGGCGAAACTACAAACCGAAATTCAGTATCAGTATCTTAAGGCATACTTGGCCTTTTACAGGGAACAATCCGCGGAATCCAAGGAAATCGCCTTGAAATACAAGGATTATCCGGTCGACAGATGGAGGAACTTGTTTGCCGATATTCTTGCTCAAGCCGATGAAATCGAGGGAAAGAGCGCCAAGGTTTCCGACAAGGAAGATCGGGATCAGGCTCAAAACAAACTTGTGGATACTGAACCGTCGCTGGAATTCAACATGGAGAACCGCAATCTTGTAGTGAAATACAAAAATCTGAAAACCTGTCGCATCAACTATTACTTGATGGATATCGAGTTGCTGTTTTCCCGCAACCCATTCGTACAAGAAGTATCGGGACAATTCTCGATGATTCATCCCAATGAAAGTTTGATGGTTGATCTGCCGCAAGATAAAGATACGATGACGCTCGATCTTGTCCGGAAATATCGCGATTGCAACGTGATGATCGAGGTGTCCGGCGCCGGAATAACGAGAACGAAGGCGTATTATCCGAACGCTCTTTCGGTGCAGATCATGGAACCATATGGTCAGCTCAAGATATCGCACGACCAATCACGAGCGCTGCTGCCGAAAGTTTACGTTAAGGTATTCGCTCGGATGAAGGGCGGTCAGGTACAATTCTACAAGGACGGCTATACCGATCTGAGAGGCCGTTTCGATTATGCGTCGCTCAGTACCAATGATTTGGAAAGCGTGGAAAAATTCTCGATCCTTATCATGAGCGATCAATACGGTTCGATGGTGCGCGAGGCCGCTCCGCCGAAGTTGTAAACAAGAAATAACCAGGAAATCGTCCCTCTTTTCCTTTCGAGAAATTTTGAATGCGAAAAGAGGGATTTTTTTCGAGTGGAAAAACAAGAATTCCCTGGTTAAAAAGACAGGGCAATCGCACGAAAAATCGACAAATTCCATTCAATTCACGGTGGATTACGCTTCGGCGATGGCTTGCTAATCCACCCTACAATCGGCTCTCGGTAGAGATTTCATCAATTTCGTGCAATTGTCCTGGTTAATGCCTTGTTAATAAATAACTGAACAAATTTCGTTCATCGACCGGCCATAAGAGCCTGTAAGAAAACAACGATTTGTAATAGTTATTTTCTAACAGGCTCTAAAAAGAAGTTTTCTTGCCATTTAAAATTCGGGATGGTATTTTAAAAAAGCAATGAAATGCATAAAAGCGAACCAAGTTTGGTCAAGAAAACCAGGCGCCGAGGCGCAAAGGGAGGACACCGATGAAAGGAATTTTGTTGCATTTTTCTCCTTGGCTCTCTGCGTCTTCGCGCCTTGGCGGTGAAACGTCATCCTGCAGATTTGCTACAGCCTCTAAAAAAGGAGAGTAACTTGAAGATTAAAATTTGGGGTTGCCGGGGTTCGATTCCCTCCCCGGGATCTTCTACCCTACGCTATGGCGGAAATACGACATGTGTTGAGTTGACATCCGCAGGCGGTAAAACGATAGTTGTAGATGCCGGTTCCGGAATCAGGATATTGGGTAAAATGTTATTGAAAAACCGTGATCGGCAAGAACTTTGTCTCATGTTGACCCATTCCCACTGGGATCACCTTATGGGTTTTCCTTTTTTCATGCCCGCATATTTTACTCGATTCAAGATCAACATTTGCGGCGGTCCCAACGCAAAAAGCTCCCTGAAATCTTATCTGCAACAACAGATGAGTCCTCCGTATTTTCCCGTTGATTTTTCAGTCATGAAGGCATCCTTTACATTCGATTGCGTCTGCTCCAACAGTTCTCAATCGCCACACGGAATAGAAATTTTCGATATTCCCATTTCCCATCCCAACGGAGGCTACGGCTTCAAGTTCAGGGAAAACGGGAAAAACTTCGTGTTCCTCACCGATAACGAGTTCAACTACCCTCATGAAGGTGGTTCTTCCCGTTCCGAATATGTCGAATTTTGTCGAGGCGCCGATTTGCTTATTCATGACGCACAGTATACGGATGAAGAATATAAATCGACAAAAGGGTGGGGGCACTCGACATATGTTGCAGCCATTGATTTGGCAACCGAGGCCGCTGTAAAACAATTGGTCTTATTTCACCACGATCCCGATCGCACCGATGACGATTTGGACCATCAAACCGATCATTGCAGAAGCCTGATAGCCAAAACAGGCGTTGATGTCGAATGCCGCGCAGCCTTTGAGGGTATGGAAATCGAAGTCTAAGGCATTGTTAATAAATAACTGTAACAAATTTCGTTCATCGATCGGCCATAAGAGCCTGTAAGAAAACAACTATTTGTAATGGTTATTTTCTAATAGGCTCTAATCGTTTGCCGAAGACTCGGCTTTAAAAATTTGAAAGTTTTCTTTACCACGAGCGTAAAGCGTCTTTTTGGTTTTTGCAGCCTTATTTTTAAATCGCGATATCTGACAAAGCCTGAAGATCCCTATTACCCGGAATGTTTTATTGGATCTTGCATTTCCCGGCATGATAAAATGCGTTCTGAGAAAATATCTTTATTTATCGCAAAAGGACGATCGCATTGATCTATTTGTTGTTTGGTTTGTGCTTTCTCGTTTGGCTTGGAATGCATTTTCATGTTTTCCGTGTCATTCGAGACACGCGATTCCTTGCTTCCTTAAGCAAATCCGCGATCGGTTCCGCAATTTTATTGCTTTTTTTATTTCCTTTTGTTCGCAATTATTTTTCATCCGAACTGCCGATATCCTTGATGTTGTGGATTCATTTCATCTCCGTGATTTGGATCGTATTCGTCATCCAATGCTGTTTATGGTCGTTGGTGTCGTATTGTGTCATATCACTTGTTTCTTTTGCATACAAGAAATTTGGTGTCAATTCAGGCTTTGATTTCTCTTCAAGGCAAAAGGCGATAATCTCGATAACCTTGTCTTTGATTCTCATCATCTACGGATATCTGGACGCCAAAAACCTAAGGGTTCGCGAATACACGATTTCCGACCGTCGCATTCCGGCAAGTGTCGAACGTTTCCGCATCGTACACGTTACCGATATTCATTGCGGAGGTTTGGTCAGTAATATTGATCTGCTGAGGGAAATCGTAGATCGGATAAAAACGCTGTCGCCCGATCTGGTGATTTCCAGCGGCGATCTTGTGGATAAACCGATGTTGAATCGCCCGGAAATGGAGAATATCTATCGATCGCTGCAGCCCCCTTACGGAAAAATCGGAGTTACCGGCAATCATGAATTTCTCTCCGGTATCGACGAAGCGGTTGCTTTTCACAAGTCGGCGGGATTCCGATTGTTGCGAAATGAAGGAATCCTCGTAACGCCTTTTTTAGCCGTTTTTGGCGTCGATGATCCTTTTGGAAAAGGGAAGAATCTCAAACGATTCAATGAAAGCGAGCTTCTTCAGGCACCGCTTCGGGAAGCATCTTCAACCGGGGATGTGCCTGCACTCGACGGACCGATGCCGGCATTGGGGAAGAATCCGACGAATGAATCCGTGAAGCAACCTACGCCGGATGTGATTGCATCGGCTCCGAGTCCTTCCCTGGACGTCGCGCCAAGACGCGGTAACAACGCGTTTTTTGGAAACGCGTTCCGAATTTTCGTGAAGCATCCTCCCTCGGTGACGCCTGAAGCACAAGAAGCTTTCGATTTGCAGCTTTCGGGGCATACGCATGGCGGGCAATTTTTTCCCCTGCATATCCTCATGAAGCTTGTTCATAACGTACCAATGGGTTTTTCCAAACATGGTTCCAGACTTAGCCTCTATCTTTCTTCCGGTGCCGGGACTTATGGACCTCCGGTGCGAATCTTCGCACCGCCGGAAATTACAGTTATCGATTTGGTCCCGTTGAAATGAGACGGCAGTAATTGTGAACAACGGGCAAAATAACGTAGTCACTGAAAGCCGCTTCGACAAGCTTTTCCGTGGTGTGCGCATAACCATGAATCTTGTCGGCATACTCGGGCTGGCGTTTGTCGTCATGGACCCGTCATTCGGAGAAATGCCCTGGTACTGTTTTCTCAAAGCTTTATTGGCCCCTCCCGTATACGCCGTATTCCTTTTACATTTAAGCTTGGCGATAATTCTTTCCCGAAGCATTTGGGGTTTTTTAAAGAATCATTC
>Ga0074199_1001132_pt1 | contig 27307 bp, 22 predicted proteins | sample EPASupsiteSAE347_FD_64528 | JGI IMG/M metagenome (GOLD analysis project Ga0074199, IMG submission 64528) | Bioremediated contaminated groundwater from EPA Superfund site, New Mexico - Sample SAE3-47 | ecosystem: Environmental > Aquatic > Deep subsurface > Groundwater > Contaminated ... | reverse complement strand
CCCCATTTTGTCTTTCAATTTGTCTTTGTTTCTTTCATTATATCATGTTATTTGCTGTTATCAGCTTTTTCATGCCCTTATCATAATCTTTTTATTTTGTTACAACACTAAAATCAGCGGCGGCTGTAAGACGTCCGCTGCATTGCCTGGTTATGGCCTTCTTTATTGACATACCTGCCTCTTTCTCTTTAAAGAACGGCTACGGGGATTTGATCTATGGAATACCTCACTTCGCCGTTCTGGTAGCACCCCAACTCTGCAATCGCTTCCAGAACAATGGATGCTTCCTCATCGCAATGCTTCACAAGTTTATTCAGAATGCTTTCGCTAGAACCGTCCCCTCTACCATACAACAAGGTGAAGTTATCCGGCAGGTAGATATCCGCAAAGATGGGTGACTTCTTGGCATCCAGCAGCTTGTGGTTAGCCATGTCGTGATCGGTCACCAAGCCAAATCTGCTTGATTCCACGAGGGGTACCGCATCCTTGATTCTTCGTATTTCGGTAATCCACGCAAATTTCTCCGGAGGCAAATCGCCTAAGGAGTTTCTAAACAAGAGCGTGTTTTGCCAAGGAAAGCTAGCATAATAGCCTTCACCCCCTGCATCAGAAAAAGGCCGCAAAATGCAGTGAATGATACCACATGCCGATATTCTCTCTCCCGCAATTTCCTTTGTGTTGGTGTCCATGGCTACAATGAGATCAAAGCTGGAAGACAAGTGTCTGAGGATATCAGGTTCACCGACGATAACCTTGTCGTGAATGCGGGTGATGATCCTTTCTTTTCCAGACTCACTTTCGTAGTGCGTTTGCGAATAAGTCACGACAGGTTTGATCAGGCGATTGTCATGGGCTATTCCGGTAAACTCCATTTTGTCTTTGTCGTAGTAGACACCGCGCAGGGGTTCAGAAGAACCAATCATTACGGACTGCACACGTGGCTTTTTGTTCATGCAGCACCTCTTGTATTTCTTACCACTGCCACATGGGCAAGGATCATTCCTGCGAAGTTTGCTCACAATGATCTCCGTTTACTGCCATAACACGAGCGTCAGCGAGACGCGCTTCGCGCGGATTCGCTGCACGCATTTGTTCTACTGTTTTCTTCTCCGTCGAATCTCGCCATAAAGAGTTGCCGCATAATGATGGTTAGAGTCAAACACAAAGATTTCCCGAAATGGGTGCTGGATGCCGCTGTCTTTTGCCTTCTTAATTGAGTACTCCCACTCATCCTCAAGGAAAAGTGTATCTAGGAAGCACTGGATTATTAATGAGGTGTTAGCCGGGTACTTTATGTTGGTCTTGGCCGTTATTCTTTCCAGAAGCTTGGCTGACAGATCGTCAGGCATTTCATGGTTAGTATAAACGTATGGTTCAGATACATATTCTCCGGTATCAGGGTCTTTTCGAATTCCCTTTACTCCATATACACGTCCGTCTCTGTTGAACATGGCTCGCGAAATATGATCGTTTTCATGGACGGCAGTGGTGACTTCAAGGTATTGGCTTTTTGGTACAAGCTTTCGGTCCGCGAGTGCACCCGAAGAGAGCAGCCGGGCATCGTAATTTTGCGTACCATCTTTCCATCTTACTTTTAGTTGTCTCCCATGGCTGTACCGCGCTTGGATGTATCGGGCAATGGGCAGTAATTCCTCAAGCAGCTTCTTCTCTAGTTTGCCTTTTCTCAGACGCAGCCTTTCAACTCCGTTTGGACTCATCCTGATCTCTTCAAAAAGGCTGTACGCTTTCTTGCAGAAGTCCAAACCGTTCATCAGATGGTCATCAAAATCAGCGAGACCGTGATTCATATCTTCAAACTCCTATCAGTAGAACAATTAATATACGTAATAAATAATCCCGCTATTTTCCAAAAAAGCACCATGGATTCAATGCTTAATTTTTACACCAATATTTTATTAAAATCAAACAATTATTATTGAAATATATACGCAAGATATGGTTATTATCAGAAAAAGCGCAATGCGTTCAACGAGTGATTATTGGCAAGCGATGATCAGGTTGAATGATTTTCATCATCGGGAGCGGAAAGATGAATAATATTTTGCCGGAGTTTCAAAAATTTATTGTCCGGCGCAAACTGGCGCCTGAAAGCCAGGCGCCTTTTTACGCCCACTGGGTCGGTAAGTTCCTGCGGTTTTCCAATACGCGACAAGATAAACCGTTGGATTTAAGAATACAAATGTTCCTTGATGTTCTGAAGAAAGACGAAACGCTGCAGGACTGGCAATTAGAACAGGCCGATACCGCTGTTAAACTTTACATTCATCATTTCCTGTCGGATAATACATCGGCGCTTTCACCGGATGCAGACATGGCAGCCGAAGATAAATACCCGGATGTCAAAACAGTGCAGGAAAGGATTCGTGAAGTCTTGCGCATCAAACATTATGCCTACAGCACGGAAAGGGCTTACATGGACTGGTTTCTGCGCTTTCATGCCTACCTGACCGGCTTAAAAAACAAAGACTGGCAAAAGCAGGGCGCATGCGAGACGGATGTCCGGGATTTTCTGAGCCACCTGGCCATCAAACAGAGAGTATCGTCTTCTACACAAAATCAGGCCTTCAACGCGCTGCTGTTTTTGTTTCGCGAGGTTCTTAAAATTGATCTTCATGATCTCAGTAAAACGGTACGAGCCAAAAGAGGGCCAAAGGTGCCATCCGTGCTGACGCAAAATGAAGTTTACAGCTTGCTTCAACAGTTAAAAGAAAAAGACCGGCTTTTGGTTCATGTCTTGTACGGCGCCGGTATGAGGCTGATGGAAGTTGCCCGGCTGCGCGTGCAGGATATTGATTTCGGATTGAATTCAATTGTTGTCAGGGCGGGCAAAGGCGATAAAGACAGGATAACGGTGATGCCGGAAGCAATTAAGGCGGCATTAGGCAAGCATCTGGCCAATGTCAAAATAATCCATGAGAAAGATATGGAGAAAGGCTTCGGCGAGGTCTATCTGCCGGAAGCCCTCGACATAAAATATCCGGATGCAGCCAGGGAATGGGGCTGGCAGTATGTCTTCCCCGCCGCGGCTCTTTCCGTTGATCCACGCTCCGGCAAGGTGCGCCGTCACCATATCAGTCCCAGCTCTATTCAGAAGGTTGTTGCGGACGCGGTCAGAAAGGCCGGCATAGCAAAACACGCGACGGTGCACACTTTGCGCCACAGCTTCGCAACACATTTATTAATGGACGGCGTGAACATTCGGGAAGTACAGGAGCTTCTCGGCCACAAGAATGTTGAAACAACTATGATCTATACGCATGTGCTCAGAAATATGTCGAAAGCCCCGATAAGCCCTCTGGATAAATTGCTTCAGGATCAAGAGCAGATATCTTCAAACAAGGCAAAAGCTCATGGCTGAAACACAAAAACCAATTGAAATAGATTTCAATCCCGAATTTACGCGGGCGCTTTCGCTCATGGAAGATACGCAAAAAAACATCCTGACCACAGGCCGTGCGGGCACAGGCAAATCAACTTTACTTAATTATTTCCGGGATAACACGAAGAAGAAAGTTGTCATTCTGGCGCCCACCGGCGTTGCTGCCGTTAATGTAGCCGGTCAGACCATCCATTCCTTTTTTCATTTCAAGCCTGATGTAACGCCCGCAGCAATCAAGAAGAAGAAAAACACCGGGCAGGAAAACACAACCGTTTACAAAAAGATCGCTACTATTGTTATTGACGAAGTATCCATGGTGCGGGCTGATCTCCTGGATTGTGTGGATAAGTTCCTGCGCCTCAACGGCCCCGACAAGCAACTGCCTTTTGGCGGTGTGCAGATGATTTTTATCGGTGATCTTTATCAATTACCGCCGGTCGTATCCGGAGCGGAAAGAGAAATTTTCCGTTCGCATTATCCGAGCCCTTATTTTTTCAGCGCCAAGGTTTTCCCGCAACTCGAGCTGGAATTTATCGAGCTGGAAAAAGTTTACCGCCAGAAAGATAACGAGTTTATCAGGCTGCTAAACTCTATCCGTAATCGAACGGCTACGAACGATGATCTGGCGCTCTTTAATCGCCGCTGTAATCCTGATTTTTCCGCAGCCGATGGTGATTTTTATATTTCGCTGACCAGCACTAATGACCTGGCTGACGCCATCAACGAGCAACGCCTGGCGCAACTGCCCGGTAAAACCTGGAAATCCAGCGGCGTTATCGAAGGCGACTTCGGCAAGGAATATCTGCCTACGGCAATTGAGCTGAAACTGAAAAAAAACTCTCAAATAATGATGTTGAATAACGATTCCTCCGGCCAATGGATTAACGGCACAATCGGCAGGATGAAGAAAATCGAAAAAAATGATGACGGTGAAGATGTGATTATTGCCGAACTGGATAATGGTGAAACGGCGCGCATCGTCCCCTATACCTGGAAAATCTATCGTTTCTTCCTCAAAAATGACGAGTTGCGTTCGGAGGAAGTCGGGTCATTCAGACAATATCCGGTGCGGCTGGCTTTTGCCGTGACAATTCACAAAAGCCAAGGAAAAACATTTGAAAAGGTCGTCATTGACGTAGGCAGGGGAACATTCGCTCATGGGCAGATGTATGTAGCGCTTTCACGCTGCACAACCCTGGAAGGCATTGTCCTCAGGCAGCCTCTCAAAAAAAATCATATTCTGATGGATTGGCGGGTAGTTAAGTTCTTAACGAATATGCAATACGCAAAAGCCGCCCGGACTTGTACCCGCGAAGATAAGCTGCAAATGCTGGAATCTGCAATTAAACAAAAAAAGAATCTGGAGATTGTTTATCTCAAGGCAAAAGATGAAAAATCACGGCGGACGATCCGGCCGCTGTTCATAGGCGATATGGAATATAGCGGATATACCTTTCCGGGGCTGGAAGCCTATTGCCTCACGCGCCGGGAAAAGCGCACATTCAATATAGATAGAATCCTCGAAATCAGCGAGCCGGAATAGCTTCGCAGTTCACGGATCCTTACTTTTCAATTCCGGCAAGGGGGGGCAACAAAGTCAACAAAGTTATATAAATGAAGGTGAATCGGCATTATATATGTTTGAATGCCTTCCTTACGGTTTCCTCCCTTACCGGTGAGGTAAAGCGGGAAACAAGGAGAAAAACAAGAAACGAAACGGGGAGGGCAATAATTTGCGGGTCAATCATCTTCCACGGCAATCCGGCCAGCGTATCACATTTAAACATCCATCTGCATAACCCTATGGCTTTTGACTCGTACTCATGGAAAAAAAGCATCCACAAAAGAGAAAGGAAAAAGCCGCAGACGATGCTCGCCTTGGCGCCTGCTTTTGTACCCCCCTTCCAGTAGAGGGCAAAAAGGTATGAGGGGATAAAGGTTGCGCCGCACAGGCCGAAGAAAAAGGCTGTTGCAACGGCAACCGTACCTTCCGGCAGCAAGAGGCCGATTATCAGCGTTGCAAAGATGCCGAACACTATCCCTATACGGGTGACTATTGTAGTTTCTGCTACAGATCTGCCCCGGAGCAACGCCTGTTCTAAAATATCCCTGCTCAGCGACGAACCGATTGCAAGGAACTGGGCGCTGTTGGCGCTCATTGCCACTGCCATGAGGGTAACAAGGAACAAGGCAACAAACCATTGAGGGTAAAACCTTTCCACATACAGGGGGATTATCTTGTCGACATTCCCCTGTGCCGCCTGGATGGACAACTCGGTATAAGTATTATAGAAAACAACATTGGTAAGCGCTCCAACCGCAAAAGCTATACCGGTTGTGAAGAGGATAAAAAGCGCTGTAAAAGGGATGGACCTGTTCAGGTCACGGTCGGATTTCAAGGTCATAAACCTCACATTAAGCTGCGGCTGCCCGAGAACACCGATACCCACACCCATAATCATTGTCGTAACGACAAACCACCACATGGAAGATCCGCCGGCAGGCATTGAAGTAAACCCCCTGTGCCCAATCTCCTTCAAGGCCTGAGGAACAAGGGGCGCCAATTCCGTTAATGCCTTGTGGGCGTTAACGACTCCCCCCGACAAGACATAAGTAGTGATTCCGATTATTATCATTGATACGATCATTATGGTGCCCTGAAAAACAGAGGTGTACAATATGCCCTTAAGACCGCCCCAGAGGACATAACAGGCCGTTACCAATAAAAACCCGAGCAGCGCCGTAGTGAAGGGGATGTTCATATATACTTCTATAAATCGTGCAATTCCGACCAGTATTGCTGCTGTATATACAGGCATGAAAACCAGGATGACGAGACCGGAAAAACCCTGAATGAACCGTGAATTGTAACGCCTTCCGAGAAGTTCCGGAAAGGTATGTGCATCAAGCGCTTTGCCCATTTTTCTCGTCCTCTTTCCAAAAACCACAAAGGCAACCCATACGCCTATTATGATATTCAAAAAGGCGAGCCACGACATGCTGAAACCGTAAAGCGCACTCACACCGCCAAACCCGATGATTGCCGCTGTGCTTATATATGTCGAGCCGTAGCTAAAAGCCATTGTAAGAGGGTGCACCTGCCGTCCGGCAAGGAAGTAGTCGGATACCGTTATGGTCCGCCTGTATCCGAGATACCCGAGATAAACCGTTACAGTGAAGTACAAAACGGTAAATGTGATAAGATAGAACATAGTATAGGGCTTAAGGGAGCTTCTCTATTAATTCGATCTCTTCTTTCTCCCATTTTATCTCTTCCCTGTAATCACCATCTTTCTCATCCATCCCCTTGTGCCGGAGGATTATGCCATAGGCAAGGCAGAACAGGGCAGAAAAAACGGTAAGAACATAACCTGAAAAAATCCAGAAGTCAGGAAAACCAAGCATAACTATACTTGATTAGCATGGGCGTTTTTGGAAAGTCAAGTTTTAAAAAAATGGAAGAGTAGAGAACCGGCGCGTATATGGTATAAACTTCAAAGGCCCCGCAAAAATGCGAGGCCTTTGAGTTCAACACTGCAATTCTATCGTTTCAAGCAACCTCTTTTTCTTTAGTTTTTCTGACTATGGCTCTTTGATCTTCAGGAAGAGGCGCCGGAGCAGGTTCGCCGATAATCTTCGTTACCGCACCAAATCGAGGCGGGCAAGCTTCGAGACAGGTCCCGCATTTTATACACTTGTCCTGATCAATCACGTGGACCTGGTTCTTGGCGCTTATAACCGCCTCCACCGGGCACCTGCGGGCACATGTCATACAGGCCTGGCACTTGGCAGGATCAATATAATAGGAGACCACTTCGCTGAACTGCCTGTCTATTTCGTCTTTGGTGAAAAGCCTTTCACATTCTTCATGGTTCGCAAGACGCGACACCAGTTTCTGCCTGTTCATCATCTTGAAGTAGGGGATCAGTTTTCCGACTTCTTCGAGTCTGGACTTTAATTCATCTTTGTCTATTCCCTCGCCTTTGCCGAGTGGCCCTATTTCCTTAACCTTCCTGACAAAGTCATTGACGGATTCGGTAAAAACATTTGCCTCTGCACCGGACATAAAGTTGATCCTCACCCTCTCCGGGTTCAGCCCTATATGTTCCATTATCTTCTTAAACAGGTACACCATGTTCAGTGCCTGATAATTTCCGTGAGTGATATAATTGCATTCACCGAGATGGCACGCACCGAGAAACACACCGTCTATTCCCTTTGAGAAGGCCCGGAGTACAAACCCCAGGTCGACCCTGCCGGAACACATGACACGGATAATCCTCATTTCAGTTGTATATTGCAGTCTGGAAACTCCAGCCAGGTCAGCAGCGCCGTATGCTCACCAGTTACATGCAAAACCCAATATTCTTGGTTTAAATTTAAGCCCTGTACTCATTCGATCTCACCTCCTTGATTAGCGTCACGCCGGTTTTATTTGTCCCGGTAATCCTAAACATCTCCAACCGCCGCATCAATCTGTCTTATGATCTCTTCATCGGGAACCACCACATCAATCTCGCACAGGACCTCTTCATCGGTAAAGTGCTTGAGCTGTATGGCCCCTGTCGGACACTTGGTATTGCAAAGACCGTCTCCCTTGCAGAGAACAGGGTTGACCACGACCTTTTTGCCCTGTTTTGTCTCACGGAGTTCCAGGGCGCCATACGCACATACCTCGACGCATGCCCCGCACCCCATGCACTGCTTCTCGTTCACGGTACAGACAGAACCCGAGGCCACGACTATGTCGTGGGAGAGAAGCGTTAAGGCCCGGCCGGCAGCTCCATAGGCCTGGTTGATCGTTTCCTGTATGAACTTGGGGTAGTGAGCAAGCCCGCAGAGGTAAACACCATCCGTAGCAAACTCAACGGGTCTCAATTTTACGTGGGCCTCTTTGAAGAAACCGTCGGGACTCAGGGTCACTTTGAATAATCCCGCTACTTCCTTAGTTGCCGCCGATGGAATAACAGCGGCAGCCAGGGCAATGATATCGGCGTCGAGTTCGAGCTTCTTGCCGAGAATGTAGTCTGTCGCGGTAACCTTCAGAACGGGCCGGCCGTCTTCATCGGACTTGCCGGGTTCCACCAGGGGCTTATCCTCCGGTTCATAGCGGATGAATCTGACGCCCTTGCCTGCCGCTTCCCGGTAATAATCCTCATTGAACCCGTAGGTCCTTATATCCCGGAAGAGGACATATATGTCCATATCGGGTTTTTTCTCTTTCAGCATCAGGGCGTTCTTGATGGACTCGCTGCAGCATATCCTGCTGCAGTAGTTCCTGTCTTCGTTTCTGCAGCCCACGCACTGGATCATCACGAGGCTCTGTGCATTGACCACCTTTTCGTCGCCTGCGGTGATCTTCTCTTCCAGCTCCAGGTGGGTCATGACCCTGTCATCTTCCCCATAAAGGTACTCGGTGGGCGTATACATATCAACACCTATGGCAATGACGGTCGCACCGTGTTTTATGGCGGCGGTTCCCCGGTCGGAGCGCACCGTGGTCACGAAGTTCCCCACATAGCCGGTGGCCTCCGTGATGCCGGCGTTATTGTACACATGGACCAGGGGGTGCCTGTATATCTTCGCCTTGAGATCGCTGAGGTATGCCTGGACATCCAGTCCCTGCAAGGTGGTATGGATCCTTCGCGCAATCCCCCCGAGTTCCTTGTCCTTTTCCAGGAGGTAGACCTCGTGGCCCTGATTGGCTATGGAGAGGGCACAGTTCATGCCTGCTATTCCCCCGCCGACCACCAGCGCCCTCTTGTCGACAGGCAGATCGAATTCCTGGAGGGGCTCCAGCTGGCAGGCTCTTGCTACGGACATACGGATTATATCGTGTGCCTTGTCGGTGGCCTCTTCCTTTTCTTTCGCATGGACCCAGGAGTTGTGCTCCCTGATATTGGCCATTTCATAGTAATATTGATTGATCCCCGCCTCCCGGAGGGTGTCCCGGAACAACGGTTCAAGGGTCCTGGGAGAACAGGCGGCGACAACCACGCGGTTGAGCCCTTTTTCCTTTATCATATCCGTTATTTCTCTGGCGGAGTTGGTGGCACATGAAAAGAGCTGTTCCTGTGCATAGACAACATTGGGAAGGGTTTTGCAATACTCGACCGTCCCCGGAACGTTTACTATCCTCCCGATATTTGCCCCGCAATGACACACGAAGACACCTATCTTCGGCTCCTCCCCGGAGACATCCTGTTCCGGCGGATATATCCTTTCCCTGGAAAGGTTTCCCCGACGGTAGTCAAGGAGCTCACCGATCTGGGAACCGGCGCCGCTGGCGCTGAAGACCGATTCTGGGATATCTATGGGACCCTGGAAGCCGCCGCTTACAAAGATTCCGGGCCTGTTGGTCTCCATAGGATTGACGGGGTTGAGCTTGCAAAAATCGTGAGGATTCAGCTCGATGCCGTATTGTTTCGCGATGCCCTTCACATTGGCGGGGGGGTTGAGTCCGATGGACAGTACCACCATATCGAACTCTTCCTCTATTACCCCATCGTCGGGGGTGGAATACCGCACGGTCACATTCCTGGTTACCGGGTCCTCTTTCACTATTGATGTGTAGCTTCTGAAGAACCGGACGCCTGCAAGGTTCTCCGTTCTCTGGTAGTATCGCTCGAAGTCCTTGCCGTAGGAACGGACATCGTTATGGAATATGGTGCACTTTGCTTCTGCGTCGTGGTCCTTTGTCAGGATCACCTGTTTCTGGGTATAGGTGCAGCACACGGCGCTGCAATAGCTGTTTCCGCCCTCGATGACCTGCCTCGAACCGACGCACTGGATCCATGCCACATTATGGGGGTGCTTCATGTCGGAGGCGCGCAGTATCTCGCCCCCATATGGTCCTGTAGAGCATAACAGCCGCTCGTAGTCCATGCTGGTCACCACGTTCCGGAACTCTCCGTAGCGGTATTCCTCCCTGACCTTCGGATCGAAGGGCTCAAGGCCCTGGGACAGGATTATCGCCCCTACGTTGATATCCATCTTCTCCGGCGCCTGGTTGAGATCTATTGCGTCGTTCTTGCATACCGCTTCACAGATGCGGCATTTCTTCTCTTTCAGGTAAAGACAGCTCTCATCGATATATGTGACAAGGGGGATAGCCTGCGCGAAGTACACATGGACCGCCTTGTTCAACGATATATCCTGGTTGTATTGATCAGGGTATTGCGCCGGGCAATACTCAACACAGACCGTACAGCCCGTGCATTTGTCCTCTTTTATATACCTTGGCTTCTTGATCAGAGTTACGTTGAAATTCCCTGCTTCTCCCTCTACACTGTCAACCTCGGTGTAGGTGAGTATTTCTATGTTCGGATGCCGGCCGACCTCGACCAGTTTGGGTGCGAGAATTCACATTGAGCAGTCGTTGGTCGGAAAGGTCTTGTCAAGCTGGGCCATATGGCCGCCTATGCTCGGCGCCTTTTCGATCAGGTAGACCTTGAAGCCGGCAGTGGCAAGATCAAGAGAGGCCTGGATGCCGCTGATGCCTCCGCCGACAACCATGACATCCCCGAAATTACCTTCCCTGCGGCTTTTGCAAAGCCGCTGGATATTTTCGTTGAGCGATATGACGTTTTCCACTTTCTATCACCTCATTGGATTCTTTTATACTACATCACTTCCTGTATGATTTCCGTGATGTCCTTAACCTCTATGTCGTCGGCATGATTCATGACTAACCTGCTATCCTCAAGGGCGGTAACGCAATAAGGGCAGGCAGTAGCCAGCACCTTAGCTCCAAGCTCAATGGCCTGTTCCACCCTGATGTTGGAGAACCTTTCATGTTTTTCGGTCTCCGCCCAGACCCTGCCTCCGCCCATGCCGCAGCACGTGCTGTCCGCCCTTGCTTCGGGCAGTTCGGTCAGTTCCAGGCCGGGCACCTTCTTCAAGGTCTCCCGGGGGTCGTCATATATATTGTTATGCCGGCCCAGGTAACAGGGGTCATGGTAGGCGATCTTCTTCCCGTACTCGCCGGTGAGCGCAAGTTTTCCCTCGCCCAGGAGCCGGGACAGGTACTGGGAGATGTGGATCACCTCGAAGTTCACCCCGAATTCGGGGTACTCGTTCTTGAATGTGTGGTAGCAATGGGGGGAGGAGACAAGAATCTTCTTTACCCCGTTGTCGATAAAGGTCTTGATGTTTTCCCTGGCGAGGCGTTTGAACAGGTCCTCGTTGCCTGTTTTGCGAATACTTTCTCCGCAGCAGTTCTCCTTCTCGCCGAGGATCCCGAAGTCGACACCCGCTTTCTGGAGTATCCTGACTGTGGCCTGGGCCACCTTCTTCAGCCTCGGGTCATAGCTGCAGTAGCAGCAGGGGAAATAGAGGACATCCATCCCTTCCTTGAAGGGTTTTACGGAGAGGCCCTCCGCCCAGGCCGCCCTGGTTTTGCGGTCCTCGTTGAAGGGGTTGCCCTGACCGGCAAGGCCTGAACTCACGGCGCGGTAAGGCTTGACAGGGCCTGCAAATACGCCGTAACCCGTCGCCATCCTGCGCAGGGCTATCATGTCGTCTATCTGCTTTACGTCCCGGGGGCACCGCTGGGGGCACTTTCCGCAGGTGGTGCAACGCCAGATCTCCTCGCGCTCTATCTCGCTAAGGCCGAAGGTGGCCTCCCGGATGAGCTTGCGCATGCTGAACTTGCGCACCTTGTTCCAGGGACAGACGGTATCGCATTTTCCGCATTGGTAGCAGTACTTGACGGCATCTCCGCCTTTCTCTTTTACCTCATCTATGACCTCTTTGAAGGGGGCTATGGTTTCCATTGTCGTTCCTGATCCTCTTTTTTCGCTTTTATGTTTTAGCCCTTCTGCGACATCCGGGCAATGGTATCGGCTATCTTCTCCAGCCCATACTTGTCTATCATTGATGACAACCCTGCCTCCACGTCCTCCATCTTAATGTCTTCTTCCACTTCCTCTTCCCTTTCTTCGCATGTCAGGACATCATTGAGGCACCACTCAACACATTTCGGCTTATCCAGCGGCGGATCGCTCTCACACATATCGCATTTGAGGGGAAGGCCGGAATCGGGTTCCTTGAATATGTCCCTGGACGGGCAGGTAGCCCTGCAGAAGGTACATTCGTCGTATTCTTTGCCGTCGATTACATACTTATCCCTGCCCATGCATTCGGCCGGAGTATATTCACCGGCGAATACCGGAAGCCATATGTCTTTTATCGGGTGACGGATTATCTGAATACGGGACCTCGCCGGATTAATGCCGCTGTATTTCGGCGTAGAGTGAAAGGCGGAGCAGACTATCTCGCATCCCCTGCAGCCATTGCACTTATCCGCATCGATCTTGATTGTCTTGATCTTCTTCTTAATCTTGGCCATCTTTTAATATACCTCTCTTTTCTAAATCTTCGGCAACATAATCCAGATCCAATTCATGCAATCTTTCTTTTGTAGGAATACCGTCATTGTTCCAACCCTTGAACTTGTAATACGTAGACAGGAGGTTTTCTTCGAGTTCGGGGAATCTCCTCTTCCAGTGGTCTTCAGGCGGCTTCTCGTCAGCCCTCCTCATGCCCAGTCTATTATTAAGCGCCCTGTGTAAATTCCGGCTTCTGTTGACTATTTTCTTCAGTCCGGCCTCATCCAGATCCAGCCCTGTCGCTGCCGAGATTATCTTGGGGTAATTGTGTATATGATACGGGGGCTTCAGGCAAAATGACGACATACCGGCACATACACAGCAGGCATCATCAATGTTGTGCAGCATCTCCATCCAATCCACAATTTCACAGCACATATCGGGAGTCGGGAAATACGGTATCCCGTGATCTCCCGATTGTTCCCAGTCCAGTAACCACTGCTTCCACTTTTCATCGGGAAGCTGGGGCCAATCCCTTACAAACTCTTCTCTCTGTTCCATCGTGGGAAAGGCCGCCTGAGGCCAATTCCCTTCAATCTGGGTAATGCTTATCTTCTCGTTGGTGGAATACATGAGGTAATAAAGGGGGTCCATCATTCCCAGCTTGAGCGGGAGCTGCTCATGTTTCTTGATGGTATTATGATCGAATGCCTCTGCGCCGTTGCCGATCCTTCGGGCCGCACGATAAACGCCGTCGGCCAGGACATCTCCAATTCCTTCCCGCCGGGCAACCCTGTCAAGCAACCAGATAAATCTCCCTTCCTTATCGGACGGACATGCTTCGTAAGTAGACGTTCCTGCAAAGTCCTTATCGGTCAGAATGCCGGCCTCATAAAGTTCAACAGCAAAGGCAAGGATTTGCGGGGTTGAGAATGAGTCCACTCCATACTCTGTCGCGCGTTGCAGGGTTCTCCAGGCAAAATCCATGGTGTCTACGTAGGAAGCCATTGCATAGGTAAGTTTCCCGAAGCATTTAGCCATGTATCTTGGAGTATCCTTGTAGGAAATCAAGGCCCCGCAATGCTGCGGACAGTTAAAGCAGCTTATTAAACGCTTTATGCCCTCCAGTTGAACCCTCGGCCATTCCTCAGAGATTTCCTTGGTCCAGAAACCTTTTCTTCGGGTGCGGGCATTTCCCCACATAAAATTTTCGGTGTGCCACTTCTCGTCGGTGTGCGTCATCTCCTGCGGCGACCCGATCCCGGATAAAATGGTCATTACACCCTTAACCGGATTTGCATTCCGGTAATTTATGTACTGCACCATATCCTTCATGTGCTGCATAAACTCTTCGCCCCGGGCAAGGTTGACGTCCTTTGTCCCGCGAACCGCTATCGCCTTTATCTTTTTGTCTCCCATAACGGCGCCGCCGCCGAGCCTGCTGGCGCTGGAGCGGCCCTGCTCGATGGAAGCCGTGAAGCACCTGTTTTCACCGGCCAGTCCGATGGCGGCTACCTGGGCGTTAGGCTGATTCAGCTCCCTTCGAATAAGGTCCTGCGTTTCAAGGGCGCCCCTGCCCACCAGGTGAGAGGCATCACGTATCTCTACCTTGTCATTATTTATCCATATATAAACCCACTTGGGAGATTTGTTGTGAAAGATCACCTTGTCATAGCCGGAATACTTCAATTCCGCCGACCAGAATCCTCCCATCATCGGATATGCCAGTAACCCCGACTCAGGAGAAATGAAGGTAACAACGCTTCGGTTGGCGCTGAAAGCCGGTGTACCGTTAAGAATGCCGGAGCTGAATACAAGCATATTCCCGTCATCAAACGGTTGGGTTTCAGGGGGAACCCTATCCCAGTGCAGCTTGACGCTGGTGCCAAGACCTCCCAGGTGGGTTTCCATCAGTTTCGGGTCGGTTTCTACCCGTTCAATGTTTCCCGTCGCTAGATCAATTTCTAAATTATATCCTGTTTCTGCGTATCTCATTTTTTATCACCTCTATAATTCGGGTCGTTCATAATTTGTTGCTCTCTTTGATTGTAAACGATTTGATACCGGTGCCCACCAGGATCGGCATCTTGATACTGATCTTGGCGGGTGCTTTGGTCCCGAGGTCCGAAGCCGCTTCACCGATAATAATGATCCGGCGATCGGAGCTAATCCCTGAGGAAATCGAAAAACTGGCTTTATTGTTAATAATTTCCACAGTATAAAAAAAATATCAAATCGGCAAACTATTGTCAAGAGAAAAAGAAATATTTCACAAGTTCCGTATTTCCGTTGATCCAAACCCTTGAACAGCCCTTCATTTCAACAATCAGCCAACGGTAAATTCGTTGATCGCTTCGGAGCATACCCGCTTGATCATGCAAGGTATTCTCGCTGAAAAGCTTCTCACGACAGCACGAACACTGCGTCAGGAACATCCGGAAGGAACTATCGGGTATGACAAAAAAATCTTATTTAAGTTTGGCGGTGTAATGGTATAATCCCGGATACGTCATTGGAAACGGTGTCGGGCGGAGTCCAAACCGCCCTTCCCCCGGCATAAATGCGGACCGCTTAAAGTATGAAAATGGAAACTGCCGGCTGTACGACAAAAGAAAACAAACCCGATTTTTTGGATGCAGTTAAAACCGCATCCAAAACACTCACACGAGAAACGTTTCTCTACTTTGTTCGAGGCGCCTTATGGGAAAATGTCCGGTACCGCTATGGCTATTTGAGCAAAGAGATCTTTCAGGCTGCCTACGGCGACCCGTCGGGAAGTGCATACTGGCAAGGCTGGCTTGGCGTAGCCAGATTGACTGTGCTGGAATTTGCGCGCATATTGGCCATCCATAATGCCGCCGAATACGTCGATGTCCACACACAACGGCACGGTTGGTCGCACCCCATGGAAATGCACCCCATGGAAATATACAACATCACCCGCGAAAAAGTAATTTTCCTGTTGAGCGAGGCGGAGAAAATAAAGGCATTGGAGTTTGAAGGGAAAATTAACGAACTGAAGACAGTAAACATGGAATCGCAAATCAGCTCAGGCCGTGTCCGGGAAGACGCCATAATACTTGGTTTTTCCCAAGTATACCTTTGCCCCCGTAAAGCCCTTGAATGGCTTGCGAACGACATTCGAAGCAGGGAAATATTGCCGACGTCCCTGCACGAACAGGCCCAATCATTAATGCCTGCAACCCGGAACAAAGTCTGAAAAAAGGAAAGTCAGGCAAAGGCAAAAGACGGCACACCTGAAAACGCGGCGGGCAATAAAAAGTTTTGCTGATCAGGCGCGGACAAGCCCGGCAATAAGTGAGCTGCGAATACTTGACTGATTTACCGGCCAATGTTGCAATAACTATTGACAATTCATTTGATATGCAGCACAATTCAATCGGTTTACTGACCAAATCCGGAATATAGGAGGAAATAAAATGGCTATATTCAAAATCACGTTTAAAAACAAGCTCAACCAGGAAGGCGAGCCGTTCGAGCTTCCAGCCGATAAACTTAACACAAACGGTGCAAGGATCGACTCGTACGAGTACATTGAGAGAGAGATCAGGGACGGCGATAATTTCGCCCGCGAAATCTGGGAATACGAAATTCCGGATAAGGATGCAGATCGTTTCGTTGACGGGCTCAATAGCACGCCAAACATTATTGAGTACAAAAGGCAGTGAGCGGCGTCAAAGGCAAATCGGGCGGTGTGCATGGAGGACGCCGCCCGGCAGAAAATATCTCCATTGGCCGAAGCTTCAAGCTACGCTCCGGCCGGACAGTGCTGATCAACCATCAGGTACACGGCGTCTGTGACACATCACGTCAGGCAACGCTGAGAATCAAATTTGACAAACATAGCGATTCCTACGTGATTCAACTGGAACTCGGAAATGACGAATCAATGGCTATTGTCGCTCTCCCATAGCTGATCCGGTTGTCAAAGTATACGCCGGGTTTTCAACGGCACGGCCTTTTCGTCCCGTGAAGCGTACGGCTATTACCAATTTGCCGTCAATTGCCAACCAGATTGCCTGATAGCGGGAGCACACATCCCTTCGTGCTTCCGCACCATTCTCCCGACCGTTGCAGGGCTTGCATCGCTTGATGTGCAAGGGCGGAGGCTGTCCGAGGATGTTCATGCCTGCACATCATCCCGTAATGCGGGAACGCTCTCCACCAGCCGCCGGCCACCTGTGTCGTACCTCCACAAATGTCCGGCTGAAGGTAGGGTGGCCCCCGGTCGTTCCGTGAGTTGTGCTCAGGGAAGGCGCTCCCGTTTTAATTTACCGAATTTACGGCGCCAAGGAACGCAAGCGGGCTGTTTGCATTATGTGTCATATCGGCATGGACGGATGGGGTGGATGAATTGGCAATGTGTTCCCGGAAAGGCTCCGGCATAGTGCAAAAGCGTCAAGATGGATGCCTATGCCGGTTCCTATAAAATGATTGACAATACGATTTATCTGTGTGTTAAAGTAAACATTTAATGATCGCTGATAGAACGTTCTGATAAATTGAACAAGATTGTTATCAAACAAACTTTTAGAAAATTATTAAGACTGCGGGAGACCGTGAATGAATCCGAAAGAGCTGCAACCCGGTGTTGTTTTGAGAAAATCGCCATTTCTGGTTGTAAAACAATTAGATAATAACGAAGTACGGGTTTATAGCAAACTGCACGGCAATTTAACGTCTTTTGATTTTGATATCAATAAAGTTTTAAATTTATTCGACTCCCCGGTCGATGTCGAAACAGCAGCAAATAAAGTGTCGAAAATTTATCGGTTTAACCCCGCAACCTTGATTAAAGAACTGTACGAAAAACAATTTTTAATAGAAGGCAATAAAAATGAGACGGATATGTTTTCGGAATACATTGAAACGGTAAGACATGAAAATAAAATTGCAAAGATCTCGAAGGTTACATTTCTGATTTCTGCCATGTGTAATTTGGCATGCAACGGGTGTTATCATCATTTTTTTGATTTTAAAAGCACTGATATGAATAGCGATTTTACAGGTCAAATTTTAGAGGGGTTATTTCCTTATCTAAAAAGGAGAGGAATTCCTGAATTGCTTATATCCTTTCTTGGTTATGAACCCTTATTGAATTTCGAAACACTAACCGGGATTTATGACCAGGCACGCAGAATGGGCGGGGAATACGGCATAGAAACTTCATTTAAAATATTCACAAATGCTTTTAACGTAAGTGACGAAATATATAAGTGGGTAGAACAAAATAAGCAGAAATTGGGAATTAAGGTCAGCCTGGACGGAATAAAGGAAGATAATGATAAAAGAAGGGTTGATTTCGCCGGCAAAGGCACCTATGACATAGTTATTGAAAATTTAAAGCGAATAATTATGACCGGTGTTGAATGCGGGGTTTTAATAGTCCTCAGCAGATTGAATTTTTCTAATATTGAGAAATTCGTAGATGAGATGGCTGCCATCGGAATTAACAGTATTACTGCAAATATATTTTGTGGCCAATCCGATGATGAACGACAGATGGAGTTAACGGAAGTAGAAAAGTTTGAAGCCATAAGAAGAATGGATCTGGCAACTGAGAAATATGGCATCGAATTCGACGGTGAATGGAAGTTTGCAGTGGTACAAATGATCACGGGCGCTCATTTTTCCTGTCCTGCAGGAATAAGACAATTGGTTTTTTCCGCAGATGGCGTTATGTATCCTTGCCAACGGTTTGCAGGAACAAAAGTGAATTTCGGCGCATATCAAAAGGATTTTTGGGAAAAACTAATCGACGGCCATTGCGAAAGTTATAATAACTGGGCCGTTGATCTCTATGATGGCGTGATGGAGAGGGCAAAAGGACAGGAAACGGACCTTACAGGCTGGAGCTGCCCTTTTCTTCCGTTTATAAGAGGAGAATGCATCAGTAAAAATCTCGAAAAAGAACTGAATGGATATCTTCTTGAATATTATCTTACGCGGCCTTTGAATAGAATACTTACGAAATCACCCATGCATTGTTCCAGTCATTGATGGCAATAAAGAAAACTATTCCATTTATCCCGGATTTTCCACCAGGATGAGCACTTGTGCCGGGATGTCCCGACACCGTTCCTGATGACGTATCCGGGTTTATTTATAACAACCTATTTGCTTCCGCCGGGGAAAAGAGTCAGGAACGATCGATCCTCTCCGGGTAAGTGAAGATAACGGCCCCACCCTTGCGAACAAAAGCGCAAAGCGTTATACCGCAATGCAGTGCGGCATCCAGGGCGAGTGAAGTCGGGGCGGAAACCGCCAGGATAATCTCAATTCCTGCCAGACTGCATTTGGATATCATCTCAAAGCTTATCCGGCCGGAAAGTACGGCGCCGCAGCCTTTGGCTGTTTTTCCCGCGAGGAGAATTTTCCCTATGGCCTTATCAAGGGCATTATGCCGGCCGATGTCCTCGGCGAATGAAACCACATCCCCTTTGCCGTCGAAGATAAGAATGGCGTGCGTACCCCTCGTCTTTTTAAACACATCCTGATTATCGTCCAGTAACGCCATTACACGGTTCATGGTTCCGGCGTCGATGCGGAGCGTATTGTCCACTCGCGGAAGGGCGGCAATCTTTTCTTGCATGTTCGTACTTCCACACATTCCGCACGAGGAGACGACAAGCAAGTTGCGGCCTGGCGTATCTGTTCTTGCTTGCGGCGGATTGTTCAGCCGGACACGCATCATTTCCGGGGAATCCAGGCAATCGGCCAGCATGGCAATATCGCCTGCTCCCTGGATGATGCCTTCGGAGAACATGAAACCCACGACCATGGCGCGCCTGTCACCCGGACTGCATAGTATCGTATAAGAATCTATACCTTCGATATCGATTGTAAGAGGCGTCTCGGCAGCTACACTTGCAATCTCTTCGGTCCATTTGCTGCCGGGGCCGGAAGCGGACAAACGCATAACGGTAAATTGTTTCAGTGATGATGTTGTCATTTCATACAACCAAATCTCTCTATAATATTAACGATAGCAGAAGTCAACAATATTTCATAATTGTTCGTGATATTACGAAATTTCGTATATGAGGAGGCAGGGTGGCCCACGGTCGTTCCGTGAGTCATGCTCAGGGAAGGGCGCCCCTCGTTTTAATTTATTGAATGACGGCGAATCGATATCAATAAATAAACCCGGATACGTCATTAGAAACGGCGCCGGGGTATGTTTGCGGGGAATAGCCCGACACGGATGCTCATTCTGATGGAACGTCCGGGCTAATGATTTAGAGAACATTCGGGTCTTGACAAGCCCGGTGTGTGTGCTGTACATATAAAGTGTATAGCGGGTTGCCTCCGGAATTGTCTCGGCTTGAGCGTATTCCGTGCACCTCTCGCATTGATGTTTGCCGTACTATAGAAACCCATAAAAAGGAGGTGAAAGGGTATGAAAATCAGCGCACGCAACGTGTTAAAAGGAAAAGTCAAAAAGGTAACAGCCGGTGCAGTCAATTCAGAGATTGTCGTTGAGCTTCCGGGCGGTACGGAAGTTGTTTCGATTATCACAAAGACTTCAGCGGAAAGTCTTAAGCTTGCCGCCGGGAAAGAAGTCTATGCGGTCATCAAGGCATCGAACGTTATGATCGCTATCGATTAACAGGGTCCGCAACATTTCTTTCTATTACCGGCCATAGCTTTGACAAGGGGGGGCGGCCTGCACCTGCCGGTCAGCCCCCCTGGGGACGCCATAAGTTCCCGGTCCGGCCGGCACTCACATGTCAACATACATCAGCGCACATATTCTCAAAAAAACAGAATATGCCTTCATAAAAGTCGGGAATCCGTCAGTCTGTATGGGAAGGAGAATCGTACGGATATCTTTCATGCGATATTTTGCGTTAGCCCAGTTGCCTGAAAGCCGTGGCCTTAACGGCAGCGTAAATCTCCATCCCCTTCTTTATCTCCAGGTCTCGAACCGCTTCCCTCACCACCACTGCTACGAGTTTGTCGCTGCCGCATTCCAGCCCTATGCCTATTCTGTCGCCTGCTTCGAACATTTCGCCGACCCGGCATTTCAGCAGATTGCGCGCGCTGATGGCTTCGGGGTGGCGTTTAAAAAGAATGATATCCGTAGCAGAGAGCTCGTAAAGGGTCTCCTGCAGGCCGGCGCCTCCTGAGATAAGCAGTTCGCCGTCTCCCCAGCGGTAGGCATACATGCCGTCAATACGGCGCGGCGCCATCAGCCGGAGGAGATTTTTATAGCCGACCGAACTATCTCCCATTGAGTTTCTCGCAAGCTGCTCCGCTGTCATCTGCCCCACCACACGCCCGGCGGCAACACTCAGCACCCGGTCCGTCATGATCCTCATTTCCGTCAACGAGTGGGAAATGAAGAGGTAAGGGATCGCGAACGCCTCACAGGCGCTCTTCAAAAAAGGGATTATCTGGAACTTGAGATTGTCGTCCAGGGCAGATAAAGGTTCATCCATCACAAGCATGCGGGGATTGGAAAGCACGGCCCGGCCGATGGCGATTCTCTGTTTTTCGCCGCCGGAAAGATTCTTTACCCCCCGTCCAAGAAGATGACCGATCTGCAAAACCTCCAGCAGACTATCCAGGGTGATCTTGCGGTCCTTCGGGGCACAACGCTTGTAGCCGTAAAGGAGGTTCCCTTTTACGCTCAGATGGGGAAACAGATGGGGGCGCTGAAAAACCATGCTGATACGTCTGTGCTCCGGGGGGACATTCACCGCCTGCCCGCTGTCAAAAATCGGTTCTCCGTCGATCAGGATAAGGCCCCGGTCCGGATGATGCAACCCGGCGACAAGGCTCACCAGGGTAGATTTGCCGCTCCCCGAGGGCCCGAAGAGCCCAATCCGCCGGCCCTCAATCGTAAAGTCCATATCCAGGAAAAAAGTGCCGAACTGCTTTTGTGCCGCGACCCGCAATTCCATATCAGTCCGCCCTGACCATACGCCTGCCCAGCCACTCGTGAAAGATGAGCACAGCCACCGAGATGGTGATAGACACGAGGCAGAGGGCCATGGCCATGACATCACCCTTCGGCGAGCTGACATATTCATAGATGGCCAGCGGGATGGTCTGGGTTACACCGGGGATGTTGCCTGCCACGATAATTGTAGCGCCGAATTCACCGAGCCCGCGTGCAAACATAAGAATGGAGCCTGCGAGGAGCCCTCGAATAGAGAGCGGTAAGATCACGGTTATAACGGTGTCAAACCATCCGGCGCCCAGGGTGCGGGACGCCTGAATCAGCCGTTCATCGATTGTTTCCATGCCGGTCCGAATCGACCTGACCATAAGGGGGAAGCCGACCACGGCCGTTGCAATAACCGCAGCCTTCCAGGTAAAGATCAATTTGACGCCCAGAGGCTGCAGCACCCACTTTCCAATATATCCGTTCTGCCCCAATAAAAGGAGCAAGAGATACCCGATCACGACAGGCGGCAATGTCAGGGGGAGATTGACAATCACATCCAGCGCAACCTTTCCCCGGAATTTTTTGTACGTCATGAGATAGGCCACTGCAAAACCGAACGGCAGCGACAGGATGGTTGCAACCACCGCTATCCTTAAGGAGAGTAGAATAGCGAGGTAATCGGAATGGCTGAAAACAGGCATATAAATTTACTTTACGGTAAAACCGTATTTTACAAGAACCCCTTTGGCCCCGGGGGACTGAAGAAACTTGTAGAATGCCGCCGCTTCAGCCTTTTTGCTTCCCGATGCCGTAAGCCCCACGGGGTAAGTTACCCGCTGATAGAACTCCTGCGGAACAGTAAAAAGAATTTTCACGTTCTTAGCCATTTGTTCGGCATCCGTCTTGTAAACAAAGGCGCCTTCCACTTCGCCTCTGTCGGCATACATCAGGCATTCCCGGACATCCCTGGCCATAACGAGCTTGTTTTCGAGCTGTTTGTCGATACCCGCCTTTTTGAAGGCCTCAACGGCATACTGACCCGCAGGAACACTCTTGGGACTTCCTATGGCGATCTTCTCCAGCATGACCACGTCCTGCATAGTCTTTACCTTCAAATCAGGCTTCCCGACAAACACAAGGACGTTGAAGGCGAAGGTACTGATGCTCTTTTCGTCCAGGAGCTTCTTTTCCTTCAGGTAGTCCATCCATTCCAGGTTTGCGGAGAAAAAAAGATCGGCAGGAACACCGTTCTCAATCTGTTTTGCAAGTGCGCCGGATGCCCCGAAATTGTTCTGGAATTTGACGCCGGGATTGTTCTTTGAAAAGTTGCCCGAAAGCTCTGTGACCGCTTCCCGAAGGCTGGCAGCTACGGATAGATTGATGTCGCCGGCCTGAGCAACCACAGCAAATAGCGCAAGGATGATCAAAACCGGAAAAAAGCTTCCAACAATGCTCTTCATATATACGTTCTCCTTTATTGTTTAACCCGGATTTTCCATCAGGATGAGCAAAAGACGTATCCGGGTTTAATTCCTTTATGTAACCGTGCTGCCGGATTTCAAATCCGTACTTCAGCATCGTAATCCGGTATATAGTGCAACATGTCTCAACGCCTTTCAGGCACGCGTTATATATAGTAATGTATATCGTTTACCCGCAATATTCAATAGCTTTATTCATTCGACTTGTTTCAATAAGCGTGTACCTCATATTATGGATAAACGGGATTATCGGGAAGTTTGATACCTAAATATTTTCATTCCGTCCAAAGTGTTTTTGGTAGAGATCCTGCAAAACATCTTTTAATTCAACACGGAAGGATTCGTATTGTCTTAAAAACTCCTGTCCTGATGGCGTGATCGTGGAACCTCCCCCCGATACCCCTCCCACTTTCCGCACAAGAAGCTGAAATCCAAGTCTCTCCTCACACCTGCGGATGATTGTCCAGGCTTTTTGATATGACATTTTTGTATCTGCGGCTGCCCTGTGGAGAGAACCGGTTCTTTCAACGCCCTTAAGAAGTTTATAGGGGCCCTCGCCAAAGGATTTACCTTCATTCTCCAACCATACTTTATACGCAATTCTCATATCGTTCACCTCTGACAGGAATCAATATTGTTAATCTAATGAATTGTAATCAATGGTGTTATCTATGTCAAACATAATGACAAGAATTTATCCCGGATTTTCCGTCAGGACAACCTGACACCGTTTCCAATGACACATATAAGCCCTATTTGTATACGATTTTCTGCCTTGCCCATTTTTTATCACACAACGGTTTTGTTCAGAATAATGAACAAAGCCAAAACAGTTGGCTGCTCGCCCGTAAAATAATCATGCGTTACTTTATCTAAAAATGCGTTCAAAAAAAACTTGACTAATCGTTATCTTAATTGATATATAACAATCGTTATACGAGATAAAATATAACGTTAAATTCATCGGAATAAACGGACTAAGGATTTGGAGGCACCGGGATCATATGCGTTATCGGAATTATATCAAAGAATTGAAGGCCGGTATCTTTATAAAGGATACGGATTGCCGAAAGATAAATTAACAAATTATGGAGGTAGATATGGGAAAACAACGTATCGGGCAAGTTATCATTGTGTTTATTCTAACGTTTTCGTGCTTGTTTTTCGTGTTTCATCGTACATTAATTGCCGCAGAGGATGTGAAGAAAGACAGCAGTACTTTACCCGCTGCAGGAGATGTGAAGAAAGACAGCAATGTTTTTACGCTCGGCGAGATAGAGGTAAGGGATGCGTCGGAGCCAACCAAGAACATTGCGGTGGAAAAGATAAGCCGAGAAGAGATGGAGGAATTCAACAGAAACAGGCTTACCGATGCCCTTGACCTGCTTCCCGGCGTAACGGTCTCCGGAACATCGCAAAGAAATGAAAAGACAATCACCATAAGAGGATTCGGCCGGTCAAGGGTGCCGGTATTTCTCGACGGTATTCCCGTGTATGTTCCCAATGACAGAACATTTGATTACGACCGTTTTACAACATTCGATCTGTCGGAGATTGTCGTTTCAAAAGGCTTTGCCTCGGTTCTGTACGGCCCGAATACCATGGGCGGGGCCGTCAACATGGTAACAAGGAAACCTGTAAAGCCCGTTGAAGGAGATGCAGGGGTAGGATATTCAACGGGAAACACCTATTACGGGTACGCCAACATGGGGACCAACCAGAAAAAATGGTATGCACAGGTGGGCGCATCCTACTATAACAGCGACTTTTACCCCATGTCCAATAATTATAACCCGACTTCGAGACAGGGCGGAGGCAGGAGGATACAATCCGATTCAACAGACGACAAGGTAAGCTTCAAGGTGGGCCTCACGCCTGCACAAGGCCATGAATATGCATTCAGCTTCATCAAGCAGCACGGTGAGAAAGGCGGTCCGGACGACACAAGACCTAACGGCAACAACAATTTCTGGAACTGGCCGAAATGGGATAAGACAAGCTATTATTTTACGTCAAATACGCCTATTTTGGACAAGAGCTACGTCAAGGTAAGGCTTTATTACGATAAGCTTGAAAACTGGCTGGACATGTTCACCAACAATACGTACAGCGTATACAAAACCAGCTTCGGTGAAAGAAGTTATTACGACGATTGGACTGTAGGAGGCGCCATCGAAGCGGGCACAACCCTGATCCCGAGAAACAATATAAAGGCGTCCTTCCATTATAAGAGAGATACCCATAATGAGCGCAACCGGATGGGCTCCACATCCGTAAAAAATGTCTATGCGCCCGAGCCGTGGCAGCGTTCAGATGATTTAACGATGTCTGCAGGCATTGAAGATACGATTGACATTGTGAAGAATGTTTACGCCATTGCAGGGGTAAGCTATGACACATCGGAAGGTCTGCGGGCGCAAGAATGGGATCCATCCAAAATATCGGGCGGCATGTATCAATACCCAACCGACTCCGTATCCGCCTGGAACCCGCAACTTGGACTTTTCTATTTGATTTCCGACACGGGTAAACTCCATGCGACCGCTGCAAAGAAGACGAATTTTCCCTCCATGAAAGAGAAATTTTCCGGCGGTTTCGGAACCAAAGTGGCCAATCCGGCCCTGAAACCGGAAGAGGCAATGAATTATGAAGTGGGCTACGAAGACGTTTTTGTGAAAAAGATAAAGTTCATGACCAACCTTTTCTTCAATGATATTACCGACGCGATTCAGTCCGTTACGGTCGGCACAAACCTGACGCAGAATCAGAATGTCGGAAAGGTAAAACAGTTCGGTGTGGAGCTGGGGGGAACCGTCTCGGTAACGGACAGCCTTGAATGGGGCGGCAACTATACGTACCTCAACAGAAAAAATGAAACAGGCAGTCAATACTCGGCAACATATGTCAGGCTGACCGATGTGCCGGCGCACAAGATCTTCACCTATGCAAAATACATGACGCCGCTGAAGGGGCTCAGCGTGCTCGGCAGCGTGGAATATGCCTCAAGCCGCACCAGCACCTCCGACGGAATGTACGACACAGGCGCCTATGCCCTGGTAAACTTTAAGGCATCCTATGCAGTATGGAAAGGATTAACGGTTGAAGCCGGCATAAACAACGCATTAGACCGGTATTACATGTATACGGACGGTTACCCTGAGGCGGGAAGGACCTACTTCGCAAACATGAAATACACATTCTAAGAAGGGGCGTTATGGTACTGCAGGAGACGATCGACACCATCACGGAACTCTACGGGGAAAGTCTTAAGCGTATTACCATCGAGAGGATAGTAATAGGCATATTCTTTACCGGGGTCAAGCTTTCCAATGGGTATGGCGGCGTCACCTATACGCCCTTCGCTGAAATATATAAAGGGGCATGCGACGCAATCCCCTTATTTTCGAAGCAGAAGATCTTTCTCTACAAAGGAATGACGGTACACGAAGCACTGAATACCGTAAGCGATGCACCAATGCTCAATACAGTGAAGATCATTGTGCTGAATGCACTCTCTACCCTGTTTCTCTCCAATTGCCGGTACGTTATTGCCGAAGATTGCGATGCGTTGGATATTGTCGATATTGATCCCGTGAAAAAGGTCTGCATGGTGGGGACCTTTATCCCTTTCCTGGAGAGGTTCAAAAAGATCAACGGCATTCAGCTCCGCGTGATTGAAAGGGAAAACAGCAGTCCGAGGGGGAACGAGATACGCTACTATGTGCCTGATGAAGATGCACAGGCGATCATCCCCCTGTGTGATACAGTGATTATTTCAGGCTCTGCAATTGAAAACGGGACCATAGACGGGCTTCTGAGTTATGTGAACCGGGATGCAATGGTCGTTATAGAGGGCCCATCGGTAAGTTTCCTGCCTGATGCCTTCTTCAGGAGAAATGTGAATGTTGTAAGCGGTGTGTCGGTCACAAGACCGGATAAGGCCCTTGACATGCTCTCGGAAGGAATGGGCGCATACAACCTTTTCAAAGCGCGCGTAGTAAAGAAGATAAACGTATTGGGCAGAGCGGACGATTGTATCGGCCATGAATATAGAGTTGCAGCAGGAGGAGGATAAATATGGAATGGCTTCATTCGGCCATCGATTACGGCATCATCGGGATTCTCATCATGATGAGCGTGGTGGCTATCGCCGTTGCCATAGAGCGGAAATCTTTCTACAGGA
>Ga0074199_1001131_pt1 | contig 27322 bp, 20 predicted proteins | sample EPASupsiteSAE347_FD_64528 | JGI IMG/M metagenome (GOLD analysis project Ga0074199, IMG submission 64528) | Bioremediated contaminated groundwater from EPA Superfund site, New Mexico - Sample SAE3-47 | ecosystem: Environmental > Aquatic > Deep subsurface > Groundwater > Contaminated ... | reverse complement strand
GAGATGATGTCGCGGCGATCCTGGCCGAAAGCGATTACACTCGCGTCATTGACCGGCGTGGGCGGGAATTTCTCGCCCGCCGGCGCATGAAGGAATGGCTGGATCTCCTCCCGGACCGCTTGGTGGCGCTCGATCGTTCCCTCCTCGTCAATCTCGATTGCATAGAATCTTTCGGGCGGCCAACGGAAAATCATTCGGCCCAGCTGCGCATCAGAAATTATTCCAAACACGTTGAGATCGGCGATACCGCCCGTAGACGTTTGATGGAAGTTTGCAAACGAGGAGATCATTCAAACGAGATCGGCGGCTGATCGGTTATATCCTTATCTCTGTTGCCAAACCCGCCTCATATCGAAAATTTCGTCGCGCCAAAACCCCGTTTCATCGCCGTTTTCAAGGGATTCGCTGAATGCCATCTTCCATTCTGGCCGCGTACGTGTAGATTTGCATCGTGAAGAAAGATAGTAGAACGGAACGGTGCGATGATATGCGTGGTGCGATGACTGGAGCTGCGGAGTTCAGTCGGCGCCGGATTGGCCGGGCTTGCATTGCGTTGGCGTGGGTCTGCGTTCTGCTTGGGTTGCTGATGGGCGCCCCGGCCATGGCACAGTCTTCCAACAGTTACCGGCCGCTGACTGTGACGGGGTTCAACGAGGACCTGATCGCGAACGGCAGCGGCGGCTCACACCGGGCGCTGGCAACCACGAGCACGCGGTTTGACAGCGACACCTCCTGGAAGGTCATGTATTCCAAGGATTTCGTGGGCGATTATGGAGCAGCTCCCTACGGACTGCCAAATTCTGGAATCATTACCAGCGTGGCCAACACGAACATCGTGTATCAATTGGCCTCCTATTCCGCCAGCAATTCCGTGTTGCTGAGACACAGCTCTGATACCACCGGCGGGGGCGCAACTAATGGAACGCTGGTGATAGATGCAGCGGATCAAAAGCCCTATGCAAAGCTGGCGATCCTTGCGACCAGCGCTGAAGGCTCCTCTACTTTTATAGTGACGCTGAATTTTTCAGATGGCACAAGCTCCAACTATCCTTTCAATGTTCCGGACTGGTGTAGCGGCACCACTCCCTATGCGATAAAAGACATTGGGCGGGTGACTCGGACCACCGACCAATTTGACCCTACCTACAATCCCAGGCTCTATGATTGCTACATCACGTTAAGCTCAACAGACAAGGTCAAGACCAATACCAGCATATACCTTCAATTTAACTCCGGCAACGGGCCGAGATCGGCCATCATGGCGGTGACGGGCATGCGGACCGTGTCCGCTCCGACGATGTTAACTCCGACCAACGAAACGATTTCCGCCTTCGATGCGCGATGGATAGCGTCGCCGGAAGCGGACCGGTATCGCCTGGACGTCTCGACCGGCGCCTCGTTCAGCACATTTGTGAATGCATACTCGAACCGGAACGTGGGAAATGTGACCAATGTGACGGTGACCAACTTAAGCGCGAGGACAACATACTACTGCCGGGTGCGTGGGCAAAACGACGGGGACACCAGCGCCGACTCCAACAGCACGAATACCACGACGTTGACGCGCTTGACGGTCACATCGGCATACGGCACTGCCAGTCCTTCCGGAACAAACGGTTATCATGACGGGACAGTGGTGACCTCCGGCGTCGCCGGTTCTCCGGTGGATGGAGGTGGGGGAACGCAGTATCTGTGTTCGGGATGGGCCATGACCGGCAACGACCCGCTCAACGGCGCGACGACCAATTTTACCATGACCGTGACGAACAACGCTTCGTTGACCTGGCTGTGGACGACGAACGTGATCCCCGGCACGATCACGGTGACACCGACCAGCCTGTCGTTCACGTCGAGTTACGCAGGCGTTTCGAGCCAGCAGAACTTCTGTGTGAGCAACTCGGCCGGTGGACCTTTCGGATATACGAATCTCGTAACGTACGGAGACGGGGGTAGCAACTGGCTGGCAATCCTGCCGGCGACTGGAACGCTGGCCGCGGCGCAGAGCCGGACGCACACGGGCACGGTTACGGTGGCGGGCTTGAACGTGGGGACATACTATGCGACGAACGCAGTCAGCTCTGCCACGGCAACCAACAGCCCGCAGTATCTGGCGGTTGCGCTGACGGTGCAAAAGGCGGACCAGACAATCACAAACTTTCCGAATCCGGGGACTCAGATTATGACGAATACGGTGCATTTGTCGGCGCAGGCGTCATCCGGCCTGTCGGTGACTAATTTTACGGTTATCTCCGGACCCGCGACAATCAACGACTTGACTAATTTGACGTTCAGCGCTTCCGGCTCGGTCAGCATTGCGGCCTCACAGTCTGGTGACACGAACTGGAATTCTGCCCCGGATGTTACCAACACGTTTAACGTTACCAAGGCAGTTGCCTCTGTCACGCTGGGAGGATTGACCCAAACCTATGACGGCACTGCCAAGAGCGCCACGGCCATCACGGTTCCATCAGGGTTGACGGTTAATCTCACTTATGACGGTGCGACTAATCAACCTGTCAATGTTGGGACATGTGCCGTTACTGGCACGGTTGTCAGCGCGTTATATTCCGGCCAGACGAATGGCGCCATGACGATAAGCGCGGCGCAGGCCGCGGTTTATCTGACCAATTTGAACCAGACCTATGACGGCACGGCCAAACATGTGGCTGCCACAACAATGCCGACCGGTTTGACGCTGACAGTTACATATAATGGCGGCGCATCGGCGCCATCCGACGCCGGTTCATACGCAGTCACTGCGCGCGTTGTGGATGTAAATTATTCCGGGTTGACGAACGGGATACTGACGATCAGCAAGCAGACCCAGACGGTTTCATTCGCAGCCATTCCAGACCAGATTGCCACCGGCACGGTTGCGTTAAACGCGACGGCATCATCAGGTCTGCCTGTGAGTTTCAGCGTTGTCAGCGGCCCGGGGCAGATGGTTTCAGCATCGAACCTTGGTTTCACCGGAGTTGGAATTGTACAGGTGAGCGCCTCCCAGACCGGTGACGCGAATTGGGAATCGACGGCCGTGACCAACGCGGTCAACGTGAGTCATGCCATGGCGACGGTCACTCTTACCAATCTTTCGTTTACTTATAACGGTTCTGCCAGGAGCGCCACTGCCACGACCGTGCCGGCGGGCCTGCCGGTAACTATCACATATAGCGGTTCGGCAGTCGCTCCGTCAAATGCGGGCAGTTACGCGGTAACGGGGACGGTTAATCATGCCTTGTATGCCGGGACGAATTTCGCCACTTTGACGATCGCCAAGGCGACGCCGACTATAAATTTCCCGCAAATCCACGACCAGTACGTGAATCGGATTGTCGGCCTGGCAGCCACGTCCGATTCAGGCCTGCCGCTCACGTTCAGCGTAGTCAGTGGTCCGGCGAGTATCGACGTGGCGGGAACGAACTTGAGCTTCTCGAACACGGGCGACGTGAGCGTGGCTGCTGCTGATGCTGGCGACGCGAATTGGAACTCGATGGCGATTACCAACAGTTTCTTTGTGCATAATGTTCTGATCTGGTTTACCGGCACGAACGGACAGCTTATAGCCAATAATGGGTCGCCAGTCCGGACAAAGGGCACAGATTTTGGCGGTGTGGGAATCGGCACGGTTCAGACCAACGTCTTCACGATGGGCAATGAGGGCACGACCAACCTGGTGGTCGACAACTGGACCACGAACGGCGCGGGCGCGGCGGCGTTTTCAGTGCTCTCAGTGGCCACAAACGTGGAGTCCCGCGGCATTTCCAACATCGTGATGAGTTTTACGCCGACCAATGAACAGGCGTTTACGGCCGCGGTGGTGTTCGTCCATAATGGGACGACCAATGCGCCGTTCACCTTCAACATTGCCGGCACGGGCGTGCAGGCCGCAGCGCTGGGCTTCAACGTAACCAGTGTAACATTTAGCACTTCCTATGGCGTCAATCCGCCGGATCAATCGTTCGTGTTGACGAACATTGGCCAGGCCTGGTGTGCGTTCACCAACGTGGTGAATCAGGGTTCCGGCGCCTGGCTGACGGTGACGCCCTCGCATGGCGCGCTCGACGGGCAAAGTTCGGCAACGCTGACGGCCGGAGCTTCCGCAGCGGGATTGAACGTCGGAATTTATGATGCGACCGTATCCGTGCATTCGGCCGTGGCAACCAATAGTCCGCAGTCAATCCCGATAACCCTTGTGGTTACTCAGGCAGTGGCGGAAGTAAGTTTGGGAAATCTCTGGCAGATCTATGACGGCAATGCCAGGACCGTGAGCGTGGCAATCCTTCCTGAGGGACTGACCTGCACGGTGACCTATGCCGGCAGTTCAACCGCTCCGACGAATGCGGGCAGTTATGCTGTTACCGCAACAGTCAGCGAAATCAATTATCAGGGATCCACCACCGGCACATTGACCGTGGCGCAGTCCAACGTGGTCGTAAATCTTGGCAACCTGCTGCAGACTTACGATGGTTCGGCAAAAACCGCGACGGTCAGTACCGTGCCGACGGGCATGACCGTAGCCGTGACATACAACGGCTCGACAGCGGGGCCATCCAATGCTGGATCATATGTTGTAACGGCGCAAGTGACGGAAGTGAATTATCAGGGTTCCTCGGTCGGGACGCTGACGATCAGCAAGAGCTCGGGCATGGTCTATCTGGATGGGTTGTCGCATATCTATGACGGCGCGGTCAAGAGCGCCACGGCCACGACCATGCCGTCCGGTCTGACCGTGACCTTTACCTATAACGGCATTACGAACCAGCCGGTGAACGCGGGAACATATGCTGTTGTTGGCATAATCAATTCCAGCAACTACAGCGGGCAGGCAAACGCTGACCTGGCCATCGCCATGGCGAATCAGACGATTATTTTCCCGAGCATAGGCGACCAGTATTGGACTAACCATGTGACACTTTCGGCGACGGCATCCTCTGGTCTGCCGGTAAATTTTGCCGTGGTCAGCGGGCCCGGTCAAATCTCCGGCAACACCAATCTTACCTTCACGGAAGGAGGGGTGGTGGTAATTTCTGCCGACCAGTCCGGAGATATGAATTGGAATGCCGCTGAGACTGTGTGTCGCAGCAATAATGTGTACTCGCCCGGCATTGACGGCCTTGGCACAAATTTTGCCATCATTACCAACAATGCCCCTGCCAGTTTGACCAACGGCACGGATTTCGGCAGTGTCCCGTGGGGAAGCGTCAGAACAAACGTTCTTGCGCTCACCAACAGCGGCACGTCGGAATTGTCGATCAACGGCTGGGTCACCAACGGAGCCGGTCAGGCTTGGTTTTCAATCAGCGGAATACCATCGCTGATTTCGGCTGGTGGAGTTTCGAATATTTCCGCAGTCTTTAGCCCGGCTGTCACCGGTATTTATTCCGTTGCGTTGATTCTCAGCAATAACGCGCCTTATTCGCCCTTTGTCCTGAACCTGGCCGGCACAGGCGCCAAACATGATCAGACGATCACAAATTTCATGCCGACGAACGGATCTGTTTTCATAGAGACAAATACGGTTGTATTATCGGCCCAGGCTTCTTCCGGCCTGCCGGTGACTAATTTCACGTGGTATCCGGACCTGCCTTGATCAGCGGCCTGACGAACATGACTTTTGGCGGTACCGGGGCAGTCAGGATTGCCGCTTCTCAGCCTGGAGACACGAATTACAATACAGCGCCAGATGTCACCAATACGTTCAACGTCTTGCCGGGACCGGTCCAGAACGGCTGGTTGGCGATCAACGTGACGCCGGCAAGCGGAATATGGCGTTTGACCGCCCCTTCCGGTTATGCCGGGCCGACATCTGGGACTGGAAATTTCTCTGCGGTAAGCGCGGTCACTGGGCAGTACTCCATAGCCTGGGGAAATCTTTCCGGTTACGTGGCGCCGAGCAATCAGTCACAATTCGTCGCCTCCGGAAGCACGACGATCTTTTACGGCGTGTATTTGCAGGTGTCCACGAACATATCCACTCCGCGCGGGGTTGCGGCGACGGAGGGAACATATACGAATAAGATCAGGGTGACGTGGAGCGGAGTGTCCGGGGCGACGGGATATGAAATCTGGCGGAGCCGGACGAATGATGCCAATACCGCCGTGATGATAGCGGATATTCCGGCAAATCAGGGGGTCAGAAGTCAGAGGTCAGAGATCAGCCAGTCATTCTGCATTCTGAATTCTGCATTCTACATTTCCTATTGATACGACGATTACGACGTGACTCCGGTCAACGCCTATTACTATTGGGTGCGAGCCAAAACTTCTTCCATGATCAGCCCGATGAGTTACGTCGGGATGGGGTATGCATCCCTCTCGCCGGATCAGAGGACTGGCACGGCGGATATCGGCGTGAGCGACTTTGTGTTTCTGCCGGTGAATATTCTGCCGTTGTCGAGCCCCGGCACGATATCCTGCCGGGTGATGAACAACGGTCCGGACGAAATGAGTTCGTCCGGAGTGGGATTTGATTTTTACCTGACGACGAATACGGCAGAGATGATCTGGATAGGCTCGGCGCAGAGCAACATGACGCTGAACTCCGGGGAGGAGGGGCTGGTGATCCTGCCGTCATCGGCGAAAGTTGGTCTGAGGGTGAGGGAGGATTTGGCCGGTGTGGAGACCGTGAAGGTGACGGTTAGGCATTTGAGCGGACTGTATGATCCTAATCCGGAGAACAACACTTGCGCGGCGGCCGGGACTGTGCTGGTGAGGACGAACGGCGTGAATTCGATAGGGAGAGCGTTCAACGATTACGACGGCGACGGCAAGGCGGATGGGCCGATCTACCGTTCTTCAGACGGGAAATGGGACGTATGTTTATCCGGCTATCGTTATCAGGCGTACGTGACGGCCATTGCGGGAATGGCGGGCCTGACGCCTGTGCCCGGCGACTATGATGGCGATGGGATTACCGACTTTGCGGTGTATAATCGGGTAAACGGCTGGTGGACAATTCTTTTCTCATCTACGGATGAGCTGGCGAGCGGCGAGTTCGGGGGGCCGGAATACACGGTAGTGTCATGCGATTTTGACGGAGACGGGAAGACGGATCCGGTGGTATATCGAGATGCGGACGGGTACTGGTATGGGTTGGCCTCGTCAATGAGATATATGCTTGAGGAAGCGCCCGGCTGCTGGCCGGGATATACGCCTGTGCCCGGCGACTACGATGGCGATGGGCTTGCCGATCCGGCGGCGTATTACAATGGCCGTACAGGCGAATGGATATTGGGACCGTCTTCATCCGGATATTTTTTGCTGAGAGGTGTATTCGGCGGACCTGGCTGGGTGACGGTTTCTGCTGATTATGACGGCGACGGCAAAACCGATCCGGCCATATATGCCGCTGCAAGCGGCGCGTGGCAGGCGCTGCTGTCCGGCAGCGGCTATGCGCTGACGCAGGCCTTCCTTGAGCCTTCACCTTTCAGTCTGCCTGTCCCTGCAGATTACGACGGCGACGGGAAAGCCGATCCGGCCGTGTATCAAATTGACACCGGCATCTGGCGGGTTTTCCTCTCAACTCTGGGATACCGCGAGCTCAGTGGCGGCTTCGGCGGCCCGGCGTATCAACCGGTGCAAGAATAAGGTGGAAATCAAGCGGATCAAATCCAGAACTGCCGTTCCAATGTCCTATATTGAATTGCTTCTGAAATATGTTCGCTTTCGATCTGATCTTTTCCCGCAAGGTCAGCAATTGTTCTGGAGACTTTCAGGATGCGGTCGTAGGCGCGGGCGCTGAAATTCAGTTCGCCGATGGCCATTTTCAGGATGGATTGGGCATCGTCCTTGAGGGAGCAGAATTTGGGTATGTCCTTGGCAAACATTTACAGAAGGCAAGAATTGATGCCGGGCTTCTGATCAAGGATTTGGCCGGGAAAATCGGGGTAACTGAAGATACCATGATAAATTGGGAGATAAGAGGCAGGATGCCGAGGCCGAGAGAGGCGTTGAGAAGGATATTTTCGGATAAATTATATTTGCCTATAGCATGACAACGTGGTATGGCTATATGCAATTTAACGTGAGTAAATATTCATGATTGATCTGCAAAAAATAAAACCAGAAATAGAACGCGTTTGCCGGGTATTGCCGGTAAAACGCCTGGGTTTTTTCGGCTCTGCCGTGACTCGGGATTTCTCGCCAAACAGCGACGTAGATGTTCTGGTGGTTTTTGACACCGATGAAAGCATAGACCTTTTTGATAAATACTTTGAATTAAAAGAACGGCTTGAATCAATTTTTGAACGTGAAGTAGACCTTGTTATAGACAAGCCGTTCAAAAATCCGGTTTTCCGGGAATCGGTTGAGAAAACAAGGACCGTCATTTATGAACGATGAGATACGGAAAAACCTGATTGACATCCTTCAGGCCGGCGAGGAAATCCAACGTTTTACTCATGATATGGATTTCAAGACGTACCAGAACAGTCCGATTACACAACGAGCGGTTGAGAGAAACTTTGAGATTATCGGCGAAGCTTTGAACAGGATCAAGAGAATGGATGATGAATTCCTCGCAGGCGTGTCAGAGCATAGCAGGATCATCGGATTCAGGAATATTTTAATCCACGGGTACGACATTGTTGATGAGCTGATTGTCTGGAAGGCGGTTGAGGATCATTTGCCGACTTTGCTGAAGGAAATCCAGATGATATTGGATGCCTGACCGCCCAAACCGGCCATGATTTTGCCCCTACGAATGTAAGGTTTTCTAATGGTCGGTAAAAATGCCGTTGATAAAAATTCTATATAAAAATCAGGGGCTTCGTCAGCTAACCTGCATGGCAAAACAGTCGTTGCTGACCGCACGGCCGGCAACAAACACTGCCAGAATCAGTTGTCATATCGTGCGGATTTTGCCAAAATCCGTATTCCAAAAAATTACCCGGAGAATCCAAAGACATTCGGTGAGCATTTGCGGAAAGCACGAATTGATGCCGCACAGCGTAAACAAGAAATGACTCCTTGAATACATGTGATATATGTCACAATGCCAGTGCCAACAGTGAAAAGAAGGAAGCAAATAAACATCCACGGTTGATGTCTGTGATCCTCACAAAACCATTTGCCAGATACCTTACGCCCACAACGGCGCCAGTGAATATTTCTGCCAGGGGACGTTTATATCCAAAACTGCCTGTCCAGGGTTCTGTATTGAATTGCTTCGGAGATATGTTCTGGCTCAATCTGTTCCTTCCCGGCCAAATCGGCGATGGTGCGTGACACTTTCAAAATGCGGTCGTAGGCGCGGGCGCTGAAATTCAGTTCGCCGATGGCCATTTTCAGGATGGATTGAGCATCATCCTTGAGGGAGCAGAATTTACTCATGTCCTTGGCGCGCATGCTCGCGTTGCAATGGATTTTTCTCATCCCTTTGAAACGATCTTTCTGGATTTCACGCGCCGCGATGACCCGCTTGCGGATTTCTTTTGACGGTTCGCCGGCGCCCAGCGAGGATAGCGCCTGATAGCCGATCGAAGGCACTTCAATGTGAATATCAATCCGGTCGAGCAGGGGGCCTGATATCTTGTTTCGGTAATTTCTGATCTGCAGCGGCGTGCATCTGCATTCGCGTTTGCGGTCACCGTGGTAGCCGCAGGGGCAGGGATTCATCGCGGCAACCAGCATGAACTGGCATGGAAACGTCAGGCTGGCGGCCGCGCGTGAAATGGTCACCGAACCCTCTTCCAGCGGCTGGCGCAAAACTTCCAGCACATTGCGGTGAAATTCCGGAAGTTCATCCAGGAAAAGAACGCCCCTGTGCGCAAGGCTGACTTCGCCAGGCATGGGATGCGCCCCTCCGCCCAAAAGTCCGGCGTCCGAAACCGTATGATGCGGGGAACGGAAGGGACGGTGCGTGACCAGAGCCTGGTGAGGCGATAGGACTCCGGCAATACTGTGGATTTTTGTTGTCTCCAGTGCTTCATCGAGGGTCATAAGGGGCAGAATTGAAGAAATCCGTTTGGCGAGCATGGTCTTACCTGTGCCAGGCGGGCCGAGCATCAATAAATTATGTCCGCCGGCCACCGCCACTTCCACCGCGCGTTTAGACTGTTCCTGTCCCTTGACGTCGGCAAAATCCTCGTCGTAGACGGACGTTGACTCGAATGTTTTTTCAACGTTGATTTTGAAAGGAGCCGGCCTGGCAACGCTGCCGATTATGTCCGCGGCTTCGCGCAGATTGTTTACCGGATAAACATCAATGCCTTCCACGACCGCGGCCTCGTCGGCGTTTTCCTGCGGCACGATCATTATTTTGCGTCCGGCCTTTTTCATGGCCATGGTGATGGGCAGCACGCCGCGCACGCGCCGCACCTTGCCGCTCAGGGCCAGTTCGCCTAGCAGCGCGCAGTCGGTCAGATTTTCCTGCGGCACCATGCCGAGCGTTGCCAGAATACCAATGGCCATGGGCAGGTCGAAAATCGGGCCTTCTTTTTTGACGTCGGCCGGGGCAAGGTTGATGGTCAGGCGTCCAATGGGCATTTCGTAGCCGGAGTTGATAATGGCAGTATGAACGCGATCTTTGCTTTCCTTGACGGCCGCGTCCGGCAGGCCGACGATCACGGTCTGTGGGTCGCCGCGTCCTTCGTTGACCTCTATTTCAACGGGATAGGCGTCAATGCCGTAAACCGCGCCACTATGAACCTTTGCTAACATATAATTGAAATATAATGGGTGTGACTTGTCTGTTGAAGCTTATAATTAATGCAGTATTCCCTTGAAAAACAGTCTGGTGTCCTTTTCCGGGTCCTGTTCAACCCTGCATTCGGTATTGAAAATCATTGTTGAACGGGATTTTTCATCATACACAGGCCAGCCGGGGAGTCCTTTTGTATTGGGATCGCCGTTTCGGGCAAACGCAATCCAGGCATCCTGAATGGCGTCAGAGAGCGTCATCGGGGGATCAAAACCGACTATCTGATACCTTTTGGGCGAATCAAAGGTTTTCAGGATAAAAGGAAGTTCTATTACATGGCATGCCCCCAGATATTTTTTTGCCCGGGATTTCCAGTCAAACCTGTACATATAGACTTTTGCGTGTTTTGACTGCGCCTCGGCCAACTGGATATGGGGAATAAGGAACGCCATGTCTGTGGTGAATTCAAAGGTGTAATCCGTCATGCCGGACTTCGGAAAAGTCTTGCGATAAAAATCCAAGACCTCATTTTCGTGTCCATGCGTCTTTTTACTGATTTCGGGCGCAAAATGGAACATAACCCAGAGAGGGACATATTTCAGCATCCAGGAATAGTTTATCCAGTAGCGGTATTCATCAAGATTCGTGCCGGTCAATAATGTTATGTTAGAACCTGCGCCTTTAACTATTGCGTCAAAAGGATTTTCAGGAATTACCACTCCATCGATAACCGGCGCATAAAGAAGGTCCGCCTGAAACAAAGAGCTTTTAGTGTGTTTTTTTGTCGCCTTTACTATCTGTTCAGCCTCAAGGTCGCGAAGGCCTGCCACATCCTTGACGCCTGCAAATTTTATGAAATCAGCAGTGCAGACTCTTGCCTGTTCGCGGGAGCGCACAAGGTTCAATGCGCCGCTTTCGGCGATGACCTTGGCAAAAAGTCCTTTGGCCTGCGGCAGGCCCATAAGGACCAGCGAACATACGCTGCCCGCGGATTCGCCCATGAGGGTCATGTTGTCAGGATCGCCGCCGAAGTTTGCGATGTTGTTCTTTATCCACTTTATCGCCAGCAACTGGTCCCTGACGGCGTTGTTGCCTGTTCCGGCAAACTCTTTTCCGTAATCGTCAAGAAACAGGAAGCCCAATGCGCCGACGCGGTAGTTGATGCTTGCATAGACAAGGTTGCCGCGTTTTGAAATATGGCGGCCGTTATAAAGAGGATCTGCGGAACCGCCGTTTGAGAAACCGCCTCCATGTATGAAAATGATGACAGGCCTTTTTTTGTCGTCAATGCCCGGCGTCCAGATGTTGAGGCTGAGGCAGTCCTCGCTCTGCCTTAACAGCGAAGCGGACTCAAAATCGTCTCTTGACTGAGGACAGCTTGGGCTGAACTCAATGGTCTGCCTGGGGGTGTCCCATTTGTTCGCGTCTTCGGGAGGAGCGAACCTGCGGCTTCCAACCGGCGGCTTGGCATATGGAATGCCCAGAAAAACCTTTGAGCCCGTCTCGTCTTCGAATCCCTGGACCTTTCCATGAGTTGTCTGTGCCAGTATCGGCCTTTGTCCGGCGCCGGATTGGGGGATAACTGCAATAGGCTGGTGAGCGCATGAAGTCATAATAAGCAATAAAAAAACAGAAAACAGGAGGCGGAATGAAATCAAATCGAATTGCCGCATGGCATATCAAAAAAAATGCGCCTGGCGGGGGTCGAACCCACAACCTTCGGCTTCGGAGGCCGACACTCTATCCAGTTGAGCTACAGGCGCGCTGTTTAATTCGTATCGCGTATTTCGTGAAGCGTATCGCGTTTTTTGCCGGAATCAAGTTCATTCTTCCTGGGGGCTTTCCTGCCGGCAAATTTTTTCCTTTTATATTTGTGGATTTTATGCATCTTTGTGGCAAATCCATGAGCGAATCACTTACCCCAATGATGCAACAGTACCGCCGGATAAAGGCGAAACTGCCGGCCAACACGATCCTTTTTTTTCGCCTGGGAGATTTTTATGAAATGTTTTTCGAGGACGCCATTGAGGCGGCCTCGATCCTCAATATTGCCCTGACCAAACGCCAGCAGGCCCCCATGTGCGGCGTGCCTTACCACGCCTATGAAAACTACTTGAGCAAACTGATTCGCGCGGGCAAAAAAGTGGCGATCTGCGACCAGGTCGAGGATCCGGCCACGGCCAAGGGGATCGTGCGCCGCGAGGTTACGGGCATTGTCACGCCCGGCGCCGTGCTCAACGACCAATTGCTTGATTCGGCCAGGAATAATTTCCTGGCCGGCATTTATCAAAACAACAAAATTTTCGGCCTGGCGCTGCTTGACCTCTCAACCGGCGAATTCTGGATGGAGGAGGCAAAAGACATCGAAACGCTCCGTGATAATATCATGCGGTTTACGCCCGCGGAATGCGTTGCGCCGGCTTCGGTCTGGGAGGACGCCAATTCGCCGTTAAGGCAAACGTTGGGTAATGAATTGAAAGTCCCCGTAACGCCGTACGATGACTGGACTTTTTTGCACGAGACCGCTTACGAAACTCTGAAAAGCCATTTCGGCGTCCAATCGCTGGATGGCTTCGGGTGCGAAGGAAAAATCGCCGGCATAGGCGCAGCCGGAGGAATCCTGCATTATATAAAGAATGCCTTGCACCGCTCCGCGGCGCATGTTCGCTCCATCCGCTTGAAAAGCGCGGACAATTTTCTTTTCATGGATGAAGCCACGCGCGCCAATCTTGACCTGGTAAGTTCAAGGGCTTTTTCGCGCGCTGGCGTTCAATCCGAAAATATCAAGGGCGAAGGCGCGGTCACGCTCCTGGGCGTTCTTGATGTCACCAAAACCGCGATGGGCGGCCGCAAGCTGCGCGACTGGGTCCTGCGCCCCTTGTCCGACCTCGGGGAAATTGCGCGCCGCCATGATTCGATCGCGGCTTTTATTGATGATCGAACATTGCTGCGTAACCTGCGTGACGAACTTGGCCGGATTCGCGACCTTGAACGCCTGATGGCCCGTTTGGCGTCAAGTTCGGGCGGGGCTCGCGATATGCGCGCCCTTGCGCAGTCGCTTCTTTTCCTGGCAAAGGTCCGCGGTTTGACCGAAGGCAACAAGGCTGCGCTGATTTCTGAGCTTGCGCGCGACGTTTCCCCCCTTCCGGAACTGGCGGAATTGCTCGATAAGGCGATTGTCGAGGAACCGCCGGCATCCGTCAAGGACGGCAGGACGATAAGGCAGGACTGGAATGCCGAATTGGATTTATTGCATGAGGCCGCCACCAAGGGCCGCGTCTGGATGGCGGAATATCAGACCAGGGAACAGCAGCGCACCGGCATTAAGACGCTCAAGGTGCGTTACAACCAGATTTTTGGATATTACATCGAGGTTTCGAAGGGGCAGTCCGCCAATGTGCCGGCGGATTATTCCCGCAAGCAGACGCTGGTCAACGCCGAAAGGTTCGTTACGCCGGAATTGAAGGAATTCGAAAACAAGATTCTGGGGGCCCAGGAAAAGGCCGTTGCGCTGGAGGCCGAGCTGCTGGAACAGGTGCGGCAGAAAGTTTTGCTTGCCACGGAAAAAATTCTAAAATCGGCCGACGCCGTCGCGGCTCTGGACGCGCTTGCCTCGCTCGCGGACAGGGCGCTTGCCATGCGTTACTGTCGCCCGGAAATGAACGGCAACGATTCGATCAGAATAAAGGACGGACGGCATCCGGTCATTGAACAGATTCCCTCGGCGGACCGGTTTGTGCCGAATGACACGTTTCTCGACTGCGGAAGCAACCGGTTGATAATCATTACCGGGCCCAACATGGCGGGGAAATCAACCTATATCCGCCAGGTGGCGTTGATCGTCATCATGGCGCAGATGGGTTCATTTGTTCCGGCAACGAAAGCGGAAATCGGAGTCGTCGACCGGATTTTTACCAGGGTGGGGGCCGGCGATGACCTTGTGCGCGGCCGCAGCACTTTTATGGTGGAAATGCAGGAAACCGCCAATATTTTGAACAATGCGACGAAACGGAGTCTGATCGTTCTGGATGAAATCGGACGGGGCACAAGCACCTTTGACGGCATCAGCATTGCCTGGGCCGTTGCCGAATATCTGCATGACAACGTGGGGGCAAAGGCCCTGTTTGCCACTCATTACCATGAATTGACCGATATCGCCCTCACCTTGAAAGGCGCAAAAAATTACAATGTGCTGGTGCGCGAGGACAATGACCGCGTGGTTTTCCTGAGGAAAATAATCGCCGGCTCGGCCGACAAGAGCTACGGCATTCAGGTGGCGCGCCTGGCCGGCTTGCCTGTTGAAGTGGTCGGTCGGGCCAGGGAAATACTGCTCAATCTTGAGGAAGGTGAATTCGAAGCGGCCGGTCAGCCCAAAATCGCGGTACATCGACAAAGACAAAGGAAAGAGAATTCCAACCAATTGTCGCTATTTGGTTAATCTTGATGCCGCAAAGTCCCAGTTTGCCAGGTGTTCAAGAAAGGCGATGATAAAATCCTTGCGCCTGTTCTGATAATCGAGGTAATAGGCATGCTCCCAGACGTCGCAGGTCAACAGCGCATTTTGTTTGTGCGCCAGGGGCGTGTCCGCATTGGCTGTCTTGACAATTTTCAGGCCGCCATTTTCCTGGACGAGCCACACCCAGCCGCTGCCGAACTGCGCCACGCCATCGGCGACAAAGGCGTCCTTGAACTTTTCATAGCTGCCGAAAGATTTTTCGATCAGTTCCATTAGGCGGCCGGATGGCTTTCCTCCTCCATCCGCCTTCATGCATTGCCAGAAAAACGTGTGATTCCACACCTGAGCCGCATTGTTAAAAACCGCGGCTTTCTCGGAGATGACGGCGCTTTCCTTGATTATTTTTTCCAGCGGCTGTCCAAGCCAGGACGTTCCGGCAATCAGTTTGTTAAGATTATCAACGTAGGCCTGGTGATGTTTCCCGTAATGGAAACTCATTGTTTTGGCTGAAATGTGCGGTTCCAGGGCATTTTGCGCATAAGGCAGTGGAGGCAACTGAATGTTCGCGGCCGGGGCGGCCTTGTTTTCGCTGCTGTTGGTGAATGTGGTGTTCATGGTTGATATTCCTATCAGAATTATTAGTTTTAGGCAACTTCTGTTAATTATTGTTGTTTTCATTCGTTTTTACGCACCTACTGTTAATCAAACATAGAAAGTTGACCAGATTTTATTGTTTATGCCCATTGGCGGAAAGCGTATTTCATGATTCGAAAAATCTTAGAACGCGGCGGCATTGCCTGGTACTTTATGATTGCCTTTGGCGGGTTTTATCCCCCATATTGGGGGCGGAATAAGGCCCAAAGTCCTGAAAAACGGGAGTTCAACGTTTGCCTGTGTACACAAATAAAGAATATATTTATGGAATAAACCCGGCCTTTGAGATCGTGCGCGCCGGCCGGAGGAAAATTTACCGGGCATTTTTCTCGGATACTCTGTGCGGACAGGAAAGAACGCGCAGGCTTGTCGAGCTGTATAAAAACAGCGTATGCAAGGTTGAATTTGTCAACAAAGGAAAACTTTTTGATTTGTGCCGGACAACCGAGCATCAGGGGGCGGTGATAGAAGCCGATCCGTATCCGTACGTTCACTTTGCGGAGTTGTTGGGGCAGAATCGTCTTTTGCTGTTGGATAACATCGAGGATCCCCAGAATGTGGGCGCCATATTGAGGAGCGCGGAGGTATTTTCCTGGCAACATATCCTGCTGGCATCGCGGGGTACGCCGGAAATTTATCCCTCCGTGGTCAAGGCCGGCGCCGGCGCCACGGAATATCTCCGGATAGCGCGCGACCACCCTGCCAATTATTATTTTCGCGAAGCGGTTGAAAACGGTTTTACGGTCGTGGCGCTGGACGGCAAAGGCAAAACATCATTGGACGAACTGAAAATCCCTCTGCCTGCTAAAATAATGCTGGTAATCGGCGGCGAGCATCTTGGGGTGGGACAATTTATTCTGAACGCGGCGCATTATACGCTCAAAATACCGCTTGCGGGAAAAATTTCTTCCTTGAACGCCTCGGTTGCCGCCGGAATTGCGCTCTTTTCGCTGTCGCGCTCTTTTCGCTTGGCAATTCAAGGGCCAGGACTTAAATTATTGACATGACTCCGAATTTAATGCGGACTATTGATCAGGTGTTCGGGCCGCCGCTATGTTGGCTCCTTTCCATGGCCTACCGTTTGTTTTCCTTCCGGCGCGCGCGCCAAGCCTATCCGGTAAGACATGTGCGGCGCATGCTTTTTATTAAACCTGCGGAGATGGGCAGCACTATCTTGATTTGCCCGGCATTGCGCCGGGTGAAGGAATTGTGGCCGGAATGCGAGGTGTTTTTTCTTGTTTTTTCGGATAATCGCAGCGCCGTGGATTTGTTGCCCGATGTGCCGCCGGGCAACGTTTATGAAATCAGGTCGGACACTTTTTTCAATTTTCTGTTCGATTCGGTCCGCCAAATTTTTCGTTTGCGGCGGCTGAGATTTGACGTTGCCGTTGACCTGGAATTCTATTCGCGCGGCGCGGCCATTCTTACGGCCCTGGCCGGCGCGCGTTATACCTCCGGATTCGAGCGGTATACAATGGAGGGATTATACAAGGGCAGTATGCTGACTCATCCGGTGCAATATAATTGCCACATGCATACCGCGTTCAGTTTTAAAACGTTGATTGACGCTTTGGCTGTTGACAAGCCTCAATTGCCGCTTGTCAAAATCCCGGTCTCCGGCAAGGGGTCGCCGGCGCTGCCGTCTTTTTGCCCCGCGCCTTCGGAAAAAGAGGCGGTATGGAAGCTTATAAAGGCTGCCAACAACCGGGTAAGCGCTGGCAGCCGGCTCGTTATTTTGAACACCAATGCCAGCGACCTTATGCCCTTGCGCAAATGGCCGTTGGAAAATTATGTTTCCCTGGCGCGAATGTTGTTGCAAGAGCCCGACGTGTTCATTGTTTTGACCGGCGTTGCTTCTGAGGCCGGCAAAGCGGAAGAGATCGGCAAAACTATCGGTTTGGAGCGCGTGGTCAACCTGGCCGGGCGGACAAGCTTGCGCGGCCTGGTGACGTTATACACGTTGAGCGCGCTCATGGTCACCAATGACAGCGGGCCTTCCCATTTTGCCGCCCTGACCGACATGCCGGCCATTACGCTTTTCGGGCCCGAAACTCCCGAAATTTATGGTCCCATCGGCCATTCCAAGGTGGCCATTGTGTCGAATCTGGCCTGTTCCCCGTGCGTAAGTTCATACAACCACCGCCGTTCGCCCTGCAATGATAATGAATGCATGAGATCGATTACCGTCGAATGCGTCTGGGACGCATGTAAGAATCTCTTGTCAAAGGAAAACGGGCGCGCTGTCGGAAAATTGCTGCCATTGAAGCAGATCAAATGATTTTGCACATGAATCCATTGATGCGCAAACTCAAGTTTGCCGTTGCCGTTTTGACGCGTAATTTTGCGCCGGCAAAGTTGCCCTACAAGGCTATTTTGCTGGTCACCTGGCGCTGTCAGGCGCGCTGCCTGATGTGCAATATCTGGAAAAAGGAGAGGCAAAACGAGTTTTCACTCGAGGAATGGCGTACTTTTTTCCGGAACAATCCGTACCTGAAATGGCTTACCTTGAGCGGGGGCGAGCCGTTTTTGCGGACCGATGTTGAAGAGATTCTCCGCTCGGCGCTCGAGTTTTGTCCCGGGCTCTATTGCGTGAATATGCCTACAAACGCTTTGGCGCCTGAGCTTGTAAAAAAGACGGTCGGAAGCATGTTGCTGCTGGATATTCCAAGGTTCGTGCTTTCGATCAGCCTTGATGGGCCGGAAGATGTGCACGATAGATTACGGGGAATTCCCGGGGCATGGCAGAAGGCCGTCTCGCTGTTGAGATGGGCGAAAGAAAAAGAAAACGAAAATCGGGGTAAATTTTCCGTCATGTTGGAACATACGCTTCTTCCGGATTCATATGGGCGCTTTGACGAAATGGTTGCGCAAGTGCGGAAAGAAGTTCCCGGGGTCAAAATCGGTGATTTCATGGTGACGATCGGCAGCGTCTCGAGTCATTACTACGGAAACGCCGGGGGCGAAGATGCATGTTGCCGCATCCAAGACAAGCAGGCCCTGGAGGCGGCTTTACGGCAGATTATTGCCGCGCGCGGCCGGGAGGCTTCCTGGAATTTTTTGTATCTTTTTTCGCAATATTTTCTCAATATGGCGATCCGCTATGAGCGCGCCGGCGTTCCGCCATTGCGTTGCCGCGCCGCCCGTTCGTCCGTGTTTGTCGATCCGTGCGGCTTTGTCTATCCATGTAATCGATATGGCCGTTTACTGGGTTCGTTGCGGGACAGTAATTATTCGATTGAGAGGCTTTTTTCCCGTAACGCGATGGCCCGGATCCGCCGCGATATAGATCAGTTCAAATGTGGCGGTTGCTGGACGCTCTGCGAAGCCTCGTTGTCCTTTATCGAAAATTTAATCAATCCCCGCGCGTTATGGAGGTTGCTGTCGGGGGGAAACCGCGCTTGGCGATCATAAATCGCGCGCTGTTTAGGGGGACCGCGTTTGCCGCGAAGCGGCTTCGCTGCGTAGCACGAGCCGTCGAAACGTGCAGCGAGACTTATGCCGTCATGTGTGGCTGGTTGCCGTCTCAAAAACCGCATGCGTATGCAGGTTTGAGCTTCCGGGAAAACGCCTCCGTTTATTTTTTTCTTCTATTCTTGTTTTTTAGCTGTTATGGTTTGATTTGTTTGCATGCGAATCTACGGAGGTCTTTGCTTGAACGCCAATAATCGAAATATTCTGATCATCCTGCTGGGATGCCATTTGGCCATTGCATTATATATGGTCGTCAACAGGATGATCTATAATTGTTTCGAGGGCGGGGAGGCGAGTTTCCTGACCTGGGCGTACCAGGTCAGCAAGGGGCTCCCTCTCTATGGGATTCGTTCGAATCCTCAACTGCAGGAACTTTTTGCGTATACGCCGTTCGCCTCGCAAATCCAGGGAATAATACTCAAGTTTTTTCCGCTGGATATCCGCTGCCTGCGCCTGGTCAGTTTGTTGTTCAGCATAGGCAGCGCCATCCTGGTGGGATTGATGACATTTGCTTTGTGTCGAAATCGTTTTCTGGCCGTTGTCAGCGGCGGATTGTTGTTTTCAATTCCCGCGCCGATCTGGTTTGTCCAGTCCGGCACCAATGAAATTCACGTTTTTTTTGCCTTGTTGGGAATGTATTGCTTGATTCGCGAATCCCCGCCCGGATGGAAGGAAACCATTGTCGGCGTCCTGGCTTTGTTTTTCAGTTTCTGGGCCAAGCAGACCGGTCTGGTCTACCTGGCGGCGGCGCTTGTTTACCTGCTGGGCGCTCACCGGAAGAAAGGCCTTGTTGCTTCCGGGGTAACCTTGGCGGTGGCCTGCGGTTTTCTGGGTTATTATGCCGTCAATTATCCCGGCGCGATGTACAACATGTTTCTTCTTCAGGCGCAATGTCCGATTATCTGGGCGAATTTATGGAGCCCGGTTTTATTCCCGGACATTCTGGGCAGGTTCGGCATTCTCTTGGCGGTTATTCTTGCCGGTGTGTGGACGATTTACGGGTGGAGATTTAAAGACCTGTTCAGGCCGGAGCTTTTATTTTTGGGCGCCAGCGGCGTGGTGGGGGTTTTATGCCCGTTGAAATACGGCTCCGGCAACACGCAGACCATTGTGTTCTACGGAATGATTCTTGCCTGCGGCGTGTCGTTTTTGCAGCGGTTGCAGGCGAAAGGGGCGGTCGCCGAAAAAATCGCGGTCGGTTTATTGATTGTTCAAATGATGACCCTGTTTCAGGACCTGCGCGCGCATTTGTTGCGGGACAGCGACCAGTCTAGGTTTGACGAGCTTTGCCGGATTGTGGCTACACCGGGAAAACTGGTTTATTATAACGACAACCCCGTGATTAGTCTGTTGGTCAAAAAACCTTTTTATGCCGGTTCCGGCCGGGACTGTTATGTCAAAGGCAGAATCGATCGTTCCAAATATCCCGGAGAATTGTCGGCCTTTTTCAGGTCGGACCCGTTTGACATGGTTATCATTGATGTTCCGCTGGAAGACAACAGTTGGCCGTTATATGAGCGGCTCAACGCAAGCTATCAGCCGGTGGCGGAACTGCCGGCTCTGCCGGGCGATCAGAACAATCGTAAAAATTTTAAAAAAATCATTTTCGCGCGAAAAGATCAAGTCAACAAATGATATAAGAGGATGCCATGCAAAAATTATTGTTAGCCCTTTCCTTGCTCTGCATGACCGCCGGCTACTGCGCCGCGCAGACCAATGAGCAGAAAACCGTCTTTCATGCGGCCGACACCAATATGGACGGCAAAATATCGAAGGACGAATTCAAGCATTACGTCAAGCGGTCGGCTTTCAACAAGATCGACAAAAATGGCGACGGAAAAGTCGACAAGAAGGAATGGCAGGCCGCCGCTCCTTCGCCCAAGACGGAAGCCGGTTTCGAGGCGCTTGCCCAAAGCAGCGACAAAACCGTAACTTTTCTGGAGTTTTCAAACTACGCCGACAAGAAATACACTTACGACGAGATGTTCAACCAGATTGACCGCAACCGCGACGGCAGCCTGGCGCCGGATGAATTCAATGACCGCCCTGCCTTCACGATTCTTTCGATAAAGTTTTAAAGGAATAAAGAGTGCCTCTCGCAGAACACGGAGTCCGCACTCTCCCTATGTGCTCTCTGTGAACTCTAGCGAATTTTATGAGCGGGCGAGATAAATCCGAATTGAAACGCGGCGTTAATGGCATGCCCTGTGTCGAATTGCGGCACCCTTCCGGAGCGCAATTGGAGATTTATCTGCATGGCGCGCATGTGACCTCGTGGGAAAACGCCGGGGGACGGCAATTGTTGTTTCTCAGCAGGAAATCGCTCTTCCTTCCGGACAAACCGATCCGGGGCGGTATTCCCATCGTTTTTCCGCAGTTCGGCGACGGACCTTTGCCGAAACACGGCTTTGCGCGCATACGGGAATGGAATTATATGGGCGCGCAAAGCTGCGCCGATGAATGCCTGGAGGCAAAGTTTGAGTTGCGCCATGACCGGGAAACATTGCGGATTTGGCCGCATGAGTTCCGGCTGGAGCTTGTCTTTCGGCTGGGCGCAGACGCTCTTGAAGTCTTGTTTTCCATCCATAATGCCGGCCTGAAGGAATTTTCATTCAAGAACGGTTTGCACACCTATTTTGCCGTTGGCGATATAAGCCAGGCCAGGCTGGAAGGTCTGGCAGGCTGTGAATTCATTGATTTTTTGAGCGACCAGAGTCCGGCCGTGGAAACGCGCGGGGAAATTGGTTTTTCCTGTGAAACGGACCGTGTTTATCCCATGGCGCCGGACCGGCTGGTGTTGCGCGATGGAGCGGAGCGGCTCAAGATGGCCATTGAAAAATGCGCCATGCGCGACGTAGTAGTTTGGAACCCATGGGTGGAAAAATCAAAACGGATGGAAGATTTCGGAGACGAAGAATATAAAAAAATGGTTTGCGTCGAAACCGGCAATTTACATGAAACGCTCACTCTTGCCCCGGGGGAAATTCATGCCTCATCTTCAAAATTTAGGAATTCTGCCGCGCTACCCCGGACCGCATCTGCCAGATTATCGCGGCGCCGGCGATGAAGAAGCTGGTGGCGAAGGCGAAGGCGGCCGTGGGCGAGACTTTTGTCCAGATCAAGCCTACCGCAAGGCTGGAGATAAAGTCGCCGATGCCGTTGACCGTGGCCAGGGTTCCAAACACAATGCCATGTTGCTCTTTTTGAGTCAGTTCAGCCGCCAGCGCGTCCTCAAGCGCATCCTGTCCGGCCACATACACTCCGGCCAGAATAAACACGAAAGCCAGACTTGCCGGCTTCATCGGCATAAAAATCAGAATCAATCCCATTACTGCAGCAAGGAAATACACGGCGGAGAGCATTTTAAATTTATTGAAACGATCGCCCAGCCAGCCTGAGGGGTAGGAACAGCCCATGTAAAATATCTTGTGCAGAAAATAGAGCGCCGAGGCGGCAACTGCAGCCTTGCCGGCGCCTATTTTGGGCGTCAAGGCCTGCACCGCCAGCAGGATCAACATTGTTTTGGAAAAATCGCCCATGCCGAAAAGCGCCACGCCAATGAGAAATTTTCTAAAACGTGGCGGCAATTCCATGAGGCTATGAACAAAGGACAGGCGCTTGATTGCAACGCGCTTTTCTTCGCGCACTATTATTCCAACGGCCAGCGCCGCCAGAAAACCGGGCAGCATGGTCCAGAGCAATATCTTGGGAAAATTCCAGTGGAGAAAATAAAGCAAAAGCCAGGCCGCGGCCGCTCCGAGCAGTCCGCCCGTTTCATCCATGGCGCGGTCGAATCCGAATGCGCGGCCGTAATGTTGCGTGGAGACAGCCCCGGACAGTAATGCCTTGCGCGCCGGGGTGCGAATCCCGCGGCCAAACCAGCCCGCTGAACGTGCCAAGCCTGCCTGCCACACCTGGCCCACCCCCCCCATGGCGCCCATGGCCAGCGCCGTAAGCGTGTATCCTAAAACAGCCAAAGGTTTGCGGCGCGGCATTTGGTCGGCCAGCCATCCGCCGCCTATTTTGGCGAAACTTGAAACGGCATCGGCAATGCCTTCAATTGCGCCCAGTGCGGCAGCGCCGGCGCCGAGGGAAGCCAGAAAAGCCGGCATGATTGCCGTGACCGTTTCGTGACATAAATCGCTGAACAAGCTGGCCAAACCAATGCCGAAGACAGTGCGATTCAGCCATTTGCCGGAGGTCATCTTAAATCAGGAGGTAAAACCGCAACTTTCAAATTCATTTATGTGATTTCATAAAATCGCTGGTGACCATGGCATAAGCGTTGTGATTATGAATGCTTTCCATGCTTTCATTTTCGACTTTGAACCAGATGATGCGCCGGTCCTTCTTCAGTTTCATGGCCACGGCGCGGGCGATATCTTCCGCAAAACGCGGCCTGCGGTATGCCCTTTCGGTGATGTATTTTTCATCCTCGCGTTTTAGAAGGGGATAAAGCGGGGAACTGGCCTCGGCTTCGGCCATTTCGATCAGTTCCTCGATCCATACCAGGCCGTTGCTGCGTATTTGGATCGTGATCAACGCCCGCTGATTATGCGCATTTTTTGTGCTGATTTCCTTGGAGCACGGGCAGAGGGTGGCGACCGGCACTTTTACTTCGACAATCAAGTCGATTTGGTCCGAAGGAACACTGGCATATCTGGCAAGGAAGGCGCATTCGTAATTCATGAGGGATTTGGCCGCCGAGACTGGTGCGCGTTTTTCGATGAAATACGGAAAACGGATTTCGAGATGGGCCGTTGAGGAGGAGAATCTCCTGGTCATCATTTGCAGAATGGCGCTGATGTTGTGCAGCGAGATGTTCCCGCGCGATTCGTTCAGGATTTCCACGAAGCGCGACATGTGCGTGCCCTTGAAATGATGCGGCAGGTCGACGTACATGCAGACCTCTGCCACCGTATGCTGGGTTTTGTTTTCACGGTCGAGCACGCAAATGGGATATTTAAGGTCCTTGATGCCGGCCTTTTGCAGCGGTATTCTCCGGCGGTCGCGCCGGCTCTGAACGTCTTTAAGCATGTCAATATTTGAAACTGCTTGCGCCGATAAATTCCCGCAGGATCGAGTTCGGCGGCGCCTCGTTCCGGATCACGCCCAGGAAATTCCAGAGAAACTGCTGCAGCCGGCGCGCCTCGGCGTACTCGGCGTCCGTGGGTTTAACCTGCATCAATAAAGGCTCGACGAGCGGCTTCAGCACCGCAAGCTCATAGTCGAGCGCGGAATTGAAAAAGGCGTCCGCGTGTCCCTGGAAGGGGAAAATCCAGCGTTTTTCCCCGCGCCGCACGAAAGGCCACATTTTCAGCGTGGCCAGGGGGGTGTTGCCGCGAAAGTTACGGTCGCGAACCAGGCGGCGCATGAGGCGGTTGTCGGTGGTGGAAATCCGGTTGTGAAGATCGATGTTCAGTTGCGTGAGCGCGCTGACGTAAACCAGGAACTTGCGGCGGCGTTCGATCATGGGCGTGAAATGCGGATTCAGGCCGTGAATCCCCTCGACGATGATGATCTGGTCCGGATCAATTCTCAGACGTCGATTCGTGGACATCCTTTTTTTGCGATGGAAATCAAAACGCGTAAGTTCGATTTCCCCGCCTCTGATCAGGTCGCGCAGATGGCGGTTGAAAAGGGCGATGTCGATGGCATTGATGTCCTCGTAATCCGGCCGGCCGTTTTTGTCCCTCGGCGTCTTGGGGTCGTCCACGTAATAATTGTCCATGGAAAGGGTTACCGGCCGGATGCCGTTGACTTCCATTTGAATCGCCAGCCGCTTGGCAAAGGTCGTCTTTCCCGAAGCCGAAGGCCCCGAAATCAAGACCACGCGGATCTGCTTCCGGCGCGCCAGGATTTCGTCGGCGATCCTGGCGATCTTTTTTTCATGGAAAGATTCGGATATTTTTATGAAGTTTCCGATTTCACCCCTGGACGTCAGCTCGTTCAGGCGGCCGACGTTGTTTACGCCGAGGATGCGGCCCCATTCCTTGTGCTCGTGAAAGATTTGAAACAGGAGCGGCTGGTCCTTGAATTTCGGGATGTGTTTGTGATTTTGCGGTTCGGGGAACTGCAGGACAAGTCCCGGTGGATAATCGATCAGGCGGAAACGCTTCAGAACGCCGGTGTTGGGCGCCAGCGGACCATGATCAAGGTCGAAGAACCCGCCGCAGGAATAGACCGCTATTTTCGGCTGGTTGCGAAACCGCAGCAGGCCGACTTTTTCCGGCATTTTTGCCTTTTCGAACAACGCCAGCGCTTCCGCGTAAGAAAGCTTGCCCCTCTCGATGGGAAGGTTTTCCTCGACCGTCCGTTGCATGGCTTCTTCGATCTTCCTGATCAGCCTTTTTACGTTTACGTCCTTGTTTTCAATGGTATAAAAAAATCCGGCGCTGATCGAATGTTCGATGCAAACTCTGACTTTTGGAAACAGTTCGTTGACGGTTTTGGTAAGCAGGAAGGAAAGAGAATTGCGGTAGATGCGCATGCCCAAGGGATGGGTGGCCGGCAGAAAACGCACCCGGCAGTTGATGTCGAGAGGGTAGGACAGGGAAACGACATTGTTGTTGACCAGCGCCCCGATATAGGGAATGCCGGACTCATTCGTTTCCCTTTTCAGCAGGGCGCTGACGGGCGTGTTCAGGGCGTAGTTCTTGGAGGTATCTCCTTCCAGTGAAACGCGAATTTGGTTCATCGATTTGAGTTGCGATTTTGGATTGCCGATTTTGGATTTCAATCCCAAATCTAAAGTCCAAAATAAAGACGCGCTTATGCGTGCCGTCCCGCAACGCCCTTGGTCCGGCTTGTGATGGCCCGCGCTTTTTCGCGCGGACGCAGGGCGCGCACCGCCTTGCCGGCGCGCCACATTTCTGAATTGCCGAGCGTGTTCAACTCCTTGCGGAGCAGTTCCTGATAATTCGGCTTGCCGCATGATGAAATGACGCGTCTTGTCTCGGAGCCGTTTTTGACTTTCTGATATAATTCCTTGAAGACAGGCATGACCGCGGCTTTGAATTTCGGTTTCCAATCCAGGGCGCCGCGCTGGGCAGTGGCGGAGCAGTTCGAGAACATCCAGTCCATTCCGTTTTCATCGACCAGGCGGATCAGGCTCTGGGTCAATTCCTCGACCGTTTCATTGAAGGCTTCGCTCGGCGCATGGCCGTGTTTGCGGAGAACATCATATTGGGCTTCCATGATGCCGGCCAGCGCGCCCATCAACACTCCGCGTTCGCCGGTCAGGTCGCTGAAGACTTCGTGCTCAAACGTGGTCGGGAACAGGTAACCAGAACCGATGCCGATGCCCACTGCCAGGCAGCGCTGCTTGGCGCGGCCGGTGGCATTTTGAAACACGGCGTAACTGGAGTTGATTCCGGCGCCGGAAAGGAAATTACGGCGCACCGAGGTGCCGGAGCCTTTCGGGGCAACCATGATCACGTCCACGTTTTTGGGCGGGACCACCCCGGTCTGATCGCGGTACACGGCGGAAAAGCCGTGCGAAAAATACAGTGCGTCGCCCGGTTTCAGGTTGCGCTTGACGGTCGGCCAGATTTGTTTCTGGGCCGCGTCAGAGACCAGAATCTGAATGATGGAGCCGCGCCGCACGGCCTCATCGATCTCGAAGAGGGTTTTGCCGGGGACCCAGCCGTCCTCCCGGGCGCGGTCCCAGTCGCGCTGGAACTGTTTGGACTGGCCGATGATGACCTTGAACCCGTTATCCTTCAGGTTGAGCGCCTGGGCCGGCCCCTGCACTCCGTAGCCGATGATTGCGATCGTTTCGTTGCGCAATATTTTTTTGGCCTTGGCCATGGGGAATTCCTTGCGCGTCACCACGTTTTCCTTTGTCCCGCCGAAGTCAATCAGTGCCATGTTTTTTTTCCTCTCGAATTTATGTTGTTTGCCGGTGTCGTGTCGAGTGAAGTTAAGTTAATTATCTTTATTTGCAGCGTCAAGGGAAAAATCACGTTTTCGGCTGTTCCGGGTGTAGGACAAATTTTTTGGTGCAGATCAAGAAACAGCGTAAATATTGAGAATTTATAAAAATCTTTGTATCCAGAAAGATACAACCTTCAATTTTACGAAGGAAATTCATGGGCCAATGT
>Ga0074199_1001130_pt1 | contig 27327 bp, 15 predicted proteins | sample EPASupsiteSAE347_FD_64528 | JGI IMG/M metagenome (GOLD analysis project Ga0074199, IMG submission 64528) | Bioremediated contaminated groundwater from EPA Superfund site, New Mexico - Sample SAE3-47 | ecosystem: Environmental > Aquatic > Deep subsurface > Groundwater > Contaminated ... | reverse complement strand
CTGATATCTTTGGCATAGAGCTTTTCAAACGCCTTCTCCATGATCGCTTCATACGGCTCCCGGCTCAACCGGCACAGGTTTGCCTTTGAATACAAGGCCGCCACCTTGAATCGCGGCTTGTCCCATGCCAGAAACAGCGGCGCATATTCTTTTGTTATCTTATTATATACCCTCAATTTATCAAATTTGTCGCTCATGATGCCGTTGCGCGCGCCGGTATCGCCCAGACTATACCAGATAATGCCCTTCATGTTCAATGCCAGGGCCAGCCAATACTGCATTTTGCAGGATTTGAAATCATTCCGGTATTCGCCCAAGGCAATCCAGGCCGGCTTGTTCTGCCGCTTTGAAGAACTGCGCAGAAGATTCATATAAAACAAATCCTCGCCCGCGTCAAAAGTGGTGTTGGGATAGACATCCACGAATATTGCGTCCATATCCTTAAACGTGTCTTCCATCCAGTTGCCGCTGACCGGTGTCACGCCAAACGTGGTTAGCATGGAAACCCGCCAATCGGGCCGAATGGCTTTGGCCACTTCCCGGCCCTTGCGGTAGATCATATTCAACGACTCTATCTGATAATCCGCAATCATCACCTTTTCTTCAACCGAATCCGGGAATACTGCCTTTTGCTCATAGAGCTGACCGTTATTATAAATCGCCTTCTCCTCCGCGGTCTTCGGGAACGCGGGAAAATCCCGGCCGTATTTCTTTTTGAATTCCTGGGCGTCAAATTCATTCCGGCTGATGCTGGACTCCTCATCGCCAAGGTAAATATCCGATATAGCCGGGAACTCCCGGTATCTTTCCAGGACCTTCTTCAGCATTTCGCCCGACAATTCTATTTTCGGCGGATACCGCCGGCTACTGTTGCCATCAATGTTTCCGTAGGAAGCCATCATGGTCGCAAACACCATGTGTCTGATGCCGGCCTGCAGACCGTAGTCCGCGGCATCGCAGAAATGTTGTTTATACACCTTGGGCCCAAAGGTGATGTTGTCGGTCTCCGCCATCAGATCAAAACCGGCCAGGGTTACATAATCGCTTCCCCCATAACCGGGGAAACCATACCATCCCACAGGGAAATCAACATTAACCGGACGGGATACGTAGACCCATTCACATGCCTCCGCGACCAGCTTCCCGTCCGTATCCTTTACCATGACATTGTATTTGTAAGGACCAAACGCCAGCTTCGCCGTATCCACCGGCAAGGTGAATTTGATTTCCTTCTGCGCCTTCATCTCATCCGACGAGAACGCTTCCACGCCCAAAACATCCACCATACTGCATTTTGCCGTAAAGGTTTGTTCCCCGCCCCCTGAAATCATAATTTCAGGAGAAATCTTTTCCCCGCGCGCAAAATGCCGTTTGTGCTTGAGCAGAACGGCAACTTGAACCGGACTTTCCCGTTTTAGATCATGATAGGCCATGGCTTTCCGGCCTTGATAAGTTGCCGTAATTGCATACCGGCCGGCAGGCATCCCATCAATTTTAGGAAAGTTGACCCGTATTTTGGTCTCCTTCCCGACTTTGACAGTAAGATCCTGTTCATTCGCAAGATATATCCGGTTGTCAGGCCCCTGAACTTCCGTTTTAAGAGGGCCTTTCACGTCATTAGCGCCATCATTGACAACAGTAATTTCCATGCCTTCTGAGCCGGGCATGATGGATGCGATCCTCGCGCCGGGAGCTTTTCCCGCGGCCCATTCTATTGTCTGCCGGTATAATTTTGCGGTATGTTCCCAGAAATACAGCTTCTTGTAGTCGGAAAGCATTGAGGCAATGATCCGTCCTTGGCCGTGTTCCCTGACTACGATCCCGGGATATTCACCTATTTTCGCGATCACCTGCGCGCCGTCCCTGGCCTGGGTCTTGTGAAAGCCGGGGGCAAGGGTCTCAATGGGTATGCCGGCTATGGCCGGATGAGCGGGAACAGCCGCCTGTAATTTTTCCCCCTGCTCTATCCAGTTGAAATCATGGTTGGGCTGAATGGGAATATCGCCTTTTGGGTAATTCAGGAATTCGTCACCGCATACCGGACAAGTGTCCTTGTAAGCGGCCGGGTAGGAATGCTGAGCTTTTCCCACCGGCGCCGGGACCTGATTGGTCCAATCCGGGCATGCGCTGATTTTCACCGGAAGCAATGCTTCCAGATTGCGGTAATTGCTGTATTCCGCGCCGCGGCTGCCATAGGCATTATATCCGCCGAGAATGACCAGCCCGTGCCCCTTTTCCACGTATTTAAGAATGTCCTCCACGTATGGCTCCAGGGCATACCCCATGAAGTCGTTCACCACCAGCACGTCATACGAATAAAGCCTGGCCAGCTTTTCCAGCCAGTCTGTTTCATAGACAAGGTCCAGCTCAAAATCCTTGTCATCTTTCAGCCAATATTCCGGACAATCCCGGGCGCGCAATGCTGTCCGGTCAACATAATCATTCTGCTCAAAATATTTCTTCGGTATTTTCACCGAATTATACTGAGAAAGGATCAAGACCTTTATCTTTCCTTTGCCTTCCTCTTTCTTGGCCGCGTCCCCGGCAATGGCCGTGCGTTTGGCCGCCTTGCCCTTGAGAATGGCCGGCGGATTTTTGACCGGCTTGGCAATTTTGCTTTCTCCGTCCTTGAGATTATTTATTTCAAACGCATACTTGATTGATCCAATTTCAACCTCAAATTCAATCACCGCTTTCTGCGCATTGGATCCCGCGATTTCAAACTCGGCTGCGCTTATTTTGCCGGCCTCAAGCGTCATCTTTTTGCCTTGAACATTCGCCGCCTTGTTCCCGGCCGCATCTTTTACGCCGGCCTTCACATCCACGGCAGCATTCGCCAGGCCAAACGCTTTCACAACCGCCTTATCGTCCTGAACCTCAACTTGGAAAACACCTTCTTTTGCCGCAAGATTAACGCTCTTCAGGCCTGCAAACGGCGCGATGGATATTTCGCTTTGCCATGTATCGTTAGGCTCCAGCCTGAATTCATCGTAAAACACCTCAACCGTTGCCGGGGATTTATCCTCCGGATCGGTCCAGATCAATACACGCGCGGTCTGGTTATAATTAAAAACATAAGCCACTCCGCCGCGCTGCTCGTTCACAATTGCCAGCCAGCCGTCAACCAGATCCTCAATAAACTTGTTCTCATTGCAGTTCCTGATGCCGGTCGTGGTGGGCGCAAGGTATTTATTCTCCCTGAACCGCCATTGCCCCAGCGGTTGAACAAAGTTATGCATGCGCCAGTCAATATTTTTCGTATTATAGGCCGTGTTCTCGCAGGCCAGTTCAACGCGCAAGACGCATTCGCCGTCTCTTAAACGCAAAGTCTTCTTATAACGCAGACCTGTGCTGGCGTCATGCCAGAAGGCGGCGCTCGCCTCTTTGCCCTCCTTGGATTCCACGGCGTATTGGTAGGATTGCGTGCCAAGTTCCCCGGGCATGGGCGTGCTGGGCGAAATATCGCGCAATGCCCCCCATTTGCCCTCATCCCATCCCGCGCATTCCGCATTCCCGGGCTTGTAAATCAGGGATTTGATGCGCGCCCCGCTGTAGGGGGCAACCACCACTTTCAGAAAATCGTTTTCCAGCACCACATCATCCATGCCGTAGGCCCCGGCCTGCACGCGCGTTACGGTCGCCGCCAGAAGTGAAGACGAACCGGCCAGCATAAAAAATACCGCAGGGACACATAAATATTTCGCTATTTTACAGACTTGTTTCATTACACTCCTCCATGATGATTGATAGACAACCGTTTGCGATGCCGCAACAGAGTGCCGCGTGCTTTTAAATTCATTAACATTTAACTATAAAATCGCTACGTGACAAACTGAAAAGCAAAGAGCTCCGCGTTTCTCAGACGGAACCGGATATAGACCGGCCTGCCCTGCAATGCGGAAAGATCATAAGAATGGTTCCAGGTAACAGTATAGGTTTCGCTGTCAGCCTGAATGGGATCGCAATCATCCATGCCGAATCCCGGGAGAGCCTGTTCAGCGCCGAACCCGCCGCGTTCAGGACGCCGAACAAGTGCCGCGCGGATTTCTCCGGGCGGATGATGAGGACGCATGTCAGCCGACACGTTGACGGCCAGCCTTTTCCCTTTGATCATCAATTCCTTTGTCAGCAGATAGCCGTATTCATCATCGGCCCGGACGGCGACAAAACGGTCAATACCGGTTTTGGCCAGCCCCATCCCGCCGGTCTGATTATGATAGAAATGCCCCTTGGAAAGGCCGCGATAATACATGTAAAGATGATTGCCGACCTGCAGCGGGGCGGTGCTGCCGATAATCAGGCCGTGGTCAAATGTCCCTTCCGGACCGCGCGCAATAAACGGCTGGTCCGCGGGCGAGTGGTCCCAATGGATGCCGTCCCGGCTCCAGGCAAGATAGATGTCCCCCAAGCCTTCCTCGCTCTCATCAAAACACGCCAGAAATCCCATGAAATAATCCTCGTACCGGAAAAGGCGGATATTGTCAAAATGAGTCCGGTCATTTTCCCACGGGAACATGACACAACGCGGGCAGGAATAATGCCGGAAATCAGCCGTGGTTGACAAAGCGATCCGGCGGCGATAATGCGTATGCGGCCCATGCTTCATGGGCAGGCCGGAAGCGTAAACAAAGGGGCGGTAATAAAACAAGTATTGCCTGTTTTTTTCATCATAAACAGGATGGCAGAAAGTGTCGCTGGATCCCATCTGCACCGGATTCTTTTCGTCCGGGACCCAGTTGATCCCATCCCGCGACCAGGCCAGACAGGAACATTTTCCCTCTGCAAGCATGTCCCGGTAAAAGAGAAGATATGTTTTTGAAGGATCATCGCCTTGCGGATTACGCATAATGGCTCCCGGACAGCAGAAATTATGGCCGGTAAAGAGAATATTATGACGCGTGAACCCCTTGATATTTTCTCCGTCACGCATGGGTTTGGTCCAGTTGCAGCCATCATCACTTTCGGCATAGGACATGAAGTAACAGGGGCCGAAACCGGCTTTTCTTCTGTCAGGCGGCCAGTCGCCGGCTTCGGGGGAAATAAATCTTCCGGATTTGAGATGGCCCAGATACCACATTCTGAATTTATTGTTCTGCGGGATATGCTCCACGTGAACGGCGCAGCAGGCATCGTCTTCCCAGGGCTTGTCCGCGGTCAACACCGGATTTTTGGGGAATTTGAGCGGCTGGCAGACTTTTCTGCGCAAGGCCCAGCAATCCTCAATGATAAAATCATCAAGAAAAAGCTGTTTGCGGTCGCCGATCTCCAATGGTTTTCCACTGATGTAATCCGCATCCATAAAAGGCCTCCCCGGCATTCTGTAAGGCGAATTAACGCGCCCAGGGCGGATTAACCAGCCTTAGGCTGGTTAATCGCCTTCAATAATCTTAATCTTCAAGGGCGCGAATGTTTCCCGCTCCAAATCCTGACGCGACTGCATAGCCGTGTTCTTCATTTGTTCCAGCGCGTCTTTCCATTCCGGAATGATACCGCCAAAATCCCAGAGCGCAAATCTGATTTTTCTCGTCTCCGGCAGGCAGTCAACGGTGGTGGTGATGCCGCTGTCGCCGGCAACCTTGATTTTGTCCTTTTCGGCGCCGCCAATCATCAGCGCGCATGGTCCGTTCATTTTAATTTTTGTGTCATAATAGAAAATCCAGTCCTCGCCCGGCTCCAGCAAAACCGCCGGCGATGGTTTGAGCGAACGACCGACAGTGGCAATCCAGCGTTCCAGGCCGGCCTTTTCATCCCGCGGATTGCTCGTGTAATGCGGATAACACAAGAACAACAATTGCAAAGATTTAACCTCCTGTTTCGGCTCCAGCACCGCTTCTGCGAGCAGTTTGGCGTCATTATCCAGCGCCACGATCGTCAGCGTTACGTCGGCCAGTTCGTGCCGCCACTTCAGTTGGACAACGCCCTTGGCGCCGTCGCCCTTGACCTGCAGATCGGCGATGTTTTCGGACAAAACATGCTTTCCGTTCAGGACCATGCTGAAAAAGCCATGTCCCTTTTTATACCAGTTGGCGGTATTCGGTCCCAGCCCCACTCCGGAATAAGGGGGCTGAAACGGCACTATTTTTCCATCCTTGCCTTGTTGATAATTATACCATAGCTCACACTTGTCGCGGCCGGTGTTGATTTCCAGACGGCGGCTGCGGGCAGTCAGTCCGTTCTTCTGCTCATTTGAAGTCTCCCCCTGGTCCCGGATCACGACCGTGCCCATTAAGCAAGCGGCTGCTGAAACGAAGGCGGCAAAACACAGAACTGCTCTTTTCATTTGATCTGAACCTCGCGGGATGATTGCAAGCCGGTGATCATGTCTTCCGCCGTGATCTGCCAGCTTCCTTTTTGCTCATTGATGCCAAAAAACAGCGCCACCGTCAATTCACCGTTTTCAGCGTTTTTCCGGCAGCTATATGATGATTTTGTCCCGTCCGGTTTGACAACATCAATTCTGACCGGCGTTTTCCCGCGGGCGGCCGATTCTATTTTAACGCGCACCTGCGCGGTTTCCCCCGGTTTGATCAAAGCGCCGGCTTCCGGAGAAACGATACTGATCTTTTTGGGTGGGGCATTAAACAGGGCATAAACCGCCCCGGCATTGCCCGGAATATTGTCGGCAAAAACCATGGCATGGTTGTTTTTATTGGCCTTGATTTCACGGTGGGCACGAATGTCATAAACCGCGCCGATATCATCCGCGTCATTGATTATGATTTCCGCCTGCGCTGGCGAAATATTATGATTATAAACAACGGCATAATCCATCTCCCCGGCTTTTAATGGTTCGGCAAAAATCTTCATGTCCGGGGTTTCTATCTTCGGCGTAATTTTCTTCCTCAATTCCTTGTAATCAAGCTTTATCGCTCCCGGAATATTGATTTCGGTTTTATCATCAACCATCAGAACGCGTTTTTTCGCGAATTGCTCAAGGTCCTGCAGGACTTCGGGCGCAAGTTCCTTGATGCCGGCCAGGATGAGAACATCATAATTATCGGCGGATTTGTCGCGGATGTTTTTCTCCCTGATAAAGTCGGGATAAAGGTCAAGTTTATACAGTTCCTCGGAAAGATTAATCAAATTATCCTTGAAAGGCTTGACGTCTTCCTGGCAGAGCATGGCGTCCGCATAGAGCACGGCGATTTTTGAGTCGGGCTTGTCCCATGCGCCGAACAGACAGCCGTAATCCACGGCAAACCGGTCCAGGGGAGCAAGAACATCATAATCCCCGCTGTAGACTCCGGCGATGCTGTACCAGCCATAGCCTTCTAAGCCGGAACCCAGCAGAAGCCAGTATTGCATGGCCTTGATTTTTGTGTCGCCATAAACGCTCTGCATAAAAAAACAGGCCGGCTTGCCGATCCGCCGCGCGGCGCACCGGGTCAGGTTCATGTAGAAAAAATCCATCCCGATGTCAAAGAGCGAACCAGGATATATATCGGGCATGACCGCATCCGCGGTTTTGAAATTTTCCTCTATGTCTATTCCGCTCAAGTGCCCCCGGTTGCCAGCGACTGACTTGATAAAGACCGTCTTCCAGGATTTATGGTTCTCGCTGATGAAATCGGCATTGGCCTTATACACCAGGTCCGCCGATTTCAAAAAATAGTCGCCCAGCGCCATTTTTTCCTTGAGAGTTACGGGCTTGTCCGGCATATCTAATCCATAAATCCGCTTAAATTCCGTCCGGTCGTAATCGCTCATGCTCCGGGTATTGCCTTCATCATCCACATACATGCCCCAGATGCCGCTGATTTTTTCAAAGCCGGAAAATTGTTTGCGCAGGAATTCGCTTGTCCAGGCCAGCTTGTCCGGGCTCCTCTGGCTGTCCTTGGCGGAATTCCAGCCGGAAGGCCCATACATGGTGGCCCGGTTGCAGTCAACCACAAACCGGGCGCCTAAACGGGCGCCCTTGTCTATGAGCGCAAAAGAATGCGGATGCTTCTCTCCGATTTTGGCGACATACATAAGACTGGCCTTATCAAGCAGATATTCCACTCCAGCCAATTGCGAGTAAGTCGCGGAACTTATTCCCAGCATGCCATAAGTCATAACCGGAAAATCAACGGGGCCGGCTTCGGGGATAACACTCAAATCCATGACGCCCGCGCCCATCGTTTTTCCATCCGCATCCACGGCCGTGACAACCAGTTTGTAGTCGCCGCAAGCCAGATTGTCCGTGGGCATTTTGAATGACTGCGCCGCGCTGTTTTTCTGCTCCGCAACCGTTTGGCCGCTGGCGTCAACCAGTTCGGCGTTGATTTTGACGGCGCTTTCCAGCGGACTGGCCTTTATTTCCGGCTGAATCGGCTCCCCGCGGCAAAAAGACTGCTTGTGATAATGTTTCAAAGTCACCTGAACGGGCTGTTGCCGGTTGATTTGAAAATATGCCTCGCCCTGATGTCCGGGCATATTGACCGCCGCCAGATATTTGCCGTTCAAAGGCAGGGATGCCATGGCAAGCTCCAGCACAACTTCCCCGGAAGCATTGGCCGGCGCCGACGCTTCAACGGACGTGTCCAGATATTTCTTGAAATCAGGGCCGATAACCTGAATTTTCAGCGGAATTTTACGTTTTTCTTTTGTTCCGTTCCGGAACGCGATTTTAATTTTTTCATTTTCAATCTTAACGGATTCAATCCACTCATCGCGCGGACGGCCGGCGCACCATTCGGCGAGCTGGCTGAATAAGCGGCCGGTGTAATTCCAGAAATAAAGCCGGCGGCAATCGCTGATCATCACGGCGGCGATCCGGCCTTTGCCGCAAGGTCGGGTAACAATTACCGGGTCTTTCCCGACCGCCGCCACTACGTCCGCGCCTTGCTTTGCCGCAACCTTGTGATAATCCGGAGAAAGCGTATCAAGGGGAATGCCCGCAATCGCCGGATGCCCGGAAGAAACCGCCGCCAGGGTTTTATTGTCGTTCAGCCATCCCAAATCATTCATGAGCGGCAGACCGCCATTGTAATACCGGATGGTTTTGCCGCATTCAGGACAGGGAAATTCAGTGTATTCACCTATGCCGCCGTAAACGCCCTTTTTCCCCTCCGGGTATCTGGTCTGGTCAAGCCAGTCCGGGGTGTTGAGAATTTCAATTGGCAGAAGTTTCTGCAAGGATTTGTAATCGCCATATTTGCTGTCAACGGACTTTTTCAGTGACTTGTCCCACCGGCTTGTCTCTCTGCCGCCAAAGGCGGCGACCCCGCCCAGGACAATCAGGCCATGGCCTTTTTCCACATATTTGAGGATGTCATCAACATAAGGCGCGATGATTTCGGCGCGGACATCGTTCAGCACCAGGACATCATACTGATAAAGCTGCGGCAAATATTCGGCCAGCATGTTTTCAAAGGCATTGTCAACGACAACGCCGGCCGCATCCTTCAGATAATATTGCATCATTTCCCGGGCGCGCAACGGAAGCCGGCATTCTTCCAAGCGCGAATAATTGCCATCCTGGCTGGTTTCAAATTGAAAGGTTGAAAGCTGAAGAATTTTTATGGATTTTACGCCGGCAAGGTTTGTTTTCTGCTCGGCCACTTTCAATTTTTCCACAGGTTTGTTGATAATGGGGGGAGGATTTTTTGGCGGGGCGGACAATGCCAATTTCCCGGCCGGCGATTGATTGAGCAATACCGGGAAAGCGCCGGATTCTTCGCCGCTCTTTAAATCAAAACAAAGCAGTTCCGGTTTTTTTTCGGGAAGAGGAATTTTAATCTCCGCTGTCCGGCCCGGAACAAGGGCAACGGTCAACGCTGAGATTGCTTCGGCCTTGCCCTCCACTCCTGGTTTGCCGGCAACGCTTATGGCCAGATCGGCTTTTTGAAATGGAAATATTTTCAGCGCGGATGACGAGGCGTCAAATTGAAAAACCCCGTCAAAACTGGCATAATCTATTTTCTTCAGGCCGGTGAAAAGCCCGAAGCCCAGCTTGCTTTGCCAGGTGTCGCCGGGCTTCAGGGTTACCGGGCTGAAAAACTGCTCCAGGGTGACGCCGGTTTTGTCAATCCAGAAAAGCTCCTTGCTCAACTGATCGTAGCAGGCCATGGAAACAAGCCCCTCCGCTTTTTTCTGGTCAACAATTGCCATCCAGCCCGCGATAAAATTTTCCACCATGCGGTTTCCGCCTTTTTTTGCCGGATCAATGTATTGGGATAATTCAATGCCCCCCTCGGTTGTCGGCAGATAACAGAAATCATTGCCAAGCTCCCATGCGCCGGCCGGTTTCAGGCTGTTGTGGACCCGCCAGTCAATGGTTTGGGTCGCATAGCCCCGATTCTCAATGCGCAAATCAACTTCAAGCAAAAGGGCGTCTTCCCTTAAGGTGAGCTTTTTGCTGAAAATCAGCCCTTTCGTGCTGGTCGCTTGACCTTCATACTGGAATGCAACGACCGCCCGTTCCGGACCAGGCTCAATAATTTCAAACTTAAAAGGCGAATCTTTGAACTCGCCGGGATGAGGGACGCTGGGTGCCAGGTCGCGCAAAAGACCGCCGTCCTCGTTCCCGCCGGCAACGACCCATTCCGCATGCTCGCTTCCGGTCGTTTTATTGATGAACGAAACGATCCGCGCCCCCTTGCGCGGATTGACCTGGATTTTTAAAAAATGATTTTCAAGGACCACGTCGTCCACCGCATAAGCGCCGACATTTTTGAGCTCGGCCGTCGCGGCAAAAAGTGATGCGCAGATGAGACAAAAACCTAAAAAAGCGGCAGTTTTCTTCATCGGCAAACCTCCTTTAATTTCCACCATCATACATTTAATATAGCGAACATAAGGCGACCATTCCGCAAACGCAACAACAAAAGCCCGGTATCTTTCTTAGACCAGAATGTCTTTTCTCTATTTTGTCTTAACATGCAGATTGTAGGCCGCGGCTTTGAGTTTCTGCCGCTCCACGGCGCGGATGTCTCCGGTCAGGGGATATTTTTTCTCCAGCAGTGCAAACAGGCGGTCCATGGCTTTGTTGAGCCAGAAAGGGCCTTTGGCCCCGATGTATAGATTTTGGCATCCATCGTTTTCCACGACTTTAATACAGCCGTGAATTTTATCGTCCCCGGGATTATAACCGGCATCCATGATTATCCGGGCCGGGAAACGGCCGGGACCGGCTATTGCCAATTTCTCCCTGGGCATATAATGGTCATGCCGAAGCAGCATTTTGGTATCGTGATTGCCCGGCTTGAATTCCGCCTTCTTTGGCAAGGACATCGCATCAAGCTTTTTCTGGGCATAATAATATTGGAAGAAAACCTGCAGTCTTTTGGCGGCAAGCTTGGTCGCATTATTCCTGATTGGAAGACAAACCCGGGCAAATGGCCTGTTTTTTTTATAAAACGGAAAAGCTTTAATTTTCCCCCGGTCGCGGATGGCGATCGGCTTTCTGAGGATGCCTTCAATGCTTGTTCCTGAGGCCAGACTGATGCTTTTGGCCTGCGCCGTTTCTTTGCCGTCAATGAGCAGGGTATAAAAATCATTTTTATCAGGACAAGGGAGCATGGATACGGCATATTTTCCGGGGCCGGCCGCAAGAATTTTTATTTTCCAGCCGCCGGCCGTGCGTTCGGACTCAAATGTGATTTTTTTTCCAGGGGGTATTTTTATGCCGAGGATTTTGTCAAAAATATCTCCCGACTTCCTTTGCATGGTGAAACCTGCCGCCCCTCCCTTGCCGTCAAGGCAACCGCGGATTTTTTTTGCTTTAACCGGACACAGGCAGAATGAAAAATCATTATCATAACTGCGGAACCATTGCAGTTGAATGTTTTCTTTTTCCTCAGAATAGTTGACCATAGAGAGGAACCTGTTTCCAAACCGTTCAATTTTGACTCCTTTTTGCCCTTTAAGAACAGCACCGGTTACCGGCTCCCAGCCGGCCTCGGCCAGATTGATGATGGCGGGGAGCCATTGCCGCATTTCGGAAAAGCCCCTGACCGCATGGGCGGGATTCGGCATGCCGCCGGATTCCAGGCAGAATAAAACCAGCTCATGATTCAGCTCCTTAAGAATTTTTACCAGCTTGCCCGGCCCGATTGTCAGAAACCCGGGAAATCCTTTCGGCCCCCACCAGACAATCGGTTTTTTACCCATAAGATAACGCAGTCCCCGGCTCCAGTTGCTTTTGCTCCAGGGGCCGGCCTCAATAATGGCAATGTCGCAGTGCCGGGTGGTCATATAGTCGGCGGGCGTATTCGCCGCCACCATCGCCCTTTGGCCGCCAACGGTTTTCAGCGCCTGCATAAACCGCATAATATCCGCATGGCCGGCGCCCTGGGTTGCGTATTTTTGCCCCTGCGTAAAAGCGACTCCCGGAGTTCCCGCCGGCATCCGGCCGAAGAACGGCCGCGGTCCGCCGCAATTATCAAAAATAAATCCGGCCGGCCGGTAATGTTTAACGACATCCGCCGCGTCTTCCTTGAGATGCCGGCCATAGGATGTGCGGCAGGTGTTCATGAGGTTTATGTTTTCGCGGGAGTTGATATAGAGCGAGCCGTCGCTGCGCGTCCAGAAAGAATCTCGGAAGTGTTTTTCAGCTTCGTCGTGATCGCATATTTCGCAGGTGATGCCGTAAAAAGGCAAAACTGCCTGGCGGAGCTTGTCACAGCCCGCCCGCATGGCCTTATGGTATTTATTGAAATCAGGATAACAATCTCCCAATTCTTTTTTTATGGCCGTCTTTTTGCCGTATTGCCTTTTCATCAAAAGGGCGCCGAGGACGTTTTCTTTGATCCCCCATGTCCATTTGGTCCGGAAACGGCGAAAGTCTTCAAGGTGCGCATCGTGTTTCAATCGCGAGGCTGCGAAGGGGTAATAGGTTTCGCCCGGTCCGATGTGCCCGGGAATATTTTTGCGGGGGCTGAAATTTTCCGGGAAAAGACGGTAATACTGGCTCAGGCCGGAGCGCCATCCCCATTTAACATCCAGATTTAAGATAATGAATTTAATCGTCTGCTTCGCTTGCGGCCGGAGGACAACTTTCACGCCGAAGAAAAGGCCGCCTTTATCTGAATCAAAACCGCCGGAAGCATAACTGCGCGATTCTTTTGGATGGAGGCCAATGCCCACCCCTTCCCTGTCATTCCAGAGGCACTGCATGGGAAAAACACAGTAACTGCTGATGCCGGAAAACTCCTTGTTCATCAATTCCGTTGCTCCAGCGTGCGGAGATTTGCCCGGATTTTTATAGTAAATTTCAGGGAAGAGATGGTCAAACAGCGGAGCGGCAGGTCCGTCCGCCGGGTCAGCATTGGGCGCATAAATCTTCTGTTTGAGAGATTTCAGCGCCACAGTCTCTATGCCGTTCCAGTAATGGAAAGGGCCGGAAAAATCAGGCTGGCAGGCAACCCTTATTTCCAGCCATTGTTCCTGCGCGGAAGAATTCGCAACGGCGAACTGCCATTCAACGGCCGCGCCGGTTAAACTAGGCGGCAAAGCCGCAACTTGATTTTTTTCCGATGGTAGGGCGGGACCACGCTTTGAGCGTGGTAAACAGCCTTGCTTGCCAAGCCAAAGGCATGGTCCCGCCGTTCTCCCGTCGTTCTCGGCCGCACAAGGCTGTGCGGCCCTACCTTTCAAATTCCTATACGTTAAATCTTTCTTTTTAACGGAGACCCCCGCTTTTTTATCATGAAATGGCGTCAACCATCTTTTGAGGGTGCATACTCCAGTTTTGCCGTCAATACAATACAGCGCATATCTTCCCATGAATATTTGTCTCCTGAATTAAGCGATTAATGCACAATATAAACCGTGCCTTCGTTGATGCGCTCATAAGCGCCCATGTCCACTATGCCGTAGCGGATGCGCTGGTTCTTGTCAAGGTCACAGGCATTCGTCATCCAAGTCTCGTTTGAGCCCGTATTGACGCAGGGCGAATTGCCGTTTAAACGATAATTGCCCCCGGCAAGATTCTTAAACTTCGGATCAGCCACAATAATCCCCGCACCGGTGAAACCGGGGTTGGAGCCGAGGCAGGAATACTGGAGTCTATTGTAATTCGTGGGCGCGCAGGCATCAACCACGTCATTGGTGCCGCTGAGCCCGTTGGAACAGATCACGCAGGAAGAGACAAGGAGACCCATGTTGGTGGATTCAATTCTTAACCCCGCGCCGAGACCTGTGGACTGGTTGCTGGCAATCGTGCAGGAACTTATTGATGACGTGCTGGCATTGGCCTCAATCACCATACCGCCCCAATTGCCGGCATTGGTATTTGCGGCAATGAGACAGTTGCGAATCACGCTGTGGTATTCGCATTTCACCCCGCCGCGCCGGTTGTTGCGCACCACGGAATCCAAAAGATATTTATTGGTGCTGATATTATACATGGTCACGCCATTTGACAAATTCTCAGCAATGATGCACTCGGACACGATCGTTGTCCCCAAAGAACTATACATAAACACCCCCTCGCGCGTATTGCCGACAATGGTTGAATTTTTGAGCTTGGGCATGGCGGCCACGGTATTTGGAGCCAAACGGATGCCGCGGCCAATATTATTGGAAATCACGCAATTAGTTATTGTTCCGCGCAATGTTTCACAGCCGCCAATGTCCGAAGCCCAATTGACGGCAACCGTGCAGGCCATCATCGTCGCCGTATCCAGGTATATACCGCCTGTCCTGCCGACCTGATTGCTGTTGTTGCATATCAGGCTGGATTGGATCGCGCCGCCGTCAAAAAAAGCGCCGGCCCCTTTGGCGCCTCCATCTGATACTCCGCCGCTATAAATGACATTGTTGCTGATAAGACAATTGACAACGTAGCCGGCGCCGGAGCGAACATACAACCCGCCTCCCTGAGCCGCAGAATTACCAGTCAGTATCACGGCGGGATTAGTGGCCGTGTTGTTGATTATCCGGCACGCTGTTACGGTGCTGGCTCCGTAGGTAACAATACCTCCGCCGCCAAAATAAAGCCCACTCGTGTTGGTCGGCTGAAACAAGGTGTTATTGCAAACCGTGCAATTGCTCAAAACACCCCGGCCCATCCACACCCCGGCCCCGCCAATATTAGTGCAGGCTCCGTTGGAAAAAGTGAAGCCATGAACAAAAGCGGAAATATTGCTCATGTAAAGACAACGGTTATTGGTGGTCGCATCCGGCGCTTCGGCCGCAAAACCGCCGTTGACGATTGTCACCTCCGGCCCGTTCGCGCTCCGCAAGGTCATATTGCTGATAACGACGATTTGATTGGTGAGGAGATAGACCCCGTTGGAGACCCAGACCGTGTCGCCGGCGTTCGTGGCCGCATCCACCGCCCATTGAATCTGGGTGGCCGCAATGCTCCAGTCCGTGTAGACTCCGCCGTTGCCGTCCGCAATTGTCCCGGGCTCAACCACATATCGGTCCGCCGCATGGAGAGCAAGAACACCGAGCCAAAGCAGGCCGGCAAACGCCAGAATAAGATTCAGGCTGCTTTTTAGCCGAAAAAGAATAAAAATCATACTATCCAAGCGTTAAGCACGATTGACTTTTTTCCTAAGTAGAAAATATCTGCTATCGGCGCAGTCCGCAATGGGACTATGGGTCTGATTTTGTGGATTTTTGTCCGCACCATTTTCGCGGCAAAAGAAATAACTTTCTTTTTTATTTTCATATTATACACTTGCCTGAAAATAATTATAGAAAGCAACCGCATAATTGATCGGCGTTTTAGGATTTTGTATGCCTGTTATTCTTCACCACTGGCATTACCGTCCGGCGGCTACACCTTCCGACGGACTGCCCTTCGGCGTCCGGAGCATCGGGCATTACAAAGTTGTCCCTCCCTATTCAGGCGATAATAAAAAAATAGACTTTCTTCAGTTTTTCTGGTGCGCGCGCGGCGCCGGCATTGTGGAATTTGAAGACCATCAGCGCACTTTACAGAAAAATCAAATTGCCCTTTATTATCCGGGCATGCACCATTACTGGCATGCTGACCGGGAAGCATGGGAACTTTTTTTCTTCACGCTGGACGGCCCTTCCGCGGCTTCCTTGCCGGCCAGCTTCGGCTTGCAGGCCGATATCTACAATGCCGGTCCGGCGCCCGCTGAATTGTTCAGGACATTATTGCGGACCGTTTATCGGCCAACCAAACAGGCTGAACTGAAAGCCTGTTCAATTGCATTTGAAATTCTTACCCGGGCGGCCAATGCGCACATGGACCAGACGGATGAACTGGTGGATAATGCCGTCAAGCGCATGCACAAGCAATACGCTTCTCCGGAACTGAATATCAAAACCCTCTCGGCCTCAATCGGCGTGCGGCGCGCCTTGTTATCCGTCCGGTTTCATGCGGCCCTGGGAATGACGCCCAGCGCCTATCTGGAACGTTTGCGGCTCCAGAGTGCGCTGTCACTGCTGACGCGTTCGCATTGGCCGGTTGCAGCCGTCGCTTACAAATGCGGATACGCCGATGCCCGCTATTTTGCACGGGTTATTCGCCGGGTAACCGGCGGTTCACCCCTGGAATTCAGGGAAAAGCACAGATCACCCCGCGGAAAATGAAAAAAAAGAAACCTCATTATAACAAACAGGCGGATGACATATCTTCCGCCTGCCCCCCGGAATTGCCGTCATTTTTTCACGCGATAGATCAATTTGCCGTCCTGCGGACTTTTCAAAAAATACTTTATCGCCTGACCGGCCTGCCGTTTGATTTCATGGATCTGCGTCTGCGGCATTCCAGGAATCTCCGGGCGCAACAGCGGGTCTTTACGCCTTTCTGCAGGATGGTGAATAATACGCCCGCAGGCCGCGCGGCATGTGAACGCGACGAACAGCCGGCGCTTACCGTGTGCGTCCAAAAACAAAAATGCGTGTTGAGGCCCTGCCACCTGGGCCTGATTGATATTTGCGTGCCGGTCGTAATGAACAACAGAGCAGTGGGGGTGTTTTGTACCGGGCAATTGCTCTATCAGCGGCCAACCGAAAAAAGCTTTCAAAAAATTCAAAAGCGGCTGGCCGGCATGGGGCTTGACATGTCAAAGGCGCGCCGGGCCTATTTTCTGGCCCCGGTTATTGAGAAACGCCGCGTATCAGCCATCATGGAGCTGGTTAAAATGGCGGTGGAATTGATTGACGCCCGAAGATTTCAGACACTGCAGACCGCCGTGGCGCATGATTCCCTGCGCAAGGCGCTGGACTTTATGGAAAATCATTACACGGAACCACTGACCCTGCCGGATGTGGCAAAAAAATCCGGCTTGAGCGCCTCCCGGCTGGCGCATATTTTCAAGGCACAGGTCGGGATGACTTTCACCGCTTATTTGAGTCTGATTCGCGTCAACTGGGCAAAATATTATCTCGCAAATTCGCGCTTGCGGGCCGGCGAAACGGCCTTCCAGGTCGGTTTCAACAATCTGAGCCACTTCAATCATATCTTCCGCAGGATAACCGGTCTTGCCCCCACCCGATACCGGCAACAGCATGCCAGCACAAAAATATAGCATTCTGCCGGTAGCCGCCTTTTTTGCGGTTTGCTACCATCATGGCCAGAGATAAAAAACCGCGCAACGGTGAAATGTCGTTATGAAAGAAAAAAATGCCTTGCCCATATTGGTTCTTCGTTTTGACACGGAAAGCGCCTACGCCCTTCGCCAGGAGCCGGAAAACAACAAAAACTGGACCAAATGGATCAGCGAATCACTCTCCGCCGTCCAAAGGATAACGGAAATACTGGACGAGTTCAAAGTTCCCGCGACTTTCTTTATTGTCGGCAAACTGCTGGAAAAGGCCGGCGATCAATATGCGGCATTGCTGGGGAATAACGACTTAATTGACGCGCAATCCCACACGTTTTCACATTCCAAGATTAAACGGCCCCAGTCCCTGGAACAATTGGGCGAAGAACTGGACAAAACCTCGCAACTGCTGGTCAAATATTTTCACAAACCGCCGATAGGAATCTGCGCGCCCGGGAACCATGTTGACGGGCTTCAAGGATGCCGTGATGTATTAAAGCTGATTTGGGAAAGAGGATACCGGTTTCTGGGTTCCGACGGCGCCGCCCGTCCCCAGAAAGCAGGCGGTCTGGGGCCGGCCCCCTTCAAACAGCCTTATTGGTATGCCCATGACGGTTATCCGGGCCTTTTGGAACTGCCGCTGACCGGGTGGCACTGCAACATGCTTACCAACAGCGGCGGCCAGAACGGACTCTGGCAGCCGGATGTCAGCTACCCGGATGGAGGCATTCTGGAAAAACTTCCCCGGACGGAACTTGAAGCGTTCGCCGTCAGAAAACGCGAGTTGGAATGGGCCATGCAGAACAAACTGATTTATTCGCCCTGCATACACCCTTGGTCAATATACCGGTTCGGCCGCAAGCTGGAACACCTGCAAATGCTGATCCGTTATGCGCGCGAACACAACGTCACCATCATGAACGCCATCCAGTTATATGAATTCCTCAAGGACAAAAAAAACAAACAATGAATACCCGCGAACGATTTCAGGCCATCATGAACTTCCAGCCCTTTGACCGCCTCCCCATTCTTGAGTGGGCCGGATGGTGGGATAAGACCATTGAAAGATGGCATCAGGAAAAACTTCCGAACAATCTGATTGAACAGGACGCAATCCGACGGCACTTTGGATTGGAGGCCTACAAACATGTCTCGCTAAGGGCCTGCGGTCCAGATTGCCCCAAGCCGGCCAGCCACGGCATGGGGATCATGGCCTCGGAAGAGGAATATGAAAAGATACTTCCCTTTCTTTACCCGGCTCATATTGTGGATCATGCCGCCTGGCAGCAGCTGGCCGGGGAACAGAAACGCGGAGAGATTCTTCCCTGGCTTACTCTTGAAGGTTTTTTCTGGTTTCCCAGGAAGCTCTTTGGCATTGAAAGGCATCTTTATGCGTTTTATGACCAGCCGGACCTGATGCATCGGATCAATGCGGATCTGGCGGAATGGATGGTGAGCGTCATTGACGAACTCTGCCCCATCTGCGCGCCTGATTTCATGACCTTTGCCGAAGACATGAGCTACAATCACGGGCCAATGCTGTCCAGGGAACTCTTTGATGAATTCATGAAACCGCATTATGCCAGGGTGATCCCGAAACTTAAGCAGCATGGCATTATTCCGATCATTGATTCGGACGGCGACATTTCCGTTCCGGCCTATTGGTTTGAGGAGGCCGGCCTGGAAGGCATCCTGCCGCTTGAACGGCAGGCCGGCAATGATATTGCCCGGCTGAGAGCGGAGCATCCGCGCATGCGGTTTATCGGCCACTTTGACAAGATGACCATGAACAAGGGGGAAAGGGCCATGCGGGCGGAATTTGAGAGACTGCTGCCGACCGCCGCCAAGGGCGGCTTCCTCATCGCCTGCGATCATCAGACCCCGCCCGGCGTTTCGTATGACGACTACCAGACTTATCTTGCCCTCTTCAGGGAATACGCCGCAAAAGCCGGACAAATATCGCAAGAAATTATAAACAGACCGGTGGCAAAATGACCTCTTTGAACGCCCGCATGCCTCGCCCCAGGATTGGACTGCTTCCAACCGGCTATTTCTACTACTGGAGCCAGTTTCCGGAACTGAAGGAAATGGGCCTGAAGATGTATGCCAAACTTTGCCGGCATCTGGAACAGATCGGCGATGTTGCCGCCCCGGAATTGGCGGATACTGTGGAAAAGGCGCAGGCGGCCGGCGAATTCTTCCGGCACCAGAACATTGATATTCTGCTGGTCTTTCCCTTTGGTTATACGCCGGGTATGCATCTGGTTCCCGCCGTCAAAAATCTTGAAGTTCCCATCCGTATTGTCAATGCGCATGAAGACAGCGCCTATGATTATAAAAGAGCGAATACGGCCTTCTATTTGCACCATGAAGGCGTTTGCTGCATTCCGGAATATGCCGGCGCGCTGGTCAGCCTGGGCAAACATTTCAAGGTCCGGACCGGGTCTTTTTCCGGTCCGCGGCTCTGGCGCGAACTCCGCGCCGACTGCCTGGGCGCGGCCGCGGCGCGGATGTTACGCTCCCTGAACTATGGCGTCATCGGCGAAACGTATACGCACATGACCGACATGCCCGTGGACGAGCACCGCCTTTTGCGCGCCACCGGCAAACTGCTGGTTCGCCCGGAAATTGAGGAGCTGGAAGAAGCATTCAAGCGCGCAACCGCTCCGGAACTGGATGAGATGTTCCGCCAGTTCCGGCAGATGTATGCGGTGGATGCGAGCGTGACCAATCAACACATGGAATTATCGGCCCGGCTGGCCGTGGCATATGAAAAAATCATCCGCAAGCACGATCTCAGCGCGTTTGGATATTACTGGTGGGGCCAGAAGGAAGAGACCACCCTTTTGCGTTCACAGTCTGCCCTGGCTGTTTCCCGGCTGGCGGCATTGGGCCGGCCGGGCGTTACCGAAGGCGACGTCAAAACGGCCATGGCCATGAAAACACTGGATTTGCTGGGCGGCGGCGGAATGTTTCTGGAGTTTTTTTCAATGGATTTTGATGAAAACTTTATCTTGATGGGGCATGACGGCCCAAGCAATATCAATGTGGCGGATGGACGCCCAAGGCTTCAGCACCTTGAAGTGCACCACGGCAAATCCGGACATGGCCTGGGTATTGACTTTACCATGCGCCAGGGACCAGTGACGCTGGTAAATATGACCCAGTTTGACGCGGGCGACACCTTCAAACTAATCTATACGATAGCGGAAGTGATCCCGGGCGATGTTCTGAATATCGGGAACCCGAATTGCCGGGTGCGCGTGACGCGGCCCATTCACGAATTTATGGATGTCTGGTGCCAGCAGGGACCGACCCATCACCTGGCTCTCGGCACAGGCGATCTCGGCGCGGAAATTGAAGCCTTTGCCGAGGCAATGAATTTTAGATGCGTCCGGGTGTAATTCTATTGCCTAACCGGCCGCCGGGGAGCGGCCAGGGTTTCTTCCCAGGGGACACCTCCTGGGAAACGCGGCTTATGCCGCCAGTTCCGAAGCGTGGGTGTGAATTTTGCGGAAGACTTCAGCAATAGCATATACGTCGGCCTAAACGCAATGGCTACCCCACTCTACCGGAAATGGTAGACGGTGGCGTCGCGGATGGCTTCATACACGCCCATGTCCACTCGGCCGTAGCGAAGGCGCGTCCTGCCATCCAGATCAACTGCGTTCGTCATCCAAGACTCGTTGGAGCCGGCATTGATGCAGGGCGAGTTGCCGCTCAACCGGAAGTTGCCACCGGTAAAGCTCACAAACTGCGGGTTGGTCACAATAATCCCCGCGCCGGTAAATCCGGGGTTCGTCCCAACACAGGAATATTGGAGCCGGCCGTAATTCGTCGGCGCGCTGTCGTCATACAAATCATTTGTCCCGCCGATGCCGTTGGAATAGATGATGCAGGAGGTCACGCGCGCCTGGACATTTGTGCCTTCAAATCTCAGCCCGGCGCCATAATTGGTGCCATAGTTGCTCACGATCGTGCAGCAGCTGACAACCAGCGCCGTGTAACAATCCGACCCTAAATACAGGCCGCCGTAATTGTTAAAGTTGGAATTATTGGCAATGAGACAGTTCCGGATTTGCGTATCCCATGTGGCGTAACAGTGTATGCCGGCCCCGTTCCTGCGCACGATGCAGTTGGAGACAATATTCAGGGTGTTGGATGTGTTGCTGCGGATGGCAAGGCCCCATCGCACGCTATCTTCAAAAATACTATTGATCATCCAGTTTGTCCCGCCGTTAAAATTGGACATTCTCACGGCAGTGTTTGTGTTGCCGGCAAAGGCGGTGTTGTACACTTTGCAGTAGGTGTAACTAAGCTGGGGGACCATGCTTAGGCCGCCGCCTGAATCACTGTCGGCAACATAATTATATGAAATTACGCAATTGGTTATTATTCCCCCGGCAAAATAACACCCGCCTCCGCTTGATGACCGATTGACAATAACCGTGCAGGAGTCCATGGTGGAGTACCAGCCCAGGTAAATGCCGCCCCCGATGCCATCAGGGCTGTTATCGTTGTTGCGAATCAGGCATGATCTGACTGTGGCACCATAGGTATAAATGCCCGCGCCGCTCCTGCTGGACGTCACTCCCTTTAAGCTGTTATTGCTGACAAGGCAGTCAAAAACCGCGCAGCCCTCCTGATATTGGCCGGCATATATGCCGGCGCCGGCGCCGTAATATGCGGTTGTTGAGTTACTCACCATATTGCCAAATACCTGGCAGGCGGTGACGGTGCTGTATGCCCGCATATAAATACCGCCTCCGCCATAGGCAATATCAAAAGCGACATTGTCGCGCACTATGCAATTGGATAAAGCCCCCCTGCCGATATGCACGCCGGCCCCGGCGGTTGAATACATCGCCCCGTTGGAGAAGGTGAAGCCATGGACCAGCGCTGCGGTGTTGCTCATATAGAGACAACGGTTGTTGGTGGTAGCCCCCGTCGCTCCCTCAACGAATCCGCCATTGATAATCGTGTTGGTCGGACCGTTGGCGCTCCGCAAAATTATGGCATTCGTGACAACGATTTGATTCGTGAGCACATAGGTGCCGTTGGAGACCCAGACCGTGTCGTTGGCGCTGAGGGCCTTGTCCACCGCCCATTGAATGTTGCTGGAGGCCGTGGCCCAGGTCAGAAAATCGCCGGTGTCCGTGCCGTTGGTGGCCACATAGCGGTCCGATGCCTGAATAAAAATGCTGGAACAAAAAAAGCATTCCAGCACCAGCACAAATCCAAATCTGCTTTTTAACCGTAAAAATCCGGGAAGCATATTGTTTATTATCTTCCGCTGATTTGCATTTTAATTCAGATGGGGCCTTGTTGGCGTTTGGCTCAATACTAGAAAACCATTTTGCAAAAGCAAGTTTTTTATGAAATCGCGCCTATTCATGCGGCAACCATGAAAATTTTCTGGCGGGAAAAAATCAGGGTTAATGAAAATTATAAATTGTGGCGTCGTAGATGCGTTCATAGGCGCCCATATCCACCCTCCCGTAACGGATGCGCACATGTCCATCCAGATCAACCGCATTCGTCATCCAGCTATTGTTTGCTCCAGCGTTTATGCAGGATGAATTTACCGCCAGCCGATAGTTCGCCGCGGCAGAGTTCACGAACAGGGGATCTGCGCCAATGTTCCCCGTTCCCAATTGCGCCGGTCCGGAACAGGTAAAGTTGATGTTGGTAACAGTAGTATTTATAAGGATATTGGATTTGGATTCATAAGCAGGAGCTGTTGCCCTGTTTCCCCACACGATGCAGTTGGACACCGTGTAGGCATAACTGAAAGAATACAAACCGCCGCCGCCGTATGTTGTTGCCGTATTGCTCACCACGGTGCAGTTATTCATTTCAGGCCCGTCTGCCAGCAAATAAACACCGGCGGCGCTGATGCCCGTATTCCCCAAGATCAGGCAGTTATTCATTTTCGGGTTAAGCAGATATCCACCGTAGACAAGCGCCCCGCCGGCGCTCCCCGCGGACGTGTTCCACGAAATCACGCAGTTGTTCATCGTCCCGCCCAAGTATAAACATACGCCGGCGCCGGAACTATACGCACTATTTCCACGAATAATGCAGTTGCTGACAACCGCATTGTTATGAAGAAAAACACCCGCCCCCTTTTGATCATAATCACCATCTCCGCTTGTCATCGTATGTCCGTTAGTCAGGCTAAATCCGATCAAGGAGGCGGCATTGGTCATATACACACAGCGGACCGCGCCGGTTCCCATTCCGCCGCCGGGCGCTTCCGCACCGGCGATGATGGTGGCTCCCGCGCCGTTAATGCTCCGCAAGGTGATGGCCTTGGTTATGCAAACCCGATTGGTCAGGGAATAACCGGGCGTCACTCTCCCGCCCGTGTCATAGGTTCCGTTCGTCACTTCAACCCTGTCACCGTTAATGGTCAAATCAACCGCGTCCTGAATACTGGTGGCTGCCATGGTCCAGTTAGTGAACGGCGGGTTGGGCGACGGGTTGTCTTTCCAGACATAATAATTAGTCGCGGCATAGGCGGACCCCAAAGGCGCAAACAGCATAATCAATGGCAACAGCGTAATCCATCCGGCCCATTTCCGGACTGATAAAACCAGATCATACGTTATTGATCTCATTTTCATCTGGCCCTCCATCTATAGATTTAATTAACCAAAATTATTTCTTGTTTATACGCGTTAATCTGTAACCGCGGTATTCGCATGGCCGGCATGTTCCGGTCACGACCACGCCATCGGAAACGATCCCTTTATTTTTTATTTTGATGCCGCCCTCATCTCCCACTGTAATTTCTGCAACCTCATAGGCTCCAGCCAGCCCCAGTCCGGACATGTTTATCTTCAGGATTGCATTGCCTTTGTTTCCCAGATTGGCGGAAACCAACAACGCCAGATTTCTGTTCACCTTATATATTGTGCTGTAAAAATTATTATTTGACGTCGTGACAGCCTTGAAATTTTCCGTAAGGTTGTTGTGCACATACGCGTTTTCAATCGGGATGCTCCTCCATATTTTCCACAAGCCTTCCAGATGGTGTTTTAGCGGCCCCTGTCTGGCAGGGCCAAAATTAACATGGGGATACAACCCCAGGCCGGCATAAAATGCCGCCGCTTTTTTATTTGTAAACGCAGGAGACCCGATGGGATTTGTGCCCACACAGGAGGCAAAACCGTGATAGACGGCCTCGTCCACTGAATTTAAAAAATTATCCCGCTGGATGCAGTATTCCCCGGGCAAATAGGCATCAAACACGGCCAAGGCTATCATGGTCGGCGCCGTGCCGCTATGGGCGATAAGGAATCCGCCGTCCCCCACTCTTTTGCGCAGGGCCCTGGTGAAAAGAAAATAATTAAAGGCCGAGAAATGAAGTTCGTTGCACCCCTGAAAACCGATGCAATAAGGACTGCTCCAGTCAACATAGAGGCCGTCAAAATCTCGTTTGAGAAACTTTTCAAAATAGGGTTGATAGAGCGCATATTTTTCCACTCCGCGCATGTAAAGACCGACCCGGATGCCTTGAGCATGGCATTGATCAACAAACCGTTTAAGCTCTGCCGCATCTCTTGGAATATAGTCCGCCGGCGGTTCGCAATTACTGCCGCCGGACCGCATCCAATCCTGATGAAGGATGATAACATTTGCCCCCATTTCTCCGGCCTTTTCAATCGCCTTAGCGGAAGGCAATCCTTCCCAGGGCTTTTTGATCAGATTGACCGGCGGGATATTAAACGGCCATTCATTTCTCATTTTGCCGGTCACGCCCTGACTGCCTCCATAGTGAAAAATTCTTGCGCCGATAAGGTTGTTCTGTCTGGGTGAAGAGACGTTGCCGAAACAGCTTTTCCGGCTGGCCCCCAGGCACATCCCCCAGCGCATCCTTAAAAAACCCATATCCCATGGAAGAAAATACAGGTTGCGCAGGGCGCGCCCCTTGAATGACCACTCAAACTTGACCCCGCCCCTACTATTGTTTCCAAAATATGAAGCGGCACCGTCAGGCGGCGAATCTTCAATGAAAAACTCCAGGTGATTGGTAAAACTGCACTCCTTGTTCAATCCGAAATCAACGAGCGCAATGGGAAGCAGATGTTTCCTATCAACGACTTTATCCGTGGATTTTTTCCAGACATGAATGAACGGTGGAAATCCCCTTTGAAAATATCCCCATGCGAATTTTCCTTTGATAATTTGCTTATCAAGGTAAAGCCCCATCCGGAACGAAAGGTGATCCAGCAACCTTTTGTTCTGTTCTGAATCCACCCCCTGGGTGCGGTCATTCCGCACTTTACCGCGCGGCATGGTCAGTTCGCAGAAAAGGACACCTTCCCTGAAAACGGTATATTTCATGCCAATCTCAATCCCACAGGCTGAAACGCGAGTGGAAAAAGATATTTCTTCCCTTGTTTCCTTTTCCAGATTAAAAGGCGCCGCCTTCCGGCCGCAGAGCGCGTGTTCAACGCCTTTGGCGTCCGTTAAGACAAGATTGGGGACCGTGGCCGGCAAGCGCGCGTTGATCCGGACCCAGGCATTTCCATCGTATTGCCTAACCTCGCTGACTTCTCCACCCTGAGCCATGTCCCATGTTATTTCAAATGTGTCCCCGAAGACGGTCAGTTTTGAGCCTTTGCGCTTCAAGCACAGTCCGGAATATTTAGTTGCGCAGGATATGGCATGCAAAGCGCCTGCTCGTCGCCTGTCATTCCTGATCGGCGCCACCAAATAACGGTATCTGACGCCCGGCTTAAGGTCCCGGTCTGCATATTGCGTGCCTTTAACAACCGCCGCAAGATTTGCATCGCGCATTTGCAGAAGATCGGAGGCTTGGGCGCGATAAATTTCATATCCCGCACTGCCTGAGACTGCGGACCAGGATATGTCTATCCTGTCCGAGGCAATAGCCTCGGCCTTGATTGTCTTGTTTGTTTTCATGTCATATTTTTTTCACTGAAAGCCATTTCATATTGCATAGTTGCACAACGCAAAGCACGAAAACAGCCTGGCATCGTGGATGTGTCCAAGTTCTCTCTCAACATTCAGGCTTGGATTGCCTTTTTTCCATCGGACAATCTCCCTGACCTGCGCCAGCCGATACTGGGCGCCGAAACATTTTTTGATCGCCGGCCGTGTCTCCTGTTGAATATCTTTTGCGGATGCCGGCACGCCGCCGGGCCCGGCCAGCAAAATGCCATAGGTGGGGTCGGCAAATACCCATTTCCCTTGAACAAATATTTCGGCCGTCGTATGTCCCCAGCCCTCATCCGCCACGCCCAAAAAACACATGCGGCCGGCCAGGCCCGCAACTTGCGCCAGACACACCAGCACGCGGGCTTGTTCGTTGCACCACCCCCACCCGCTTTTAATAATCATCTCCTCTGTCATGGCGCGGTCAGGGGGAATTTTCCCTTTGCGGCCGTTGGCATGCACAACATTATCCTCAACCCAGGCAACAAGGGCCTGGAGTTTTTCCCTTTCGCCGCAGCGCCTTGGAACCACTGAGGCCACAATGTGCTCCAGAACCGGCCTTGAACCGCGCCGATAAAAAGATTTGGCGGGAGCGCCGTAAAGGAATGCCGAGGTCTGCCGGCAATGAAGAATCATGTTATGGACTTGTTCAATATCAATACCGCGCACCGGACATTTTGCGATGCTCCGGGCAAGCAAATCCGGAAACCCCTTCCCTCCTTTGAATTCATCGTATTTTTTCATGACTTTGCCTGCGCAGGTCTTGCACAGAATGCATGCCTGCCCGACGTGGGCTTACGCCCGCAACCAAATTTTTGTTATGGAGGGCGAACCTGCCTGCCACGCCGTAGCTTCTGAGCGAAGGGTGGCGGTGAGCCGATTTCAGAAAGGCTCGGCTCAGCCTCGCCCTCCA
>Ga0074199_1001129_pt1 | contig 27371 bp, 20 predicted proteins | sample EPASupsiteSAE347_FD_64528 | JGI IMG/M metagenome (GOLD analysis project Ga0074199, IMG submission 64528) | Bioremediated contaminated groundwater from EPA Superfund site, New Mexico - Sample SAE3-47 | ecosystem: Environmental > Aquatic > Deep subsurface > Groundwater > Contaminated ... | reverse complement strand
ATTCGGACATGCTACATCTAAGAATCGAGGCTTTGGACCTCTTTTTCCCATTTTGCTACACCCCGCGTAGCATATATGAATAGGATATATAAATAACAGCCGATTGCAGAATCACGACCCCATTGAGACCAACGGTGAGTATTATCAAGATATTCCCAACCCATTAATGCCCCTAGAAACGACGAAGAGCAAATTTTGAAGCTCGAATTAGCTTTTGCTCTTTACCAAAGGGGCCTGCTCGCTATGGGACCCGCTCGCAGGCTTGCCGGGATTTCAAAACGGGAATTTCTCGAGGAATTGGGAAAAAGAAAAATAGAACGGCATTACACGATTGAGGAATTCGAGGAGTATCTGGCCTTTGCCGCCGACTTGAGAGGGGATTTTTCAATATCAACCTCAGGGTCTACAAGGGCGCACCAGCGGCGGCCTTCTTCATTCTCCTGCAGAAATCCCGGATGTCCCGTGCCATTTTAAGATACTGATTTTCCGCCAAAACTGCTATAATTTTTTCATACATACTATAAGTACTTACGAGACATATTGAAGAGGGACAAAACGAATCATAAATATATTAGTAAAAAATAATCAGATAAAGTATTCCCTCCAGTGTACAAATTCTTAAAAAACCTGCAAACCTAAAAAAAGCTTTTATAGTTGAAGACAACTATTAGAATTAATCAAAGAGGTATTGACATGAAGACTAAAATTACCATCGGGGTGGCGTTGTTGGCCGTTGCGGCAATGCTATTCGCAGGCATTGCCGCGGGAGACAGGTCAAGCGCAACCAGAAGTGCTTCCAATAGCGCAGCTTTGGATAGCTCAAGGGCGCAGGACGGCTATTCCGGATTGATAGTGACAGGAATTTGGTCCGTGGGTGACGAAAGCGTTCGGGTGGCGAACCTGGGAGATAATCCAATTAATTTGAATGGATTCACGCTGAGAACTGAAAAAGGCACAACCTTCTCCCTTCCTGATGCAGTCGTCAATCCCAAGGAAGAATTGACAATCAGCTTTGGAAATGGGATTCCCTCCAGCCGGACAGTCTTCCTAAACAGCAGAGATAAAGATGTTGTTGATGATCTGGCGGATACAATAACGCTGATCGATCCGTCTGGAAAACCTGTGTCGGTCATCGCTTTTGCCAGCATCACTGATGACTTTGTAACCGATGACAAGACAAGCGGCGATTATGCCAGGACGGGAGCATCGTATGTCTCTGAGCCATCAGGTCTTAGCGCACTCACTTCAACATTTTCTTACTATGGTATAAGTGCCGGCGTTACGCAGCCGGATGGTGCAGCGCCCGCAGGACTAACGGATTTCACGGTCACTGCAGATGCATCAAGCACCTTGACTTCAGCAACGGGAAGCAGCTTTAGCAATTCAGACGGAGCAGCGCCTGCGATAGATGGAGCAGCACCTGCAACTGATGGAGCGGCACCCGCGACGGCTGGTACAAGCTCTTCAACATTCTAGCTTAGCGTCACCTGGTAAATTAGAGCAGCAAAGAAAAACAGGGGCATTTTGCCGCAGTCCATATTCTATATTCGATTCTGGACTGCGGCGTTCGCCCATTTGGATTTATGGCGCTTGTCCGGGCAAAACAAAAAATGAGTGACGGATGAAATCCGCTCCGGATAATTTTTCCGGCCATATCCTACGACTTCATCGCCTCTTTTCCCGCCGCGAGCGCCGCATCGAGCTGGCCCACGTTCGGCCCGCCGCCCTGCGCCAGATCCGGCTTGCCTCCGTCACTGCCTTGAAGCCCATCATTAGTAGAATTATGCAATTTGGCAAATAAGCGAGGCCCATTATTGAGCCTCGGCCATACCAATTAGTGATTTTATGTCTTCTTGAATCTAATCAATCCCGGTTAAGATCCATTTGGCTATTCCGCGATTTTTGGTGATTTTATCTTCTTTTGCCACTCGCTTAAGTGATTCAATTGCATTAAGATTGCCTTGCTTCGCGAACTCACCAATGATCTCAATTGCGCTAAAGCGAACATTTTCATTGTTATCACTTAATTTTTGTATCATCAGATCAAGTACTAAGCCACTGCCCATCGATACAAGAGCTGGCTTGACGCACATCTCCTTAACGAAATTCTCCTCGTTATTATTGAGGAGAATTTGGAAAATTGGCTCAATTACTTCAATGCTCTTGCGACTTGCCATTTCATCGATAGCTCGGCTTTTGCATATTGGATTTTTATTCTCGGAGGCGATTTTAATCAATTCATCTAGTGACCAGTGATCATCAAATCGGATATCACAGGGACTTATTGTGCCAACAATCCCTTCAATAAGTGCTTGGTTCATTTTTTCCTCTTTAGGGCCCCCACCTTGAGCCAACTCTGGCTTCCCGCCACCGCCGCCTCCAAGGAGCTTTGCTGCAGCTTTTGTCAATTCTCCTGCCTTAATTCCTTTCTTCAGGCCGCTCTTACCTACAGCTGCAACCAGCTTGCCATCTTTGCCGCCTAATAATGCTACATAATCTAAAGCGGAAAGAAGTGTAGCGACTTTAACTAGCTCATCGCTATCCGCATCTTGAATTGAATATATCAAAGCTTTAACGCCCTTCAAGTCATCGCGTATGCTGTGTAGATCGAAGACCATTTCTTCTGCATTTTTTGCTTCACTTTTTGAAAGCTTAGAATTTTTTTGCTCTAGTTTCTTGTCTTTGTCTTTCGACTCTTCGAAGAACCTAGCTGCAGTCTTTGGAGCGTGTTCTATAGGAACATGCTGCGCACTGGCTACTTTAGCTAGCAAATCCTCCCGTTCTTGAATTGCCCGCACGGCAGCCTCGCCTGCGGCAAACTCGATCCTCTCCACGCCGTCCTGAATGCGCTCCGTGCGCAGGATCTTGATGGCTCCGATCATGCCGGTGTTGGTGACATGCGTTCCCGCGCAGGCCTCGATGTCCGAGCCCACGCGCACCACGCGAATCCACTTGCCCGGCGGCACGCCGCCCTGGTACAATTCGAAGCCGAAGAGCTTCTCCGCTTCCGTGCGGGGCAGGATCTGGGTGTCCACAGGAACGACCTCCATCACGCGCCGGTTGGCCTCAAGCTCGATGGCCTTCAGCTCCTGGTCAGTGATGCGCTTGTAGTGAGAGATGTCCAGCCGCGCCCGGTCCTCGCTCTTCTGCGCTCCGGCCTGCCAGATGTGCTTGCCGAGGACGCGTTTCGCGGAGTCGTGCACCAGGTGCGTGGCCGTGTGGTGGCGCGCGTGCGCCAGACGGCGGTGCATGTCCACCCTGCCGGTGACGCGGTCGCCTTTTTGCAAACCTTCGGGCTTCTCAAGCTTGTGCAAGACCACGTCGCCGGACTTCTGCACGTCCACGACTGAGAAAACCTGACCTGCTTTCTCCAGAGTGCCGTGATCTGCCGGCTGGCCGCCGCCCTCAGGATAAAGCAGCGTCCGGTCCAGTATCACCGAGCCGTCCACAGTGTCCAGCACCTCGGCCTCGAAGACCTGGTCGAAGGGATGCTCGTAGAACATCAGCTCCGTCTTGCCGGGGATGACGATCTTGGGCGCTTCGCCTTCCTCGGCCTTGATGTGCTTTTTCGCTACGAGCGAGTAGAAGTTGTCCGGCAGCTCGACCGTCGCGCCCACCTCTTCTGCAGACTCGCGGGCGATCTCGGGCGGGATGCCGTGCGTGTCGTAGAGCGCGATCATCTCCTTGAGCGGGATGGCCAGGTTCTTCTTGCGGTAGCTCTCCGCAGTCTTCTTCACCAGGCGCTTGCCCTTCTCCAATGTCTCGCCGTACTTCTGCTCCTCTTGTTCGAGGATCTCCTTGATGGTGATGAACTTCTCCTGCCAGTCGGGATAGTCCAGGCGCATGATCTGCATCTGCACCAATTCCTCCAGCGGCAGGCTTAATCCCAGCTCCTTCATCAGGCGCAGAGTCCTGCGGATGACGAGCCTGGCCAGGTATCCGGCCTTGACATTGGAGGGAATGATGCCGTCGCCCAGCATGTAAGCCAGACACCTGGTGTGGTCGACCACCGCGTAGATGCGCTCCATAGGCTCGATGGTCTTCTCCAGCTTCTCGGCACTGACGCCGACCCTCTTGGCGATCATGGCGCGCAGATCCTTCATGCTGTACTCGTCCAGGTCCACCATTCCCGCCAGCCGGGCATTCTGGGCGAAGATCTCAGCGTATTCGGGATCGTTCAGGTTGTGCTCGACGCCCGCCATGTCGGCCACCTTGCGAACCAGGTCGGGGAAGATGGCATCGTAAATCGTGGGGCTGCCCTTGGAGGCCCAGACGAACCTCTCCAGGCCGTAGCCGGTGTCCACGATGTAGTTGTTCATCTTCTCGTAGTGCTCGCCCTTGATCTCGACGGCTCCGCCCGGCACGGCCTTCAGGTCCATGAAGACGAGCGTGGCCAGCTCCAGCCCCCCGATCATGACCTCAACGCTCGGACCGGCATTGCCTCCGCCCGCCCAGGGGTTCTCCTTGTAGGTCACGGCCAATGGGTCCATGCCGAGGCCCACGAGCAATTCGTCGCATAGCTGCACCGTCCGGTCCTTCCAGTAGTACTCCTTCTCGCGAGTATTGAAGACGTGGTGCGCCATCATCTCGAAGGTGGTGAGATGCCGCCCGCTCCGGCCAACGGAGTCCAGGTCGTCCAGCCGGATGCAGGGCTGGCTCACCGTCAGAGGGTTCGCGGGTGGGGGCACAAGGCCCGCGGTCACAAAGGGCTGGAAGTCGGCAATGGAAGCGATGGTCAGGTAAATGTCGTCCCGCCAGCGGGCCACAACCGGATACCTCTTGATGCGCGTGTGGCCTCTTGACTGGAAGAAGTTGAGGTAGTGCTCACGCATCTCGTCCAGGCTGTGCTCGCGCTTGAAGATGGGCGAGCCGATGAACGTGTAGGGATCGCAGGGCGGGTCCCCGCAGGTCTTCCTGGCACCGTCCCTGGTCCAGAAGAATTTGCCGCATTTTTCGCACTTCTTGCGCTGGAATCCCTCATCCACGAAGAAGTCCAATCGATACTCATCCTCGGAGAACATATTTGATCAGCTTCGTTTGGCCGAGATGGAATAGGAATGCTAAAAGGCTTTCTCAAGAACGATGATGAAAAAGCGGCTCTTCGATCGTGACAACGTCAAAAAGGCCGCCCCGGACGAATTGCTGCCCGGCTGATCAGAAAACAAAAAATGTTTTTTTGGCGGATTTTTCGCAGATATCGCTAGATGCGACCAGCCCTCGCCGCCTTCCGCCAGACCTCTTCCGAGTTGTCCATGGACTCGATCTGATCGTGGATGTCGACGCGGTGCTGGACCTCGGCGGCGCGTATCTTATTCTCCATGGAAAGACGCATCATCTCACGTCCTTCCTCCCTTAGGGTCTCAGCCTCCTGCCAGAGCTGTTCCGCCAGCTCCGGATCACTGGGGCGGCAATCCACCGACTCCGCTCGCAGCTCACCTTCTCTATGCAGGGCTAACTCATATTCTTCCCGCAGGCGTTTGGATTCAGCAAGCAGCTCAGCTACCTCTTGGCTCATATCCTCAGCGGTTCTCGCAACCAGATCCTTCTCAGAAAACATCTCATGCCTCCAGCATCTTCAGGAAGATTTGGTGAAATCGTGTATCATCGGTGAGTTCGGGGTGAAACGCCAGCGCCAGCAAATTCTTCTGGCGCGCGGCAACGATGGCCTCGCCTACCCTCGCAAGCACCTGCACGCCAGCCCCCGCCGCGGCTATGGCCGGAGCGCGAATGAAGATCGCCCGATATGGCTTCTCGAAACCTGCTACCTGCAAATCCGTCTCAAAGGACTCCCTCTGCGGCCCGAAAGCATTGCGGTCGATCTTGATGTCCATGAGCCCCAGCGGCTTCACTTTGGCATCGCCGCCGATGTCTTTGGAGACGAGAACCAGACCCGCGCAGGTGGCAAGAATGGGCACACCGGCTAACGCTGCTGCCTTCAACTCCTCCGTCATCCCGGAGTTCGCCAACTGGCGGCTGATAGTGGTGCTCTCTCCACCCGGCAGAACCAGGCCCGAGCAGCCTGCGATCAGCCCGGCCTTGCGAATCTCGATCACCTCGCCCTTGCCCTGCAGGGCCTTCTGCATGGCCAGGACGTGCTCCGAGACATCACCTTGCAGGGCTATGACTCCTATCCTCGCCACTTACCAGCCCCTCGTCTGCAAGGCTTCCGCCGCAGGAATGCTGGCTGCATCCAGACCTTTCATGGCGGCACCGAGGCCCTTGGATACCTCGGCAAGAAGCTTGGGATCGTCGTAATGGTGCACGGCCTGCACAATGGCTGTTGCCATGGCCGCAGGAGTCTCGGACTTGAAGATTCCCGAGCCCACGAAGACGCCGTCCGCGCCTAGCTGCATCATCAGAGCGGCATCTGCAGGCGTCGCCACTCCGCCGGCGGCGAAGTTGACCACGGGAAGCCTCTGCATACGGGCGCACTCCCGAACCAGATCCAGGTCGGCTTCGATCTCGCGTGCCGCCTCCATGAGCTGCAGATCATCCATACCCTTCAGGCTCCTGATCTGGCCCTGAATCATCCTCATATGCAGGACGGCCTGGCTCACGTCCCCCGTTCCCGCCTCGCCCTTGGTCCTGATCATGGCCGCGCCTTCCTTGATGCGCCGGCAGGCCTCGCCCAGGTTGCGAGCACCGCAGACGAAGGGAATGGTGAACTTGGTCTTCTCGATATGGAACTCATCAGCCGGGGTCAGCACCTCCGACTCGTCCACCATGTCGACGCCCAGGGCCTCCAGAATCTGAGCCTCGACGAAGTGGCCGATCCTTGCCTTGGCCATGACGGGAATCGTCACGGCATCGATGATAGCCTCAATGATGGCCGGATCTGCCATCCTGGCCACGCCGCCCATTTTCCTGATATCCGCAGGCACGGCATGAAGGGCCATTACGGCCACCGCACCGGCCTCTTCAGCGATGATCGCCTGATCAGGAGTCGTGACGTCCATGATGACGCCACCCTTCTGCATCTTTGCGAAACCGCGCTTTAGCAGTTCCGTACCAAACCGAAGATTTTCCAGCTCCATGAATTGCCCCGAACGTTCTTAAGTGCGAGCCTAACGCGACGAGAATAAATAAACTTTGCCCCGGCGGAAGCGGAAACTGGCATATGAAAAAGTATGAACGAAAATCGCGGGAAAACGCATCGGATGGGAGATTAATAAATTAGTAGAATAAAAAAGAAGAATAGAAAAGACTGATAAAAAGAGGTAGGGCGACGCCCATTTAGCCGCCCCTGCCGCCAAGCTACGACATATAGTTTTCGTAGATGTAGATATCCTTGTCTCCGCTGCGGTCATCCGTCCAGACTATGCGTCCGGTGCGGATGCGCGGCTGGGTCTGGTTTCCGGCATCGGTGCAGATGGGCTTCTCCTTTTGCACATTCTGGTCGTAGACGTAAACATCCCAGTTGGCGTTGCGTTTGTCCTGCCAGACGATTACACCGTTCTCGACATCCGGATTGGTCTGGTCGGCCTTGTCTCGGGTTATCTGCATCTCCTTACTGGTATTGAGGTCGTAGGCATAGATATCCCAGTTGCCGTTCCGGTTGTCCTGCCAGACGATCATCTTGCCGTCCGTCGAGGGATTGGTCTTCTCGCCAGGTCCGCTGGTGAGCTGTGCCGGATCTTTGTTTTGATTCCATGTCCAGATATCCATGTTCCCGTTCTTGTTGTCCTGGTAGACAACGATGTTTCCGCCCGTGCGTGCATTTGTGCCGCTGGGCGGGATGGATGGAGCGCTCTCCGTGCCGAAGAGCAGTTTTTTGTAGACTCTCCAGCCGAAGCTTGCAACCGGCTGATCCAGGTATGTGTAGTAATTCTCGCCCAAGGAAATAGGCGCGGATTTAGCCAATCCATAAACCAGTTCGGTTCGGTTGTCGATGGACACATCGAAGGTTCTGACGCACCAATAGTCCTCGATATTGTACTGGTTCAGCGGATTTCTGGCAATCCAGCTGATCACATTTCCATTGATATCGGGGTACATGTCCTCATAGGGACTGGCGGCCAGGGGCAGCTCGACCTCCTGGGTCAGGCTGTAGACATACACATCCGGATTTCCGGTGCGGTTGTCCATCCAGGCCACGTAGTATCCCACCTGATCATTGCCGCCCACCGCCGGATAGCTCTGGTCTCCCGGTGCCTTGCACACGGCGCTGCTCTGGCCAGCAGTCACAGGCACGGATCTCGGCCTGCCGGTCAGGGCATTCAGCCAGACCAATTTTGTGTCCATGCTGGGCTTGACCTGGCCCGGTCCCGCCCCCACCAGTTCGTCCTTCCAGTTGCTCGTATCCAATTTTCGAATGGATGTATCCGTGCCCGAACCGTCCACATAGGCGATGTACTTGCCCGAGACCACGGGGCTTGTCTGCTCTCCGGGCCGAGGATACGTCTTGCCCCACTTCTTGTCCCAGAAGTAGTAGGATATGTCTCCGCTCTTGGCATCTTCCCAGGTGATGATGTTTTCAGAGACATCGGGATAGGCCTGATCGCCCTCGGCTGTGAGACGGGTTTCATTTCCGGATTTCAGATCTTTGACGTAGATATCCCAGTTGCCGTCCCGGTTATCTTGCCAGACCACCAAATCGCCGTAGACGATGGGGTACATCTGCTGTCCGGGGCCTTTGTAGACTGGCTCCGTGCCGTTGCCGGCCAGATCCCGCAAATAAACGTCCCAGTTGCCGCTGGAGTTGTCCATCCAAACGATCCTGTTGTCGTAGATGGATGCCCAGACCTGGTCGCCCTTTCCGCTTGCGATATCCGATTCCCGGCCCGTGGTCATATCCTTCAGGTATACGTCCGAGTCGCCGTTTCGGTAGTCGGACCAGACCACTTTATCTCCGGAGACTCTCGGATAGAGCATATCCCAGTCTCCTCGCGAGATGGGCTTCTCGGATCTGGTGAAGAAGTCAAATCCGTAAATATTCCAGTTTCCGCCCCGGTTGTCGGACCAAACCTCAAGGCTGCTGTTGGTGCTCGGGAAGTCTGCATTCAAGAGAAGCAGCGGATCGGAGTTGATGTACCTCATCTTGATTTGGGCGTATCCGTCGATGTTGTCCATCCAAACGATCCTGTTGCCGCTTATGATCTTGGAGCTGAGGTAGGGCTTAACCTGATCGGGATCGCCTTTGCCGTCATTGGGGGTCTGTTGCACCGGCAGAGTGGATATCGGCACTTCTACGCCCTTCTTGAGGTCATAGAGATAAATGTCGGAATCACCTTCCCGCACATCCAGCCAGGCCACATAGTCTCCACAGACCATCGGGTAACCCTGGTTCGCAGAATCGGTCACGACCGGCTTTTCGATATTGGTGGTGAGATCGTAGGTGTAAATATCCCAGTTCTTGTTTCGTCCGTCCGCCCAAACCACGGTATTTCCCCAAATCCAGGGCTGAGCCTGCCGAGCGGAGTTGGTGCAAATGGCAGTCTCCTTCCCAGTGGTCAAGTTGTAGAGATAGACGTCCCACTTGTCGTCGCCGCTCCGGGAATCGATCCAGACGATTTTGTCGCCATTGATCACCGGCGAGAGCTTCAAAGACTTAGGAGTTGTGATCTGTCTCTCTTTTCCCGTTGCGATATCATACAGGTAAATCTGCTCGCCGCCTGAGCGTTTGTCGATCCAGATGATGTTGTTCCCATCCACCATTCCATAGCGGTGATCAGAGGCATCGGCGGTGACTTGCTTGCTCTTTCCCGTGGACAGGTCATAGAGGAATATGTTCAGATTGCCCTTGCTCTTGTCCGTCCAGATCACATTGTTTCCGCTGATGTCCGCGCTGCTGTGGTCAAATTTGTCGTTGGTAATAGTTGTCTCTTTTTCCGTGCTAGAATTGTACAGGTAAACATTGTAGAAGCCGTTGTGGTTGTCGGTCCAGACGATATTCTCCCCGGAAATAGACGGATTGGTGTGGTTGAAGGATCCGCCGGTCACCGATACATCAGCCAGGATCCCGAAGTCGTACATCTGGATATCCGGGTCTTTCACATCTCTGCGGTAGTCCGTCCAGACGACGCCGCGATCGCCGATAGCCGGTTCCATTTTAATGGACCCGGGAGCCAACGCGAAATCCGCCTGTGTTTTGATGTCGTAGAGGTTTACATCCGTGCCGTTATTCATGTAAGCAATGTAGTCGCCAAAGACTTGCGGATCGGTCTGCTTGCCCGGCCTGGTAAGCGTTGTCGTTTTCTGAGCAGCAACATCCATGAAGGCTATGTCAGGCTCGCCCGTGCGATTGTCGGCCCAGGCTACGATATTGCCGCCGACGGACGGAAAAGACTGATCACCGGGGCCTGTGGCAAGAGCCGAATCTTTGCCGGAGGAGATGTCATACAGGTAGATGTCGAAATCCCCTGCGCGCTTGTCCATCCACACGACCCTATTGCCGTCGATCTTGGGCTCGATCTCTTCACCCTTTCCGGAAGGCAAGGTCTGCTCGTTCTTGGTTATCAGGTCATAGAGATGAATCTTATAGACGCCGTCGCGATCGTCCGACCAGACCACGCGATCCCCGCTAATATCGGGCTGGGTCTGGTTTCCTGCGGTTGCGACGACGGAAGATTCGGTGCGGTTGATCACGTCGTACATGTAGACGTCCCCCGTTCCGTTGCGCATGTCCTGCCAGACGATGCGCTCGCCGGAGACCGCCGGATTGATTTGGAAGAAGGGATTGATGCACACCCATCTCTCAAGCCCCGTTTCCAGATCGTACATGAAGATGTCGTAGTTTCCGCTTCGGTTGTCGGACCATGCCACAATATGTCCGTCTATGGCGGGTTGTTCCTGCTCGGAGCCCACCGTAATGGAGACAGGTCGCTCTTTACCGTAGTTCACGCCGCCAGCCGTGCATATCAGAAGCACTGCCGTTATGATCATAATCAAGATTGCCTTCTGCATCTCATCACTCTGGGATCGATTTAAGACTCAATTTATTGTGATAATTACATTTTATCCTTCCCGGTCCTTTGGCGAACCAGTATAAGGACTTATCTCGACGTTTGACGTGAATTATCGAAGGAGGACATAATGAAGGTATGTTCGATACAAAAGGATAAAAGATAACCAAAGACCTCATCCGTCGCAAATGTCGGCTTCAAAGCCAGACCGCAAAAGAATCCACAGCAAGAACTCGGGTTCCGTTTCCAGGGCGGGACTCTTGGCCAAAGTCAGCAATGACTATATATTCCTTCTGTCAACCCATCCCCCACCGGGAGGAACCGAGTTGAAGGATTATCTCACATTGGATGACGTCATACTCGATAATAAAAGGGTCCTGGTAAGAGTGGATTTTAACTCACCAATGGACCCCAGTGGAAACATTCTGGATGACAAGCGCATCAGGAGCCACCTAGAGACTTTGCGCGCCCTGGAAGGATGCCGGGTGGTCCTCATGGCGCACCAGAGCAGGGCCGGGAAGAAAGATTACACCACCCTGGAAGCACATGCTCGTTCTGCGACGCGGCTGCTGCGCCGCGATGTTACTTATATCGATGACATCTTCGGATCACATGCCCGCGAATCCATCAAATCCCTGGAGCCGGGAGAGGTCCTGCTCCTGGAGAATACTCGCTTTTATGCCGAAGAGAACATGAACAGGACGCCTGCTGATCACGCCAAGAGCCATATGGTGAAAAAGCTGGCACCGCTGTTTGATCTATTTGTCAACGACGCTTTTGCCGTATCCCACCGCTCTCACTGCTCGGTGGTCGGATTCACCGAGGTCTTGCCGAGCGTTGCCGGTCTGCTCATGGACAAAGAGATCACGGCTCTGGATAAGGGCCTGAAAGGAAATGAACACCCCACGGTCTTCTCATTGGGCGGCACCAAGGCGGACGATTCCATCAAGGTCACGCAGAACGTCCTGGCCCGCGGCGGAGCGGACAAGGTATTGACATCGGGCGTTGTCGCTACCGTCTTCATGATGGCGGCGGGAATTGATGTGGGCGAAGCCAACCGCAAGTTCGTGGAAGACCAGGAGTACATGGAATGGATTCCGGTCGCCGCAAAACTTCTCAAGGAATACCCCGGCAAGATTGCAATGCCTGTGGACGTAGCCCTGAACAAGAGCGGCGAGCGCGTCGATGTGGCAGTGGACAAGCTCCCCACGGATCTGCCCATAGCCGACATAGGCCTTGAGACCATTGTCAACTACTCCAAGGAGCTGAAAGATGCCAAGGTGACGGTCCTGAACGGCCCAAGCGGCATCTTTGAGCAGGAGAACTTCAAGCTCGGCACAGCGGAACTTCTCAAGGCTGCCACCGAATCAGGCTACTCCATCGCCGGCGGCGGGCACAGCGTTGCCGCCATTGAGCAGTTGGGCCTTGAATCAAAGTTCTCGCACGTGAGCATGGGCGGAGGCGCGAGCATCACCTATCTGTCCGGCGAGCCGCTGCCCGGCATCGAGGCATTGAAGAAGGCGGCACTCAAAGCACGAAAGGCCTGAAGAAAAGGCCTAGTTACCCATTTTTTTGCAGGCTTTCGGCAGCGGCATTTTTGCATTCTTCCAGCAGAGGCTTGGTTTCGCCTCCGGCCTCAAAGGCAGCCGCAGCCTTATGGCCTCCGCCTTCACCGCCAAAGCGCCTGGCGATTCTTCCGGAGATCTCCGCCAGGTCCAGGCCGGCCCTCGCCGCCTCGCGACCGGCCCTGGCGCTGACGCGACAGATGCGGCCATGTTTTCCAGCAGCAAAGGCCACATCGGCCCCCAGGTCCACCAATGCCATAGCAGCCGAGCCCTCGAAGGAGTTAATATCCGTCGTGGCGATCAGATAGTTTCCCACCCGCATGACCTTTGCCCGCGTGGCCGCCTTGAGAATAGCAATGCGGCGCGAGATGTCAGTGGGAACGGAGATGGCAGAGAGCGCCTCTTCATACTCAAATCCGCCCACCTCCAGCAGCTCGGCGGCGACACGAAAAGCTTCGGGTGTGGCGCGCCGGAATCGCCCGGTATCGGAGATCATGCCCACCAGCAGCCCCAGAGCCGCCTCGCGGCCCGGCTTCTTCCCGTTCTCCTTTAAAATAGACCAGACGATCTCAGCCGTGGATTTGGTCGGCCTTTGAATGTAGAACTGTGCATCAGGCAGCAGACCGTTGTCCTGGTGGTGATCCACCAAGGCATAACGCGAGAGGGCAATGCCGCCCAGTTGAAGGCGCACGGAGGTGTCCACGACGACGACCAGATCATAGTCTTCGGCTCTGGGATTTATCACTACATCGACACCGATGACGCCCATCAAAGCTTCCCCGGTCCGGGAGATATCATCAACAGCCCCGACCGCTCCACCGAAGGCCCGGCAGAGGGCATTGGCGCTTCCGATGGCATCGGGATCGGCATTGCGATGGCAGAGGTAGAGGACGCTAGAGTATTTGCCGACGCATTTGCCGAACTCGCTGTCGCAAATGTGCATGGGATACGTCAAAAGCTTTCGATTTGAAATAGCTTGCCAGAGAAAAAGAGTCCTAGCGCAGTCATGTGGTGCCTTCTGCAGAGGCGGCTGTCTCTTCGGCAATCTTGAGGTTCATCAAAATATCGTCAACCGTGGAGAGCAAAGTTCCAATCTTCTCCGTCGAGAACTGCAGGCAGAGCCGATCATCATCCGCTTGCATTTGCATGTTTGGCAGATTGTCGGGCTCAAGAGACCGGGCCGCATTCTCTGCACCTTTTCCCCTAAAGATCAGCTTGGCAGAGATCATAGCCCGTCCTCGGAAACTGACGCCTTTTCGGTTGCATCTTTGCCTAGCTGCGAGCCTACGATCTCGTCCACCAGAGAAAGAAACTTATCTTCCATTCCCGGCGGAACAGAGGCACCGCTGGCAATGGTATGGCCGCCGCCCGCCCCGCCCACGGCCTCAGCCGCGCTCTTCAGGGCGACGGATAGGTCCAGGCCCCGCGCGATGAGCGGCTTTGTTCCTCGCGCCGAGATCTTGACCATTTCATCCTTGTGGTTCAAAGTGACCAGAGGCTGATCCGTGAAGAGATATCTGATGCCAAGGCCCGATACAATCGCCCCGGCCTCCATATTCTCCATCTTGAGATAGCGAATGTTCTTCATCGCCACGCTTCGCTCTCGCAAGAGTCCGATCTCCCGAAGGATATGGCCCCTGTATTCGGCGGCGAGACGCCTGGCCTCGCCGAGAAGCGCACCATCGCGCAGGCATAAAGTCAGGCCGACGCCGGGAACATCTCGGTTGCCGCAGGCATTGAGGAGCTGAACCAGTTCCAGCGCATTCTCCACCACCTCGTGCTTGAGGCGTATCACTTCCCCCAAAACGGAATCCGCAGCGAAGCTGCCCTGCATGAGCAGCTTCAGGGTAAGGGCGGTGCCGAGCCTCGACAGATCGTCGCCTGCCAGGTCCTGAATGTTGCCCTCAATTTGCAGGTCCTTCAAGAAAGCCTGCGTCTTCTCCGGATCGCCGGTAAAATCGAGCAGTGGTTCGACGCTTTTGGAGAATACTTCTTGCATCGGACCGTCCTCTGGCATCTTGATGCCGGCACGGACTTCCACAGCGCCGGAGGCTACGGCCTCTTCCATGATGGATCGATTGGCTCCGATCATGGCCTGGCGGTCGCCCATAGCACCCACCAGCGCAAGACCCGCCAGATCGGCGTTCTCGCCCATGTGGCGAACTACGGAGTAAACGGTTCCGGCAGCGGATAGCTCAAAAGCCCCGTCTATTCCGTAGAGATGGGGATTGAGATGCATGCAGTCAAGGGAGCCGACCGGACGGTGATGATCCAAAACGAAGCATTCTCCCTTGACGCGAGAGATGAGTTCCGGCTTGCCGCTGCCCATGTCGCAGAAGACCACCGGCCCGACAAGGCCGATGATCGCGGATTCGTCCAGGCGGTTTAAAAGCGTGGCCTGAAAGGGTATTCCTGCGCGCAGTAGCGCATTGCAGATCAGTCCTGCGGATGTGATGCCGTCGGCATCGTTATGCGAGATCACCCGCATACTGTCGCAACGCAATATCGACTTGGCAATAGCTTCTGCTGCCTTGTCGAGCCGCTTCATGAGACTAATATCTCAGCCGTTTCCGGCGAATAGAGCCACTCTGGTGCCAGGCGACCGGAGTCGTGGTAGTATTTCACCAGTCTGCGCACTTTATTCTCGGTGAGCTGCAAAGCTCTCTTGTTGTGAACATCCTTCTTATTGGCCTTGATGTGCTTTCTGATATGCAGAGCCTTTCTCATCAAGTTGGCCAGATCCTCCGGGATATCCGGAAGGGCACCATTCGCCTTTAAGAATCCGTTCAAATTCTTGCCGAGGACCAGCTTTACGCTCGGCACGCCATACTGATCACGCAAGGTCAGGCCGATGCGGCTGGACGGCAGCCCGCTCTCGTGCAGCTTCATGATTGACTTTTCCAGCTCCTCTTTGGATATATCGGACCACGCAGGCACTTTGGCCGCAATGGGTGGTCGGGATCGGGAGGAGCCTTTCTTTCTGCTGTGCATTTTTGCCATTTTTCAATCCTCATTAAATTTCATAAGGGCGAAGGTATAAGCTTCATTCCTGCGTGGAATAAAAAACTTGCGCCGTTATGCCGCACTGACAGATTTATAAGCCGGAGGGAGAAAAGTCACGCCCATGCTCCCGGAGTATTTGAATCACCTGTTTTATCTGGTGGGCGAGGCGGTGGTTTTGCTGGCCGTCGGCGCTTTATTGCTATCAATTCTGGTAGCATTGCTCATCCTTTACTCCTTTCGGACGGGCAACTTCTTCGCAGCGCGAATCATACTTTTCGGCACCACTCTCCTGGAGAGCGTCATAAAATCACTGTTCTGGATCGCCAGAGCGGACGATTCCATAGTAGATGATGTCGGCGTGCGACTGAGAAACTACGTAAACCGCAAGGAATTTTTTAAAACACCCATAGATCGGCGATTCATCTTCATGCCCCAGTGCGTCCGCAGCATTGAGTGCCCGGCCAAGCTCACGCCGGAAGGGATCAAATGCGTGAATTGCGGACGCTGCAACGTCGGAGAAGCAAAGAAGGTCGCCGAAGGTCTGGGCTACAAATTCTTCATCGTGCCCGGCTCAAGCTTCATCAAGAGGATCATCAAGAAGTATAGGCCGAAAGCAGTCGTGGGCGTGGGCTGCCAGATGGAGATTAAGGAAGGGCTCGACCTCTGCCACAGCCATGCCATACCCGCCCAAGGAGTTCCGCTCTTAAAATCCGGCTGCGTAGCCACAACTCTTGATTGGGAACAGTTCTATGAAGCGATAAGCGATAAGGAATAGCCGCGTTAAGCTAGACGTGACCATATGGCTGCGATCAAGGAAATGCTGCGACCATGACAGATATGCTGCGACCATGACAGATATGCTGCGACCATGACGGCGGATGACGAAAGACACGGTGCCTGGCTGCTGCAAAACTAAAAATTAGTTCAAAAACCATAAAAAAAAAAGTAACTTACCAGGTGCTGGTTACTCCATGCTGATGGCCGATGACGGGCAAGCATCAACACAGGTTTTGCACTCGGTGCACTTTTCTTTATTCACAACTGCTATCTCTTCATCGTCCAGAGTGATGGCTTCCTCGGGGCATTCCTCTACGCAAGTTCCACAGCTTACGCATTCCTCTCTGTTAACAACTGCGGGCATTATTCAAACCTCCAATTTGCCTCACTGGCAAAATTCACCAGTAATATATCCGATATATACTTTTCGAATGGCTCAAACCATTTTCGCGGTCTTGAAAAAGAGAGCCTGAAAAAGAATAGACGCATCCTGAACGCATCAGAATGCAGGACTATTAGGAAAGCTGCACGAAAAATATTAAGAAAGGTGTATTTACTCTATGCTGATGGCCGAAGAGGGGCAGGCATCAACGCAAGATTTGCACTCAGTGCATTTGTCCACGTTTACGGTTGCAATCTCCGAGTCATCCATGCTGATTGCTTTCTCAGGGCACTCCTCAACGCAAGTTCCACAGCTTACACATTCATCCTTGTTAACGACTGCAGGCATTTGTAGACTCCTCCAATTTGCCTCACTGGCAAGTCTTCACTTTGGTAGATCTGATATATACTTTTCGTCAGCCTATGCCAGTAACCTATGCCAGTTCATTGTATCTCTTGCGATCTTTCAGCTCCTGTCTCTTGGCGCTGTTCCAGCCGCTGACCGCCTGCAAGTATCCGGTTATGCGGCTGATGTGATCCACTTCATCCGATCCGCAGCTCGGGCACTTATCTTTCAGGCCGCCGGATACCTGTGAGCAGCCCAGGCACACCGTCATGTCCTTGGTGAAGGTGAAGTAGCCGATCTGCGTCTCTTTGGCCAGGCGCAATCCGAAGTCCATCAGGCCCTTGGGATCGGGAGTCGCTTCTCCCATGAAGATATGGAAGATGTTTCCGCCGTCCACGATCGGGAAGAACACATGCTCCAGCTTCGCCCTCTCAAAGATGGTGACATCTGCGCCGGGCGGCAGGTGCGTGCCGTTGGTGTAGTAGACGGGCAGGTCGCGCGTCCTTTGCAAATTCTTCTTCACGGCGTCAAGATCCCCTTTGACGACGCCCTCGGCATACTCCCGGAACTCCTCATGAATCAAATCGGAGACCGCGAAGCGCTGGGCGGTGGTCTCGGCAGGCGTTCGCGCCAGGGCGATGGTCATGTTGTGCTGGGCGGAGAGCTTCTTCGAGTAGATCTCCATCTCCGTCATGGCGCGCACGGCGAGCTTCCAGGCATCTTTGGACTCATGCATCTGCTTTCCTGTATGGAACTGCACCATCTCATTGACGCCCACCACGCCGATGGTGTAAACCAGGCCCTCCAGGCCGACGGCGATGGACCCCTTCTCGCCCGTGACGGGATCGCGCGGCTGCTGCGTGGCAAAAGGCATGCGGTGGTTCTTGATGATCTGGTTCATCCACTCGCGCTTGACCTTGAAGATCTCGACGGATGTATCCATCAGCTCTCGCAGGTACTCAAAGAGAAGCTCGTCGTCCCCACGAGCCAGGTACGCAGCCCGCGGGCAATTGAGGGAGACGACCTGCCAGGAGCCCATTGAGAAGTGCATGCCGTCCTTGAAGTACAGCTTGTCGTCGAACTGGCTGTCGCTCTCGGCGGTGGCGGCGAACTGATACGCGCAACACTGGTAGCAAGAAATTCCTTCGCCTGCGCCGCGGTATGCAGGGAGCTGGTTGTCGAAGTAGGGCGTGCCGTACTCGGCTGCCAGCTTGAAGGTGAGCAGGTAAAGATCCTGGTACGTGGGCAGATCGGGATGAGCCTCGTTGAAGGCCAGATCCTCCTTCATGAAGTCCGGCTCGATGCTGATCTCGGGCTTGGGGAAGTTAAAGGGCTTGCCCCAATAGTCTCCACCGAGCATGACCTCCATCAGGGCCTTGAACGACAGTCGCACCTCGCGCTCGAACTGGCCGTAGGTCTTCAACGGCGCGTCGGGCTGCGAACCGTTCCAGACCCGCCCTGAGTACACGGCTGGCTTGTCGCGCCACAGCTTCGGCACTCCCGGCGTGAGCTGCACCGACGAGAAGACCAGCTGGCCGCCGCGAGCGACCATCATCTGTGTCATCTCGTAGACGAACATCTGCATGAGCTGCTTGATCTCTTCGTACGGCTTGCCCTCGAAGTAGGGAGCGATGAAGGTCAAGAAGTTGTAGAAACCCTGGCCTCCGGCGAAGTTGGTCTGAGCGCTGCCCAAAGCCTTGACGGCGTGCAGGATGGCCACCTCGGACTTTTTGGCGGGCCCCGCAACACTTGCTTTGGTTCCAAGGCCGTCGGGCATCAATCCGTAGTAGAAGAAGTAGCGGAGGTCCCAATCCTGACAGTTGTGTATAAGCAAGCCGTCTGAAGCGAAGTAAGTGTGGCTCTCTTCGTCATCTCCTTCGAGGAACAGATCATAGACGTACTCGCCCGAAGGTGAAGCAGGAACAATCTCTGTAACAGCTTCTTGCGTCGGGCTTCTCCGAATCTCCTTGACGGACGCGAGGAACCTATCGACATGCTCCTGCCGCTCGTCGTAGAACTTGGCCGCCTTGCTGAAGGCCAGGATATTCTTGAAGCCGTTGAGCTGTATCCTGTAAAGAGTTCGCCGCTCCTCACCCTCGTGAAGCTCGACTATTTGCGGATTCATGCCGAGGGAGGTGAGAAGCAAAGATAGCTCCTGTCGGAGCATCTCCGATGCGGTGGTGTAGTTTACGATGCAATCGGACTTCTTCGGGCGATAGTATGCCGAGCCGTCGCCGGTAAAGAGAGCACTGAGCATGTCGAAAAGGTGCTCATCGCCCAGATGATAGACGATCGCAGGAAGCCTCTTATTGTGGCTTCCGCCGGATATGCCGAATACGTATCTGAAGAGCAGATAGACCAGCTTACCGCCGAAGTACACCTGTTTGGCTCTCTCCCATTCACCCTCGATGCCATAGATCATTCTTTTTGATGGGAGACCTTCGGTCACTGTCGCATAAGTGTTGAACGCGCTGCCCACAGAGCACACTACTGCTTCGGCATGAGCGCTGCCCGTTATTGCCAAATTGTAATTGCAGGCTTCCTGGATGTTGTAGTTGCCTTCAGATATGAAGAAGCCCAAGAGCTTGGCCACATCCGTGGTTATGGGAAAGATTGCAGGAAGATCATTATCACTGCCGACGACGCCAATCCTCAAGTCTGCATAGTCGTGCTGATCATATTGCTCGGAGAATTTACGGAAGAGCGAAATGGGCATTATGCCCCTTGTGAACCACTCTTTATGATGCTCAACGCCAAGAGTCCTGGACATTTCCGAGAAGGATGCACATTTCCCTTCTTCGATCGCCTTCTTGAAGAGAGGACGAGCATTGCGCACAAAAACATTCTCGATAATTGAGGCAGGCACTTTGTCCGCGAACTCCGCGATCAGGTTCAAGTTCTCGATGGGCTTGCCTCGCAGGTTCAGGCCATGCTCCCAGGCGCTGTCCAATACGTCACCCGGCTTGATTTCTGCGGCCTTTTTTATGCCTTTGCCCTTCACCGGAATTCTATGCTCTCCGGTGACCTTCAAAGACTTGCCACTTGTGGTTTTGATCTTGAGCAGCTCTTTATCGGCCTTGCGTCGGGATACTTTTATGACTTTTTTCGGTCCATTGGGAGAGATGGCAAAAAGCTCCTCTGGATAGTAGTAGTCCCCTTGGAACGGTAACTCATCGGGCCTTATAACCGTCGTCCGGCCTTTGGAGATCGCGGGCACGGCAGTGTTACCATCTATGCAAAACGGCCTTGTCCCAAAGTACTCCAGATCGTGAATGTGCAGGTCGCCTGCCAGGTGGCGGTCGGCAAGGTAGGGCGGCAGCAGCAGCAGGTATTGCTCCTTGCTGATCTTGTCCGCCTTCTTCTTGTGGCTGGTCTCGGCGTTCTCCTGCAAATTGGCATTTTCCTTGGCCTCGAAGCCTGTGCCGATGTCGATGAGGTGAGCATCGAAGACTGGAGTGCCCACTCGCGTGCAGATGTTCCGCCACTCGGTGTGATGACGCTCCAGAAGGACGACGTTCATGATCTCGCGGACCAGGGGGCCGCTGAGGTAGCGAACGTTCATCCATCTGACCCGGCGCTCCACCTCTTTGGCGATATCCTTGGCCTCTTCCTCGGTGATGCCGGGCTCTTTATAGAATTGTTCCGATAGTTTCGTTTCCTTCAAAAGCTGCTTGGCTATGGCCTCTCTATCCCAATCCAGCAGATGGCCGTCCGTGGTCCTGACTCTGGGCATGGCAGAAACGGCTAACCCTTCTAGGGTCTGCTGCACGATTCTGCTGCTCAACGCCCATCCCCTCTACGATAAAGCAACATGACTCATCCTCTCGATAATCAACCTATCAGTGCAGTATTTCATTCTTTGTTTATTGGCTTTGCGCCCCAAACTCTCTTAAAATTTTTCTTTAGGTATTTCTGCACTAGGTAATAAACCAATCGGGCCTTATTTTTCTGAAGAATATTAAGCTCATCGGAAGCGGCGCGAAAGTAATCGGCGAAATAGAGAATTTCAAAGGCCCGGGTCTTATTTTGATAGAGATATGGCCGGAAAGACGGATGAGACACTTTGAGACCGCAATGCTGAAATTTGCTATAAGAAAAATTTAAAGAACTTCATTTTATCTCGGCAGGGAAACGGTCCAACAGACAAACAGGGACGCAATCTGCGCGAAGCGACGCGCATCAATCATCTCACAATAATTCAACCTATTTTGAAGCGGACGCCCGATCGGAAAACTATTTGTTATCAACATCGCATGGCAATCCTTAGCACCAAGATGAGGAGAAATATCGATGAAACTAACTATTCTTTGTCTGTTGACACTCATGACCGCCGCCATGATGTCGGGATGCCAGGCCCAATCAAGCAACGAGTCGGTATACCTTGCCGATGCATCGGCGACCGAGCAACTCCAAAACGATACTGTGAACGCTTCCGCGCCTCTCGCCCTCTCCGACATGCTGGAATTGATGGCCTACGAGAATGCCGAGAATGGATTTAGCATGGCCTATCCCGCGGATTGGACGGCACAGGACGCAGAACCCAATGATCAGGGCATGGTCGCCGGATTCCTGGCACCGGGAGAAGACATGAACAACCCGGTCACATATCTGCTGGTCCAGATTGAGGCACTGCCATCCGGCCAGAGTGTGACGCTGGAGCAGTACAGCCAGGCAGTCATCAATTATCTGAAAGACGTCGCACCAACGATCAAGATCCTTACCGAGGGCGACATTTCCATCGCAGGCCATAGCGGCCACGCTATAGTCTACAATCTGGAGAGCGACAATGCTGCCTTCAGAGTCTTGAAGGCATGGACACTTATCGGGGACAAGGCCTATGCATTCACCTACAATGCTCCGGATGATCGCTATGAAGAATTTGCCGGCGATATCAGCAAGATGATTGCATCCCTCAAGGTCAATTGAGATTAAATCCCGGTGAGAAAAGACCCCTCGGCGGGTTGTGCAAATAAAAGAATTAAGTTAAAATATTTTTATTTTTGTATGGATTCAAACCTCTTGTTGACCTCGTCCCAGTTCACGATATTCCAGAAGGCCTCCACGAACTTGGGCCGCTCGTTCTTGTAGTCCAGATAGTAGGCGTGCTCCCAGACATCCAGGACCATGAGAATTCTCTCATTGGGCGCTACATTCACGTTATGCTTCTCGATCTGCATCAACACCGGCCTGTTTGTCTTTTTGCAAAGAGCCAGTACACCCCAGCCCGAGCCCTCCGCGCTGCCGGCTGCTGCCGTGAACTCCTTCTTAAACCGCTCGAAGCTGCCGAACTCGTTCTTCAGAGCCGCCCCCAGCGCTCCGCCGGGCTCTTTGGCGGTCTTTGCGGCAGGAGCCAGATTCGCCCAAAAGAGGCTATGCAGGATATGGCCGCCTACATTGAAAGAAAGCTCCTTGAGCGTTGCCTTCATATCCACATCAGTTCCTGCCTGGCGAGCTTTGTCCAGCCGCTCCAAAATGGCATTGGCACCATTCACGTAAGCTGCATGATGCTTGTCGTGGTGCAGGCGCAATTGAGCCTCAGATATGTACGGCTCCAGAGCGTTGTAGCCGTAGGGCAGTTCGGGTAGGGAGTAAAATTTTTTGTCAGCCAAAATTCTTCACCTCTAGAATTGATGATATATTTCATGGGCTGCAAACTATTTATCTTTTCGCGCAATCTCGCCAACCGGATCAGGAGTTAGTTCGCGATGAAATTGTAAAAGTATGGAATGACGTGAGGAATAAAGGGGACGGAAAAAGAGAGCACAAACAGCGTGGAGAGAGAAAAGTGGAAAGCGAGGAGAACGATTAGTGCAAAGCGCGAAAAAGCCAGTGGAGAAAGCGATAAGAAAAGTGATTTGAGACGAGAGCACAAAGAAAATCGGGAAAGAAGTGTACGAATGACCCACGAAGCATTGGCGAGATGGTCTATTCATTATTAGAAAAAATTTTTAATTGATAAGCGCAAAGTGCATTATATGAATGCATCTTTGGCGAGAATTGCCCTTGGATTCTGTCTGGCGGCTGCATTGATTTATTCTGTTTCGGCATCAGAGGTCAGGGATAATTCCCCAAAGCAAATTCTCATCCTCGCCTCTTACAACCCGGGAATGAAATGGGAAGACAACATCATTTCCGAGATCAAGCTCCACTTTGCCATGAGAATGCCGTCTGCCGTCATCCGAACCGAGTATATGGACACGAAGAGGATCGCACCGGATGAGGAGCGCCTGGAATATCTAATGGGATTATATTTACAAAAGTATAAAGATACGCATTTTGACGTTATTCTGTCGGCAGATACGGATGCATTCAATTTCCTGCTCAACAACAGGGACGAGATATTTCCAGGAACGCCGGTAGTATTTTGCGGGATCGTGTACTTTAATGAGAAGATGCTGGAGGGAAAAAGCGGATTTACCGGAGTCCTGGAGTCGTATGACGTCAAAGACACGCTCTCACTGATGTTCCGCCTCCAGCCCCAAACCAAGCATGTTGTCATCGTGACGGATCGAACTGCTACGGGCCTTGCAAACAAGAAGACCATCGACTCGATAATTCCAAAATTTGCCGGCAATGCATCGTTCGAATATCTGGATAACGTATCGACAGAAGAGCTTTCCAAAAGCGTCGCGGCCCTGTCCAACGACAGCCTCATTCTGCTCATGACCTTCAACCGCGACCGTTCGGGCAATTTCCTGACCTATGAAGATGCAGCTCACCTCATCCGAGAAGCGAGTCCTGTCGCGTTCTACAGCGTATATGATTTTTACCTGGGTTACGGAGTTTTGGGCGGAAAGATGATCAGTGGAACGTCTCAAGGCGATGTGATGACTGGCCTTGCCTTCCGGATCCTCGAAGGCGAAAAGGTTCAGAACATCCCCCTCGTCAGAAAGAGCCCCAATCAATACATGTTCGACAACTCGGAGCTGATCCGATTTTGCATCAATAAATCCAATCTGCCGCCGTACAGCTTCATTCTCAATCAGCCCTTTGAAGCCCGGTCCGACCTGATGAAAGAGAACCTGAGCAGCCTGAACCTGGCCGGCTCCAATCTCAGCCAATCGGAGCTGAGCAGTGCGAATCTGAGCCATTCAAACCTGAGCCGCACTTCGCTTGTGCGCTCCGACATATCCAATGCGATGCTGGTGGGAACAGACCTCAGCTATTCCGATATGTCCGATACGAATCTGGGCGGCTCGGACCTTACGGGAGCAAATATCCGGGGAGCGAGGCTGGCGAGAGCTGACATGAGGTGGTCGAAGCTTAACGGCTCCGACTTGAGGGGAGCCTGCCTTGATCAGGCGACATTAAGCGGATCAATTCTGAGAGATGCTAATTTGGATAATTCCAGTTTGGAAGGAGCAAACCTGAGTGCAACCGACCTGACTCGAGCAAGCTTTAGAAATGCGTTCTTAAATCGCATCCGTCTGCGGGATTCACTGCTCTGCTGCGCCAACCTGACCGGTGCCAGCCTGGTAGGAGGAAATCTCATGCGTGCAAACTTCACCGGTGCAGACCTGCACGGCGCGGACCTATCGGAAGCCCGCATGTCGGGGGCGAATTTTTATAGCGCCGACCTTGGCCATTCTGCTCTGATCTTCACCAACCTGATTCAAACCAATCTCAGCCGGGCAGATCTCTCCCACTCAAATATATCCGGTTCGGGGATGATGTTCTCCGATATCACCAGAGCAAATCTCCATGGCGCGACGCTTGTGGCGGCATGGGTATTCCGTGCGAAGATGGCAGGCGCAAACCTCAGCCGGACAAATCTGAACCTGGCCCATTTCAACAACTCCGATCTATCCAACTGTGACCTCAGCGAGTCGGACCTGACCGACGCCAGCTTGAGCGGCGCGAACCTCACCGGCGCAAATTTGGAATCGGCAAGGCTGGTGGGAACAGACCTGTCCCAGGCAATCCTCGACGACGCAAATCTGGCCGGAGCAAACCTTCTGGGATCGAAGCTCAATTGGGCGAATTTGAACGGATGCCGCCTGCGAAGAGCGCAGCTTGCCCGAGCCGAGCTTTTCGGCGCGGATCTGAGTGAAGCGGATTTGAGCAAGGCAGATTTTACCAGGGCATACCTCCCTAGGGCAAACTTGTCAGAAGCGATCATGAAAGGCACCATTCTGGACTATGCAGATCTCTCTAACATCAATTTATCAGGCGCTGACATGAAGGAAGCAGAGCTGCAAAACAACATCATGGATGAGGCGGATCTCACTCGCGCAGATCTGAGCGGAGCTACCGTAAAACTCCTGAACATTCAGGGGGCGAGGATGAATAGAGCTTCGCTAAGAAATATCAAGATTGAAAAATCGTCTTTTGAGGACATGGATATGAGCGGCGTGGACCTCAGAGAGGCAAGCATCATCCTGTCAACCCTCTACAATGTGAATCTCTCCGGCTGTGATATGAGAAAAGCAAATCTCACGACGGTAAATCTGGGAAGAGTAAACCTCAAGGGTGCCAATCTGGAAGGAATAAAATATGACAGGATAACCCTCAGCTTCCTCATCGGCCTGGACCTGAACGAAACTCGGATAAGCCAGGACCTCATGAAGGATATCGAAAAATTGCGCTCAAAAGAGAACTTCTAACGTGCTCTGAGGAAAAAAATGCAGATGAACGGCCAGATAGTTTGGTGCTGGGCAGCAGCATGAAGACAATCCATGTAATCGCAGCCATGATCTTCCTCATGGCCGTCGCATCGATTTTCACCGGCGAGGCCTCCGACAACTATCAGGATCTATTGAACCTGACCCGGGCGAACGAGGACACGCGCATGAATGCTCGAGACCTGGCGTTCCTTCTGGTTACGCACGACTTTGACGCAACGCCAATGGACGGATACGTCATGGTGGAATTGAATAGGACAATCTACATTTTAACGCCCAATAAAGACAGGCCCGGCCTGGCGGATATCGCCATCAAGAATGAGTGAAGGCCGCAGCCGTTCGACTCATTTGATCAGCACCTGTATCTCCGTCATCAGCTCATCGGTAGGTGTCTTGCAGGGATCATTGAGGTAAAGCTCGCGGCTCGGCGCGGAGAACTCCATTCCATTCTTCATCATGTAGTCGAACAGTTCCTTATAGGTAACATGCAGCGTTTCATAGCTTCCTTTGTGAACCACGGCCAGGACTCGAATCGCCGGAAGGTTCTTGACCTCCATTCCCGCGTCCACCTCGATTCTTCCCGTAATGGGCAGTGCCACCTCGATGTCGGCATCATTCTCCTTGCATTCCTGATCATGATAGATTGCCATGACGGGGCCGCTCACCTTCACAAGATTTCGTTGGTTCTCAGGCCGGATTACCACATCACACAGCTCTCCGATCAGGCGACCGATCGTTTCTCCGTAGCTTCCCCGATCCCTTTTGCTGACCACCCGCAAGGCGGGCACATCTTTAGTTACCGGCTCACTCAAGGCCATTTTTATCAACTCCATATTCTTATTCGTGAGCAATTCCTCGATCCACTGCAGCCTGGCAATCTCTTTCCTCGTTTTGGACAGCTTCTCTGCCATCAAGGCCCCGACCACAGCACCGTTCCCCCTGGACTCAGCATCCAGGAAGCTTGCGATCTCCTCCAGGCCAAATCCCAGGGTGCAGAGGGTTTTGATGCGAACTCCGCGCTCAAGCTGGTCTGCCGTGTAGTAGCGGTAGCCGGTCAACGAGTCCCTTGCTGCCGGAACGAGCATGCCCAGCCGGTCGTAGTAGCGCAGAGCCTTGGGAGAGATTCTCGTGATGATGGAGAACCTGCTGATGGGAATTTGATCGACGGTCATTGCCAATTCATAGGAAGAGCTTCATATTTGTAAGGACATGCAGTCTGCCCCGGGGAAAGGTTTCAAGAAAGGTCTGCACAAATCAATTCTAAACCATTCTGTCGGCAAAATGATTCCGCAGTCGGATTTCAGATTTAGCTTTCGCATACAGGAATTGATCCAGTACCCGACCATCCTTGAAGACGCTTGCACGCATGACTCCCTCCAAAACGAAGCCGGATTTTTCGAGAACGCGAGCCGAGGCAGGATTCGCAGCATACGGCTCTGCATAGACGCGGCAAAAGCCCAGCGTTTCCAGAGCATACTCGCTCACCGCTTTTACAGCCTCGGTCATTATCCCTCTTCCCCAGAAAGGCTCAGCCAGCCAATATCCCAATTCCGCTGTGAATCGATGGACATCTTTTCCCGGAGCCAATCCAATGCTTCCGATGGCTTCACGCTCTGTTGCGATGGCAAAGGCCACTCTTGGATCAGCTTGCAATGATCTGGAAATGTAGGCGAGAGCGTCGTTCTTTGAATAGGGATGGGGAAAGGCGTCTCTCAGGTTGTTCCAGATCTTCTGGTTATTCGCATATCGAGCGATGGATGCCGCATCATCCGTGCGC
>Ga0074199_1001128_pt1 | contig 27404 bp, 42 predicted proteins | sample EPASupsiteSAE347_FD_64528 | JGI IMG/M metagenome (GOLD analysis project Ga0074199, IMG submission 64528) | Bioremediated contaminated groundwater from EPA Superfund site, New Mexico - Sample SAE3-47 | ecosystem: Environmental > Aquatic > Deep subsurface > Groundwater > Contaminated ... | reverse complement strand
ATTGTCCGCCATTCTAACGTTCCTTAGCCCCCCTGCCCCAATCTCCAGGAATTAACCGTTCTCCTGGCTACTTTAATTCCATGTTTTTCAAAGAGAATCGCCGCAAGTTCCCTGTCACTGCAGTCTTTATTCTCCAATATCCCAGCTATGAGCCGGCGGCCCAAGCGCTTGCGCAAGGCCCTTCGGGTTATGAAAAAAGAGCCGAGCGGCTTGTTCCCGGAATCTGTCGCGATGCATCTGTTTTTAAGGACCCGGCAGAGCCAGCTGGAATGAATGCCGAGTTCGCCGGCCAGTTCCTTTTCTTCAAGCGGCCTGATTTCCTCCTCGTTGCCGCTCAGGATAAAGGATTTCTGAGCCCGAACGACTGCGTCCACCACCCGGGCGGTCAGATTGAGCCGAAAGTTGATCATCTCCATTTTTCTTCCAAGAACCTCGAGTTTCTTCCTCTCTCTGTCACTGATGAGGTTCCCTGAAAGAAGCCGTGAAAAACATTCGTAGTTGATGTCATAACGCCTTCTTTCGTGACAAAAATCCACCTCGGGCTTCCCTTCTCTTATCCTCACGGCGGCGACCACTTCATAAGACGGCTCCTCTACGGAATATGCCGGTTCCTTAAAGCCGGCCGCCAGATCCGACAGGACTGACACATCGATAACTTTTTTTCTGAAATCGACAACCTCCCCGATGGAGAGTCCCGTCATTTCAGCTATCTCGGGAATCGTAAAACTTCCTTCTCCCAGAAAACATGCGACGAATTTTTCTCTCCCCAGAAGGCGGATTTTTGAAACGATATCTTCCTTCCCCTGCAGAAGACTTTCAACGTCAAGACCCGCCGAAGAATAAACTTCTCCCTCCCTTATGAAACCGTATGTCTTCCGGGGGATGATCCTGAGCGCCTTTTTCTTGCCCATAAAGAGGCTGACTATTTTTAAAAAAAGGGGATCCTCTTCAATCTCCCTGACGGCCTCCCAAAAATCTCCTTCCGGTTTTTCCAGAAATTGGGACAGCCGCAAGCCGACCTGCATGCGCTGATTCAGGTTGACCTCTACATTCGAGGAGGGCTCTATGAGATGAAGAGAGTTTCGCACAGATATTTCAAATTCGCCGAAGAGCACACTCCTTTCCTCCTTTTCGAGACCGCTCATGCCTGCAAAATGTTGTTGCAAACCTGCTCCCCCGCATCATTGAACCCTCTGCCTGTCTGTGCTATAATGAACTCAGACTGAAAAATCGGCCCGGGCGCCTTAAGAAAGAGATTTGAGATGCCGTTAGTTTTATCCGCCATCGATGAGTACGTGGGAACCATCACCCTCAACAACTACCAGAAGCGGAACGCCCTGAGCGGGCAGATGATCGATGAGATGATCGCGGCCATGGAGGCCCTCCACCGGGGAAAAGCCCGAGTGATTGTCCTTCGGGCCCACCAGGGGGCCAGGGTCTGGTCGGCTGGCCATGATATCAACGAACTTCCCATGCCGGGCAGAGAACCCCTCTCTTTTTATGATTCACTCGTCAAGGTCATCCGGACCATCCAGAATCTTTCCATCCCGGTCATCGCCATGCTCGAAGGGGGAGTCTGGGGCGGGGCCTGCGACCTGGCCGTAAGCTGCGACATTCTCATCGGCTGCCCCAATACGTCCTTCACCATGACCCCGGCCAAAATCGGCATCCCTTACAATGTCACCGGGATCCTCCACTTCATGAACGTATTGGGAGTCAACACGGTCAAGGAGATGTTTTTTACCGCCCAGCCGATGACGGCGGAGGAAGCGGCGCAAAAAGGGCTCTTAAACCACCTGGTGCCGGTGGAAGAATTGGAGAGCTTCACCTTTGAGATGGCCCGGAATATAGCCATGAACAGCCCGCTCAGCATCTCCGCCATCAAGGAGCAGATACGCCTCCTGGCCTCCGCCCACCCCTTAAGTCCCCTCACCTTCGAACGCATCCAGGGCCTGCGCCAGGTGGTCTACGACAGCCGGGACTACGCCGAGGGCATTCAGGCCTTCAGGGAGAAGCGTCCCCCCGTCTTCAGGGGGGGATAGCGCGGATAAGTATAATGGAACCACAGATTACCCAGAAAGAAAGGGGAGGAGGGGGTGTTTCCCTAAGAAAGGCGTTGCGGAGGCCGAGCGGGCATGGTGTCCCGCCGAAGGCGGGACGAGCGAGGCTGAGCACCGAGTCGCGATTTTCTCGCCGGGAAAATCGACGGCGTACTTTCGTGGGGAATACCCCCGACAGGCCCCAAAATAGATAAAGAAAATGGGTGTGATATAAACTGGCGCGCTGTGAAAAACATGAAGCAGGACTGAAACACCTTGAAACAGGAGAACTGCGGAAGGCGCAGTTTTATCTTTCGGAGGCGCTTAGATTTTACCGGGAGGCCCATGACGACGCCGGCCAGGCGGAGTGCCGCGCCGCCCTGGCCAGAATCAACCGCCTGCGGAAGGAATACCCCTACGACCGTGACCTTCTCCTGTGGAACCTGACCAAGTACATCGAGGACTTCCGTCCGGAGGAATTCGAGAAATGGGACGAAGACGGCTACCTGGACAGCATTGAAATTGACGGCTCCAGGCGCTATTATGAACACGCGGTTTTCAACCTGGCCTTTAACTGCCCGAACCTTATAAGCCGCTACCGGGGATGGGAGCAGAAAGACTACACCTTCGATCGCACCGTCCGCCGGCACATCGAGGCCGCCAGAGACAAAATTCCGGAGCTGGATTCCGAATACAGATATTTTCTGGATCCAATGAAAATAACGGTCACGGCTCGCATAAAACTTACGAGAAAACTCTCCCTTTCTCCGGAAAATAAACTAAAGATCTGGGCCCCTTTCCCTCTCGAAAGGGAGACCCAGCGGGATGTCAAGCTCATCTCTTCAACGCCCCCTCACCGGCACCTGACCCCGCCGGAGAGCGAAATCGGCGTCATCTACTTTGAAGTCGAAAGCGATGAGGCGGCCCGGGGAATTGAGTACACCTTTTCCTTTACCTCCTCCGACGCATATTACAACCTGAAATCCGAAAGGCTCGAACCGTTCGACGCGTCCGACGCTCGTTTTGCGCGCTACCTGGGTTCCGAAAAACACATCACCGTCTCTGATGAAGTGATGGAACTCGCCCGCTCCATAGTGGGCCGGGAGACCAATCCCTACCTCCAGGCTTGGCTCCTCTACGAATGGATGACGGAGAACATCGAATTCAACCTTATCCCCCACCAGCTCATCGAGGATGAAAGCGCCTACGTCCTTAAGACCCGAAAAGGAGACTGCGGGGGCCAGGCCATTTTCTTCGCGACCCTCTCAAGAGCCATCGGTATCCCCGCCAAGGTGAGCGGCGGCTGGCAGATGGGAGAAGGTTTCAGGCTGAATCATCTCTGGACGCAGATCTACCTTGCGCCCTACGGCTGGGTCCCGGTAGACGTGGAGGAGGCCCGATGCCAGATGGTCTCCTCCGGTTACGAAGAAAAAGACAAGCAGGAGATCCGGAAATTTTATTTCGGTTTCTTCGATCGCCACCACATCTGCATCCATGATTCCATAAATCTTCCGCTCGATCCGCTCAAATACAGCGAACGAAGCTTTGACTACGCCTTTCACCTCCCGGAAAAAGAGTACCGGGGAGGCAACCTGGACTTCAATTCCTCCTCCTTCGACCTGTCCCTCCATACTGAGTAAGTCTTCCTTGCTTCGAGATCCCGCCTTGTGCTATAATTTCTCAAGTCATTTCCGTAAGATCACCGCGGAGGCGCGGAGGACGCAGAAAGAAAGATTGTTCAGGGTCAGCAAAAAAACATGGAATTTCTAATCTACCTTACGAAAAACTGCAACATCGACTGTAAATATTGTTCTGCGAAGTCATTTATCAATGACCTCTCCCAGGAAGGGAAAGAGCCCGATGTTGAAAAGACGGCCGATTTTGTTTTAAAAAACCGCGGCAACGGGGGCAGCGAAGTCGTCTTCTTCGGCGGCGAGCCGCTCCTGAACAGGGAATGGATAAAAAAATTCATGGAGCTGACCCTGGGCAGCAGCCTCCGGTACACGATCCAGACCAACGGCATCCTGTTGGACAGATTGGATCCTTTTATTCTCGGCAATCTCAACTACCTCTCGCTCTCCATAGACGGGGATCGAAAGATGACGGATCGGGGGCGGGGACCAGGCGTTTATGACGCTCTCCTGGCCAACATCCCGAAAATAAAACCGCATTTCAGGGGAAAAATGCTGGCCCGGATGACTCTCTGCCCGGAAAACAATCTCTATGACTCCGTCGTCCACCTGCTCAGCCTGAACAGTTTCGATTATGTCTACTGGCAGCTTGAGAATTCCCCTGAGAACATCCTGACTGAACAGGTCAAAGAAAAATATCGCTCCGAACTTGAACGACTGGCGGTTCTCTGGATGGACCATCTCAAAGAGGGAAAAATCCTCCCCATCATTCCCCTCCATGAAGCGGCCCTCTCCCTCCTGGGCCGGAAACTGTTTCGCTCCTATCGCTGCGGAGCCGCTTCCTTCCAGGTAATCATTGACCTGGACGGACAGTGTTACACCTGCGTAGAACTTCTCGATCCGGCGGACCGGATCGGCTCGGTTGAAGGAGAAGTGCGGCAGAACCCGATTACAGCCGGAAACTTTGTGGACTTCTGCCTTAAATGCGATATATTGAGCTTGTGCGGAGGACGGTGTCTGATGACCGCCGTAAGATACCCGCCGGAAAAATTCAGATTCTACTGTGATATGACCCGGATCCTCTTTGAGACAGTCGGGGAACACCTCCCGGAGCTGAAAAAGATCCTGCAGGGCGACTTGCTCACCATGCAGGATCTTTTATGTGACTTTTCCACCGAGGAAATTCCCTGATTTATAATACGTCCCGTCAGGCGGTCATGTTAGCCAGGGCTTCTTCCTCGTTCTTGTAAATCCCGAATATCTTGACCAGGCCGGTAATGGTGAATATTTTCTTTATCTGCGGGTTCGTACTGATCAGAGAGACGGCGCCGTCATTCTCCTTGACCTTCTTGAGAGCGCCGATGAGAACGCCCAGGCCGGTGCTGTCAATATAGCGGACCCCTTCCAGGTTGATGACCAGAAAATATTTACCCTTCTCTATCAGCTCGTTGATGGTCTCCTTTACCCTTGGCGAGGTATAGACGTCTATTTCGCCTTGAACTTCGATTAAATAGGCCGAATTACCGAGCTTTCTGGTCTCCAGATTTATATCCACGATGAGGCGCCCTCCTATTTTCTTAAGAAAAGCTGCTCAAAAAGCTTCCTTATTCAGCAGAAGCCTGTTCCCCTTTTTTCGCATGCTTACTGATGGCCTCCAGAACCTGAGCCTTTTTTTCGACGATCGCCTGCTTCCCTTTTTCCATCAATACATCGGCGTCCTCTTTGAGTTCCTCAACCATCTCAGCGGCTTTTTCCTTCATTTCGTCGACAATTTTTTCAGCCTGCTCCCTGGCCTCATCGACGAATTTCTCCGCCTTCTCCTTCATCTTTAGAGCTTCCACCCGGATCTTTTCGCGCGTCTCCTCGCCCGTCTGCGGAGCAATCATAAAAGCTATGGTCGCCCCCACCAGCGTCCCGACCAGAAAACCGAACATCATTCCCATTCCCTTGTTGTCGTCCATACTAACAGCCCCCTTCCTCTTGGTTATGCATCTAATATTTATCCCGGAGTAGGCTTTTTCCTCTTTTTCCCTGGAGATTTTTCTCCCCCCCCGGCTGACTTTGAAATCAGGCACCTTTATTGTCTCTTTTTTCATAGCGTTTGCCGGGCCATCTTTTTCCAAGGCGTTCCCTGATCTTGCCTTCATGCCCCTCGGCTGAAGGCTCATAATACACGGACTCCTCAAAGCCTTCCGGCAGATAGACCTGTTGCACGAAGTGCCCCGGATAATCGTGGGGATAGCGGTATCCCCGGGCATACCCAAGCTCCCCAGCCCCCTTGAAGGCCGCATTCCGAAGATGCAGGGGCACCGGGGGGACTATCTTATTCGCCACGTCCTGCATGGCTTTTTCAATCCCCAGATAGGCCCTGTTGGACTTGGGGGCCGAGGCGAGGTAGGCGGCAGCCTGAGCCAGTGGAATCCTGGCCTCGGGCATCCCGACAAAATGGACCGCATCGGCGGCGGCATTGGCCACGACCAGGGCCAGGGGATCGGCGTTTCCCACGTCCTCGGCGGCGAGTATGACCATGCGCCTGGCGATAAAGAGAGGATCCTCGCCCGAAACCAGCATCCGGGCCATCCAGTAAAGCGCGGCGTCGGGATCTCCTCCGCGCAGGCTTTTGATAAAAGCCGAAATTACGTCGTAATGGTATTCTCCCTGGCGATCATAGACCAGGGCCTTCTTCTGAAGGGCGTCCTGCGCCACCTCAAGGCTGACGAGGCCCTTCCGGGAGGCCAGCTCCAGGGCGTTCAGGGCAAAGCGGGCGTCCCCGTTGGCCGCCTCGATGATGAAGGAGAGAGCGTCTTCGTCAACGCTGGAACGCGCTTTCCCGAGGCCATTTTCCTTGTCTTCCAGCGCCCTGAGAAGAATCGTCCTGATCTGTTCCTTTTCCAATTGGTGCAGTTGATAGACCCGCATGCGTGAGGCCAGGGGCGAGATGACCTCAAAATAGGGATTTTCCGTCGTGGCCCCGATCAGGATGACGGTGCCGTCCTCCACGTGCGGGAGAAAGGCATCCTGCTGGGCCTTGTTGAAACGGTGGATCTCGTCTATGAAGAGGATGGTGCGCTGGCGGTACATCTCCCGGCGCAGAGATGCTTCCTTGATCGCCTGCCGCACTTCGGGAATCCCGGAGGCAACGGCGGAAAACTCCACAAAGTGCGCCCGGGTCTTCTCGGCGACGATGCGAGCCAAGGTGGTCTTCCCGGAGCCTGGGGGGCCCCAGAGGATGAAGGAAAACAGACTGCCCGATTCGAGGGCTTCCCTCAGAAGGCGGCCTTCCCCAACCAGGTGATCCTGTCCCAAAAATTCTTCGAGGTTCCTGGGGCGCATCCGATCGGCCAGGGGAGCCTGTTTGTCCTCAGATTTATTCTCAGGAGCATCCTTGAGAATGTCTGCCTGCTTTTTCACTCGTTAAGTATCCTCCAGCATCTTTAGGCGGACTTTTCACTCCCTGATTATACCAGAAACCGGCCCCGGAAACAATTCGGAATAAAGTTTTGGTATCAGGCATGGAAGAGGCGCTCCGCGCCCTTAAGAGAGTCAAACCGGCAGTCTTTCACTTCCCACTCAGTCTCTCCGGAAGGAGCCTGAAGGTCCGCGGGAGAAATACTTAAAGCAGGAGGTTAAAATGGCCCAACCTGAATTCATCATCATTACCGGGCTTTCCGGCGCCGGAAAATCTCTAGCACTGAAATATTTCGAGGACCAGGGATTTTTCTGCGTGGATAATCTCCTTCCGGCCCTCCTGTCAAAATTTGCCGAACTATGCGCCCACTCGGACGTAAAAAGGGTGGCCCTGGTAATGGACACCCGGGGGCAGGAATTTTTTTCCACCCTCCTTAAGGACCTTCAGGAACTCTCCAGGAACGGCTTTCGCTACCAGATCGTCTTCCTTGATTCTTCGGATGAAATCCTGGTGCGGCGCTTCAGCGAAAGCCGCCGGAAACACCCCCTGGCTCCCACCGGCCGCCCCCTCGAGGGCATCAAGGCGGAGCGGCTCCTGCTGGAGGAGATAAAGGGTGTTTCCGACAAGATCATCGACACGAGCATCCTCTCCCCCCAGGAATTCAGGGACGAGATCATCTCCCTCTTCATGTCGAAAAGAGAGGATCCCATCAACATCACGGTCGTCTCCTTCGGCTACAAGTACGGAATTCCCCTGGATTCCGACCTGGTTTTCGATGTGCGCTTCCTCCCCAACCCCTACTACGTGGAGAAGCTCAGGGATCTGACCGGAAACAACGAGGCGGTCCGGGACTTCGTGCTCGGAAACACGCAGGCCGGAGAGTTTCTCTCGAAGCTTTTCGACCTGCACCGCTTCCTCATCCCCCTCTTCGTCGGGGAGGGCAAGGCGCACCTTACGATTGCCATCGGCTGCACCGGAGGCAAGCACCGCTCGGTGGCGATCAGTAATGAACTGGCCCGATACCTGGAAAGCCTGAGCTATCCCCTTCACCTGGAACACAGGGATCTGAAGAAATAGTCATGCTGAAATTTTTCGACCGTCTTTTCAAGTGGCTTCTGCCGGGGATGAAGATCAAGCGCTGGCTTATCCTCTCCTGGGTGGGTCTCCTTATTTTTTCGCTGGGTTTCATCCTCATCGTAAACGCCAAGGGGCCCATCGAGATTGAGATCGCCGTCTTGAACATTCTGCAGCGCCTGACCGGGCGGGAGCTGTCTCCCAGACTCGTGGATTACCTCTTCGCCGTCACGGGCTTCCTCATCATCATATTCGGCATCCGCCAGGGTTTTTCATCGCTCTACCATGCGGCCATGCCCTACGAGCAGAAGAGGCTGGTCGAGCTGGTTTACGAACGCCGGCAGCTCCGCCAGGGTCTTAAGATCGTGGCCATCGGCGGCGGCACCGGCCTCTCCAGCCTCCTGAGCGGCCTCAAGGAACACACCGGAAATCTCACGGCCGTGGTGACCGTGACCGACGACGGGGGAAGCTCCGGGCGGCTCCGGAAGGAGCTCGGGGTCATTCCTCCCGGAGATCTTCGAAATTGCCTGGTGGCCCTGGCTGACGACGAGTCCTTCATGTCGGAGCTTTTTCAATTCAGATTCTCCGACGGCGAGGGACTGGGCGGACACAACTTCGGAAATCTTTTTCTGGTCGCCATGACCTCCATCGCCGGAGACTTTGAGCGGGCGCTCAAGATGTCCTCCAAGATCCTGGCCGTAAGAGGAAGGGTCCTGCCCTCCACCCTCACTCCACCCGTCCTCTGCGCTGTGCTTTCCGACTCTTCCGTCGTCGAGGGAGAGACCACCATTTCCAAAGCCGGGAAGCCCATCAGAGAGGTCTTCCTTAAACCGGCGCACTGCCCCCCGGTTCCGGAGGTACTGCAGGCCATCCGGGAGGCGGACGCCATCATATACGGCCCTGGAAGCCTCTACACCAGCGTTCTTCCCAATCTCCTGATAGACGGGGTTCCGGAGGCCATCAAAAGCTCCCGGGCGATTAAAATATATGTCTGCAACGTCATGACCCAGCCGGGGGAGACCGATCTTTTCACGGCCTCGGATCATGTCAGAACGATTTTAGAACAGATCGGCGAGCAGATTTTTGACTATGTGCTCATCAATGACAAAATGCCGGCCAGACTCTCGCAGAAATACGAGGCAGAGGGCGCCTTCCCCGTACGGGCGGACAGGGAGAAAGTCGAGGAAATGGGCCTGCATGCCATCTGCGCCAATCTAATCTCCGAGACCAACCTGGTCCGCCATGATTCAAAAAAGCTGGCGGACATCCTGAACAAGCTCATCCTCGAAGTCACCGAAGAGAAGCCTTCAGAGGCAAAAGAGAAAGCTCATCCGCCATCTCCTCGGCGGTCAGGGGCACTGAAGGAAGGTTGAAGCCTTCTTCCCTGAGGGCGTGATCCAGGCGGGTGATGCAGGGCACTCCCACCCCGAGCTCGGCCATACGATCGTATTGAGAGAAGACTTCCGCCGGGGTTCCGTCCATCACGATTCTTCCGCGGTCAAGAACGACCACCCGCCTGGCCTCCACCGCCTCCTCCATGAAGTGGGTGATATAGATGACGCGGATGCCCTCTTCCCTGTTCAGGCGGCTTACGGCCTGGAAAACCTCGCGGCGGCCGGCGGGATCGAGCATGGCCGTCGGCTCATCCAGCACGATGGTCCTCGGCCTCATCGCCAGGATGCCCGCCAGGGCCACCCTTTGTTTCTGACCTCCGGAAAGCTGGTGGGGGGAGAGAAGTTCAAAGCCCTCCAGGCTTACGGCCTGCAGGGCCTCTTTGACTCGTTTTCTTATTTCTTCCGGAGGAAGACCCAGGTTTTCAGGCCCGAAGGCCACGTCCTCCTCGACCATCGTCGCCACTATCTGGGTCTCGGGATTCTGAAAGACCATCCCGACCCGGCGGCGGATCTCGACGATATTATCCGGCTCCCTGGTATTGAGACCCTCCACCCACACATCACCGCCGGTGGGCAGGAGAAGTGCGTTAAGATGCCTGGCCAGAGTGGATTTTCCACAGCCGTTCGGACCGATTATGGCGACGAACTCGCCCTCTCCGATGGTAAGATCGACTTCCTGAAGAGCGTTTATTTCGCCCGAAGTTCCGTGCCGGTACGTGTGACTCAGCCGGGCGAGCCGGATCATACCAACTCGATAATCACCATGGGAGCCGCGTCGCCCTTGCGCTGACCGAGCTTTAAAATCCGGGTATAACCGCCTTTTCTTTCCTCGTGATCCCCGGACGAACGGTACTGGGGTGCAATCGTATCGAAGAGTTCCTTGGCTACATCCGTGTTCCGGATATGCTGAAAGACCGCCCGCTTGGCCGCCAGGTCTCCCCGCTTGGCCAGCGTGATGAGCCGTTGAGCAAATTTCGCCACTTCCTTGGCCCGGGTTTCCGTCGTCTCTATCTTACGATGCATGAAAAGAGACGTCGTCAGATTCCTGAGCATGGCGATTCTGTGGCCGGTAATTCTTCCGAGAGTCCTGGTCACAACCTTGTGTTTCAATTGAGCTCACCCTTCCCTGACTCTTCAGGCGCAAAAATCTTAAGCGACAGGTTGTACTGCGCTAATTTCTCCTGGATTTCATCCAGGGATTTCTGGCCGAAGTTCTTAAGTTTCATCACATCTTCATGGGAAAGCTGGATCAGATCGTTGACGATCCGGACCCCGGCTCTCCTGAGGCAGTTTAAGGACCTGACCGAAAGTCCCAGTTCCTCGATGGGCATATCCACCACGGTCATCGGCTCCATGATCTCCATCGAGAGAGAGGGTCCCGCCGTGATCTTGAGATCCGCAAAAAATTTCAGGTAATTCTGGAGAATCGTGGCCGCCGTGCTGACCGCTTCATGGGGACCTATGCTCCCATCCGTCCAGACTTCCAGGATGAGCCGATCATAGTCGGTCACCTGCCCGACGCGGGTATCTTCCACCACATAATTCACCCTGTACACGGGAGTGAAGATGGAGTCCACCGGGATCAGGCCGATGATCTGCTCCGGCAGACGATGGCGCTCGGCCGGCACATAGCCCTTGCCTTTTTCGACCCGCATCTCCATGACCAGACGCGAATTAGGCTCGCTGAGAGTGGCTATATGCAGATTCTTGTTCAGAACCTCGACATCCGCATCCGGGGTGATGTCCCCAGCGGTCACATCCTTCTCTCCCCGGACTTCCAGCCGGATGGTCCTGGGCGCATCGGGATGCATCTTCATGCGAAGTTTCTTAAGATTCAGGATGATCTCGGTGGTGTCCTCGACCACGCCCGGAATCGTCGAAAATTCATGAAGAACGCCTTCTATCTTGACGTGGGTGACGGCGGCACCCGGGAGGGACGAAAGGAGAATTCTTCTCAAGCTGTTGCCCAGGGTAACCCCGTAACCCCGTTCCAGCGGCTCAATCACGAATTTCCCATAGGTCTCCTGCGCTTCGGAGACCACTACCGGTTTTTCAATTTCTAGCATCACTATTGGCTTCCCCCTTTATCTGGAGTAGAACTCTACGATCAGCTCTTCCTTTACCTGTGTATCTATCTCTTCCCTGGAAGGTCTTGAGAGCACTGTTCCTTTGAAATTATCCGCATCCATTTTCAGCCACTGGGGGATGGCCCGCCCTGCCGCACTCGCAAGAGACTGCTTGAACAGGGGATTTTCGCGGCTGTTTTCCTTCAGGACGATCTCGTCAACCGGCCTCAGGAGGTATGAGGGAATATTGACTTTTCTCCCGTTGACCAGAAAATGACCGTGACTTACCATCTGCCGGGCCTGATTCCGGGAACTGGCAAAGCCCAGCCGATAGACGGCGTTGTCCAGGCGGCATTCGAGGAGACCCAGAAAATTCTCGCCGGTTATCCCCTTCTGCTGCTCGGCAATATGGAAATACCTCCTGAACTGGCGCTCTTGAAGCCTGTAGATCCTCTTCAGTTTCTGCTTTTCCCTTAGCTGAATTCCGTACTGGGAAATCTTCTTCCTGCTACGGCTGGGCGGTCCAGGCGGCCCTGAGCGATTCTCGGAACGCTCCATGGCGCACTTCCCAGTGTAACAGCGTGTACCCTTGAGCAAAAGCTTGTTTCCCTCTCTTCTGCACAGGCGACACAAGGGTCCGTTATACCTAGCCATATTTCTGCCTCCCTTATACTCTCCGTCTCTTGGGCGGACGACATCCATTGTGCGGAATGGGCGTCACATCCTTGATCAGACTGATTTCAAGCCCCGCTGCCTGAAGCGAGCGGATTGCCGCCTCCCGGCCGGCCCCGGGGCCCTTTACATACACGTCCACCTGCCGGACCCCGAACTCCATGGCCTTCTTGGCCACCTGGTCGGCCGCCATCTGAGCGGCGAAAGGCGTGCTCTTGCGGGATCCCTTGAAACCCAGCACCCCTGCCGTGGCCCACCCAAGCGTGTTGCCGTTCAAGTCCGTGATCGTGATGACGGTATTATTGAAAGTAGACTGTATGTGCGCGATCCCCTTGGGAATATGACGCGCCTCTTTCTTTCGCGATTTTCCGGTCTTCCTGGCCATGTTGTTCCTCCTTATGACTTACGTTTTGGACGGAGCCTTCTTCTTGCTCCCGACCGTCCGCCTCGGACCCTTACGGGTCCTGGCATTGGTCTTGGTCCGCTGACCCCGCACCGGAAGGCCTCGCTTATGCCGAATGCCCCGGTAGCAGCCGATTTCAAGGAGCCGCTTGATGCTCTGGGTTACCTCTCTCTTGAGATCCCCTTCCACCTTGAAATTCTTTTCTATTTCCTCCCGGAGGCGGCCAACCTCTTCATCTGTCAGGCCCCGCACGCGGGTATCCGGATTGATCTTGGTGCTGACCAGGATCTTCTTGGCCGAATTCCTCCCTATTCCAAAGATATAGGTGAGGGCCACCTCCACCCGCTTGTCTCTCGGCAAATCAATTCCTGCAATTCTTGCCACTTTGTCACCCCCTAACCTTGAATCTGTTTATGCTTAACGTTTTCGCAGATAACCCTGACTTTGCCCTTGCGGACGATTATCTTGCACTTTTCGCATCGCGTCCGCACAGAAGGTTTTTTCTTCATTGCTTCTTCCTCCCTAGACTACTTGTACCGGTAGGTGATCCTTCCTCTGCTGAGGTCGTAGGGTGACAATTCCACCGTAACCCTGTCTCCCGGCAGGATGCGGATGAAATTCATCCGGATCTTTCCCGAGACATGAGCCAGAACCTTGTGCCCGTTGGCCAGCTCAACCCTGAACATCGCATTGGGAAGGGCCTCAATGACGGTCCCTTCAACCTCTATTGTCTCTTCCTTGGCCACTGAGACACCTCCTTTCCTATTGTTGCGTCAGGATGACCGGCCCGTTCTCAGAGACGGCCACGGTATGTTCAAAGTGAGCGGAAATGCTTTTGTCCGCAGTCACGACCGTCCAATCATCCGAAAGAAACCGAACCTTGTATCCTCCCATGTTTACCATGGGTTCAATCGCCAGAACCATACCCCGCTCCAGGAGAGGTCCGAAACCGGGCGGGCCGAAATTGGGAATCTGCGGTTCCTCGTGCATCTGGCGCCCGATACCGTGCCCTACCAGGTCTCTCACGACGGAAAACCCGTTTTTCTCCACGTGCGCCTGCACGGCGCTCGATATGTCCGTCAGGCGATTGCCGGCCATGGCCTTTTCAATCCCTTTGTAAAGAGCCTCCCGGGTGACATCGAGCAGCTTTTTGCTGCGCTTATCAACGTCCCCGATGGCCGCCGTAAAGGCGGAATCACCGCAAAAACCCCGCCAGGAGACGCCCATGTCAATACTCACAATGTCTCCTGAACACAGTTTCCTCTTCCCGGGGATGCCGTGAACTACCTCTTCGTTGACTGAAACCGTAATTGACGCGGGGAAAGGCCGGCGTGATTTCCCACGATATCCCTTGAAGAGCGGCTCTGCGCCCTCCTTCCGGATCAATCCTTCCGCCATGCGATCAAGTTCTCCGGTCGTCACGCCCGGAGCGATCGCCTTCTTGATTTCTTCCAGTATCCGGGCCGTAATCAGTCCCGCCTCCCTCATGATCTTTATTTCTTCATCCGACTTTATGGTAATCATGTTTTATGCTTCCAGTAAAGACGCAATTTCCGCGGTCACTTCTTCAATTTTCTTCTCCCCGTCAATCTCGGTGAGAATCCCCCGGCCCCGGTAGTATTCCTCCAGGGGCCTCGTCTGCTCCTCGTAAACGGCGATCCTTTTGAGGACGACTTCGCGGCGATCATCATCCCTGAGATAGAGCTTCCCGCCGCACAGATCGCAGGTCTCCGGCTCGCGGGGCGGATTATAAACCAGGTGATAGACGGCCCCGCAGCGGGCGCAGCTTCTCCGATCGCCGAGGCGCCGGGCGACCTCCTCCGGAGAGACTCGAATGTCAAAGACTTTATCGAGGGAAATCCCTTTCCCCTCAAGAGAGATATCCAGAGCCCGGGCCTGTCCGACCGTCCTGGGAAACCCATCCAGGATGAAACCACGGAGGCAGTCATCCTCCCCGAGACGCTTTCTGGCAATTTCGATGACGATCTCATCCGGGACCAGCTTGCCGCCTTCGAGGTAAACTTTCGCCTGAAGACCCAGGCTGCTGCCCTGGCGAATCTCCTCGCGGAAGATATCTCCCGTCGAAACCCTGCACAGGCCCAGATTCTGCGAAAGGGCTTGCGCCTGGGTTCCTTTCCCGGCCCCCGGAGGGCCGAGCATGACGATCCTCATAAGGGCCTCCTATTTCATGATCCCCTGGTAGTGGCGCATCAGCATGCGCGCCTCAATCTGCTGCATAGTGTCCAGGGCGACCCCGACCACAATGAGCAGGGAGGTGCTCCCGAGATAAAAGGTGGTCACCTTCGTCATCTGCATGACGTAAGTGGGTGCCACGGCGATGAGAGCCAGGGCAATGGCCGCGATGAAAGTAACCCGCGATAGAATCCTCGAGAGGTATTCCGCCGTAGGCCTTCCGGGACGGATCCCCGGAATGAATCCCCCGTTCTTCTTCAGGTTATCGGCTATATCTATGACATTGAAAGTAATGTAGGCGTAAAAATAAGTAAAGGCAATCACCAGCAGGGCATAGGCCAGATTATAGAACCACCCGTCCGGCCTGAAGAGAGTGTTTATAAACTGGACCACCCCATAGAGAAAGGTGCCCTGTCCTGGGCGAATAAACTGGGCGAAGGTCGTCGGGAGGTAGAGGATGGAGATGGCAAAGATGATGGAGATGACGCCCGCGTTGTTCACCCGGATTGGAATATAGGTGGACTGGCCGCCGAAGACCCGGCGCCCTACGACCCGCTTGGCGTACTGCACGGGAACTTTTCTCTGCCCCTGGGTCAGCATGATGATTCCCATGACAAGAACGATGGCCAGGATGAAGAAAAGGGCGAGATTGACAAAATACCGGGGGCCCTTCAGGCCCGCCAGCTGGAAGGTCTGAAAGAGGTAGGTGGGATACCGAAGGACGATCCCTCCGAAGATGATGAGGGAGACCCCGTTGCCGACCCCCTTGTCCGTCATCTGCTCCCCGAGCCACATGAGGAAAGCGGTTCCCGCCACCAGGCTGAAGATCACCGTCAGGTAGTAGAGAGGGCCCTGAATCAGGAATATGGACTCTCCTTCCGGTTTGTAGCGGCCCAGTCCTATGACCATCACCGTGGCCTGAAGAATCGCCAGGCCCATGGTGAGCATCCGTATGTACTGGGAAATCTTGCGCCGACCGGCATCCCCACCCTCCTTCTGGAGCTCGTGAAGCTTCGGGATGACTACGGTCAGAAGCTGCATGATGATCGAGGCGTTGATGTAGGGCGTGATTCCCATGGCGCCGATTGAAAAATTATTGAGCGCTCCCCCGGTAATCATTCCCAGGAACGCGAACACCGCCCCCTCCTGCAGGAGCTTGTGCCACGCGGTCAGGTTGACGCCCGGAACACTGATGTGAACCATCAGAACAAAGAGGAAGAAAGCAAAAAAGACGTATAGGATCTTGTCTCTCAGTTCCTTTACCTTAAAGGCGTTCGCCAGGGTCCCTACCAACTAAATCACCTCAGCCTTTCCTCCCGCCGCCTCAATCGCTTCGACGGCTTTCCCGGAAAACTTGTGAAGCCTCACTGTCAGGGCTTTATCAAGGGCCCCTTTGGCCAGAAGCTTTATGGGCCTCTCAATGTTCTTGACGAGCTTCTTCTCCATCAGGGTTTCCGGGGTGACCACTTCGTTCGCTTCAAAACAATCCAGGGACGCCAGATTCACGATGGAAAAAACCTCTTTATCAAGGCTCTTGAAGCCCTTGTATTTCGGAAGGCGGCGGTACCAGGGCGTCTGCCCTCCTTCAAATCCCGGCCCTTTGCTTCCGCCGGAGCGGGCATTCTGGCCCTTGGATCCCTTGCAGGCCGTTTTTCCATGGCACCCATGTCCTCTGCCGACTCTCTTTGACCGCTTCCTGGATCCAGATGCCGGCTTGATATCCGTCATTTTCATCATATTATCCTCCAAGCTTACGCCAAAACCTCCTGGGGTGTTTTTCCTCTTTTCCGGAAAACTTCTTCGGGAATCCTGAGCATCCCCAGGCCTTTCATCGTCGCATAGACGATGTTGATCGCGTTGTCCGAACCCAGCGACTTGGTCAGAATGTCTTTAATCCCGGCGAGCTGCACAACAGCACGGACCGCGCCTCCGGCAATGACGCCGGTGCCCGGCGCCGCCGGCTTGAGCAGAACTTTCGCTGCGCCGAATTTGACCAAGACTTCGTGCGGAATCGAGGTCCCGGTGATGGGAACCGTGATCAGGTTTTTCTTGGCCTCCTCCGCGCCCTTGCGGATCGCATCCGGAACCTCGCCGGCCTTCCCCAGACCGGCTCCTACCTGCCCCTTGCCGTTTCCTATGACAACCAGGGCGCTGAAAGAAAATCTTTTTCCGCCCTTGACCACTTTCGCCACCCTGTTGATCTTCACGACCTGTTCTTTGAACTCAGGTTCTTCCTTCGGTGCGTCTCTCCTGTATGATCTCTCCCTCATCACAGCCCTCCTTTCCTAAAATTCCAGACCTTCTTCCCTGGCGGCTCCGGCCAGAGAGGCGATATTTCCATGGTATCTGTTTCCACCCCTGTCAAAGACCACTTCCTTGATCCCCAGCTCCTTGGCCCGCCGGGCGATCAGCTTTCCGATTTCCACGGCCAGCTCCGTCTGGTTCATTTTTTCCCCGGCTTTCACCAGTTCTTTTTCCAGCGAGGAGGCGAAGGCCAGAGTCCTGCCGGCCCCATCATCAATGAGCTGGGCATAGACGTGGCGCAGGCTTTTAAACACCGCCAGACGCGGCTTCTCCTGGGTGCCTGAGACGCTCTTTCTCACCCTTTCATGCCTTCTGCCCCTGAGAATACGGCGCGTTTCCTTCTTAATCACAGCGCATACCCCTTTCCTATGCCTTGCCCGTCTTGCCGGCCTTCTTTCGGACGACTTCGAAATCATATTTGATTCCCTTGGCCTTGTAGGGCTCGACCGGCCTGATGGAGCGGATGTTGGCTGCAATCTGCCCCACCTGCTCCTTGTCCTTGCCTTTGACGATGATCTTGTTGGTGCCCTCAACGTCAAACTCAATCCCCGGCACCGCCTCTATGTTGACCGGATGAGAAAACCCGATCTGGATCTGAAGTCCCTGAGGCGTTTTTGCGGCCCTGTAACCCACCCCGCTGATGAGCAGGGCTTTCGTAAACCCTTTAGTCACTCCCTCCACCATGTTGGAGAGAAGCGTTCTTCCGAGCCCGTGAAGAGCGCGGCTCCGAAGGTCATTTCTTACCGGCGAAACCGTGAGCTGCCCTTCATCAAGGACGATCTTAAGTTCCGGGTTAAACACCCGGGACATTTCCCCCAGGGGCCCCTTTACGGTCACCTTGTTGTTCTCCTTTAATGTCACCGCGACGCCCTGCGGCACGGCGATTGGAAGTTTCCCTATGCGAGACATGTATCTTCCTCCTCTACCACACGTAACAGATAACTTCTCCCCCGACTCCGGTCATCTTGGCCTGTTTGCCCGTCATGATGCCCTTGGGGGTAGACATAATCACCACGCCCAGCCCTCCGAAAATTCGGGGAATCTCTTCCTTGCCTACGTAAACCCGAAGACCGGGCTTGCTGATCCGCTTGATCCCCAGGAGAATCTTCTCCTTATTGGGGCCGTACTTCATGAAGACCCTCAAAACGCCCTGCACGCCGGTGTTGAGAACCTGGAAATCCCGGACGAAACCTTCCTTTTTGAGGACCCTGGCAATCTGCTCCTTCGACTTGGACGCCGGGATGTCAACCTGTTCATGATAGGCTACATTGGCGTTCCTGATCCTGGTAAGCATATCGGCAATGGGGTCTGTCATTCCCATAATTTTCCCTCCTCGTGAGTTGAATCTACCAACTTGACTTGGTGATGCCCGGGATCTCGCCCCTGTGTGCCAACATCCTGAAACATATCCTGCACATCCCGAACCTTCTGAGATAAGCCTTGGGCCTCCCGCAGAGTTTGCAGCGGTTGTGCTGGCGCACTGCAAACCTGGGTTTCCTCTTGGACTTCTCAATCATTGCCTTTCTAGCCATGCTATCCCTCCTATCCTTCCCTTATGGGGCACCCAAGAAGCTTCAGGAAATGATTCGCCTCTTCGTCATTCCTGGCGGTCGTAACGATCACCACGTCCATCCCCCTGACCTTATCCACCTTGTCATACTCGATCTCGGGGAATACGATCTGCTCCTTCATCCCCAGGGCAAAATTTCCCCGGCCGTCAAAGGACTTGGGTGAAAGACCCCGGAAATCCCTGATTCTCGGGAGCACCACATTGAAGAGCTTGTCGAGAAAAGTGTACATGCGGTCGCCCCTCAGGGTCACCTTGCACCCGATCGCCATGCCCTCCCTGAGCTTGAAGGAGGAAATGGACTTCTTGGCCTTGGTCACCACCGGCTTCTGACCGCTGATGGCCTTCATATCGCCGACGGCCCCGTCCAGGACTTTCGGGTTGGCCAGCGCTTCCCCGACTCCCATGTTCACGACGACCTTCTCAAGCCTCGGAACCTGCATGACGCTCTTGTAGCGAAACTGCTCCCGCATGGCCGGAACTACTTCCTTGAGATATTTCTCCTTTAATCTGACCATCACCGTCTCCCCCTTCAGATGACCTCTCCGCATTGCTTGCAGACTCTCTCGTTTTTCCCCTCGGAGTTCTGTTTGTGCGCAATCCGGGTGGGCTTGGAACACTTGGGACACACCAGTTGAACATTACTGGAGGACATGGGCTGGGCCTTTTCCAGTATGCCGCCCTGGGGAATCTTGGGAGGCCGGGGGCGGGTGTGTCTCTTCGATATGTTGACCCCCTCGACCAGGACTTTCATGTCCTCCGTAATAACCTTAAGGATCTTTCCCTTTTTGCCGCTGTCCTTGCCGCTCAGCACGACGACGGTATCATTTTTTTTGACATGAACCTTATTCACAGGCCGAAAACCCTCCTTTATAGAACTTCAGGCGCTAAAGAGACTATTTTCATGAATTCTCTGTCCCTCAGTTCCCTGGCCACCGGGCCGAATATCCGGGTCCCGCGGGGATTCATCTGGTCGTTAATCAGAACCGCCGCGTTCTCGTCAAAACGGATATAGGAGCCGTCCGGCCTTCTTATTTTTTTCTTGGTCCGGACCACGACCGCCTTGACCACTTCGCCCTTCTTGACGGGCATGCCCGGGGTGGCCACCTTTACCGAGGCAACAATTACGTCCCCTACGTAAGCGTATTTATGATGAGACCCCTTGGACACCCGGATGCACATGATCACCTTGGCCCCGGAATTATCAGCCACCTTCAGGCGGCTCTGTTGCTGGATCATCCTTATCTCCCCCTTATCTGGACTTCTCCACGATCGACTCGACCCTCCAGCGTTTCTCGCGGCTCATAGGTCTGGTCTCAGCGATTTTGACCGTATCGCCCACGTGACACTCGTTCTTCTCGTCATGGGCTTTGAACTTGGTTCTTCTCTTGATAATTTTTCCGTAAATCGGGTGAGAAAATTGCCTCTCCACCACCACGACGACGGTCTTATCCATCTTGTCGCTGATGACCCGGCCGAGTCTGATTTTGCGCCTGCTCCGCTTTTCCATTAGGCTCCTCCTTAGCGAATCCCCAATTCCTTTTCCTTAAGAACAGTTTGAATCCGCGCGATATTCCTTCTAATCTGGCGGATCTTCGAGAAATCCTCCAGATGTCCGGTAGCGAGTTGAAATCTCAGATTAAAGAGTTCTTCCTTGACATCTTTAAGTCTGTCTTTTAGTTCCACGGGAGTCATCTCTCTCATCTTCCCTACTGCTTCCTTAACTTTCACTGCCATCACCACCTAGTTTTTCTCTCATGAGGAACTGTGTCCTTAAGGGCAGTTTGAAGGCTGCCAGGCGCATGGCGGCCCGGGCCTCCGCCTCGGTGACGCCGGAAATCTCAAAAAGAACCCGGCCCGGCTTGACGACCGCCACCCAGAACTCAGGATTTCCCTTTCCGCTTCCCATACGGGTCTCGGCCGGCTTCTTCGTCACGGACTTATCCGGGAAAATCTTGATCCAGACTTTCCCGCCGCGCTTGATATACCTGGTAATGGCGATTCTCGATGCCTCTATCTGACGGCTGGTCACCCAGCCGCACTCGAGAGCCTGAATGCCATACTCCCCGAATGCAATCGTATTGCCTCTGGTCGCTTTGCCTCTCATTTTCCCACGGTGGACCTTACGGTAGGCCACCCGCTTCGGCTGTAACATCAGTCAAACCTCCTCTCTCTGGAGTCGGATGGCGCCTCTGCCACCTCTTTCTTGCCGGCAGGCAGGATGTCGCCGCGGTAAATCCAGACCTTCACTCCGATGCGCCCGTAGGTAGTGTAGGCCTCCACCATTGCGTAATCTATGTCCGCCCGCAGAGTGTGAAGAGGGACTTTGCCCTCGAAGGTGCGCTCCGAACGGGCTATTTCAGCGCCGCCCAGACGTCCCCCGCACTGGATCTTGATGCCCTTGGCGCCGGCCCGGATGGAGCGGCCCACGGCCTGCTTCATGGCCCGGCGGAAGGCCACCCGTTTTTCGAGCTGCTCGACGATGTTCTCGGCGACCAGCCTGGCGTCCAGCTCCGGCTGCTTGACCTCCTGCACATTTACCTTGACCTCTTTTCCGGTCAGGGCGATGAGCTTCTTGCGAAGATCCTCAATGCCGGCGCCTCGCTTACCGATTACGATTCCCGGTTTGGCCGTCTGGATGGTGACGTTTACTTTATCGGCACGCTCGATCTCGATCCTCGAAATACCGGCGTTTCTCATCGTCTTGCGGATGAAGTTGCGGATCATCACATCTTCGTGGAGCCATTCCACGTAGTGTTTCTTCTGAAACCAGCGACTCTCCCATCCCCGAATAATGCCGATCCTTAAACCTATTGGATGTATTTTCTGGCCCACTTAGCGACTCGCCTCCTCTCTCTCCCGAACGACGATGGTGATGTGGCTCGACCTCTTGTGAATCTTGCTGGCCCGCCCCATCGCTCGCGGCGTAAAGCGCTTCATGGTAGGCCCACCGTCAACAAAGCCGGCTGAGACGAAGAGATCGTCGCCACTCATCCTCAAATTATTCTCAGCATTGGCCAAAGCCGATTTCAAGACTTTTTCTATGGTTCTGGCCGCCCGCTTGGGGGTGAACCTGAGAATATTGATGGCGTCGTGCACGGCTTTCCCCCGGATCACTTCCATCACCAGCCTCAGCTTCCTGGGAGCCATTTTAACGAACCTGGCTATCGCCCTGGCTTCCTTTTTTTCTTCTCCGCTAGTCTTGGTCATCGTTCTCCTCCTGAGTGCTCTCTACTTGAGGGCGGTCGTTTTTTCCGCATGAGAGCCGTGTCCTCTGAAAATCCTGGTGGGAGCAAATTCACCCATCTTGTGGCCCACCATCTCTTCCGAAATATAGATGGGCACGTGCTTTCTCCCGTCGTGAATGGCGATGGTATGACCCACCATCTGCGGAACGACAGTGCAGGCCCTGGCCCACGTCTTAACGACCTGTTTCTGTCCGGTCTGATTCATCTTACTGATTTTTTTTATCAGGTTCTCATCCACATACGGACCTTTTTTAACTGACCTGGACAAAGAAACCCCTCCCTTCTACTTATTGCCTCTTCTCTTTACGATCATGCGATCCGCCGGCTTGCGCTTCCTGGTCTTCAAGCCGATAGCCGGCTTGCCCCAGGGGGTCGTGGAGGGACGCCCCGGCGTCGAGCGGGCCTCGCCGCCTCCGTGCGGGTGATCGCAGGGATTCATGGCCACACCCCTGACTGCAGGACGTTTGCCCATCCAGCGGGATCTCCCGGCCTTGCCGATGGTGATGTTCTCGTGCTCCACGTTGCCCACCTGCCCGATTGTCGCCCGGCAACGGATGCTGACCAGGCGAACTTCGCCGGAAGGGAGCCGTATATGGGCGTATTCACCCTCCTTGGCCATCAGCTGGGCGGAAGCGCCGGCTGAGCGCACCATCTGGGCGCCCCGGCCGGGCTTAAGCTCTATATTGTGGATCAGGGTCCCGAGGGGGATGCTTTTGATGGGCATCGCGTTTCCGGGTTTGACGTCAACTTCTTCCCCAGCGACCACCTTGTCCCCGACCTTGAGCCCCAACGGAGCCAGGATATAACGTTTTTCCCCATCCGCATAGTTAAGGAGGGCGATGTACGCCGTCCTGTTGGGATCATACTCGATGGAAGTGACCTTTGCCGGGACGGCGTCCTTTTCCCTTTTCCAGTCAATCTTCCGGTACATCCTCTTGGAACCGCCGCCCTGATGGCGAACCGTCACCCGTCCCTGGGCGTTGCGCCCCGCATTTTTCTTCAGAGGCTGAAGCAGGGTCTCCTCCGGTCTGCTGCAGGTTATTTCTTCAAAATCGGCCACGGTCATGAACCGCCTGCCGGGCGATGTCGGTTTAAAATTCTTGGTCGGCATGACAAAGACTCCTTTCAGGCGATTACTGTGCGAAGATTTCCACTCCGCCCAGTTCGATCTTATCCCCGTCCTTCAGGGTCACAATGGCCTTCTTCCAGTCCGAAGTGTACCCCGAAAATTTCCCGTAGCGCTTCAACTTGCCGGGGACGTTGAGCGTGTTCACTTTGAGCACCTTCACTTTGAAGATCGTTTCAACGGCCTTGCGAATCTCGATCTTGTTGGCCCAGGTGGCCACCTCGAAGGTGTACTTGTTCATAGTCGTCCCCTCCATGCTTTTTTCCGTAATGAGGGGCCGCTTGATGACGTCTCTTACTGTCTTGTTCATACCAGAACCTCCTCCATGGAAGCCAGCGCTTCCTTCTCTATCAGCAGGTGCTCGTAGTTCAGAAGGTCGTGCACATTGAGGTTGTGAACAGAAATCATTTTGGCCTCCGGCAGGTTCCGGACGGACTTGACGAAATTCTCCTCCATGTTTTTGGCGATAATGAGCACCTTGCCGGTGATGTTGAGGTTCTCAAGCATCTTTACAACCTGCTTCGTGGACGGCTTTTCGAAGGAGAGGTTCTCTAAAACACTCACGCCCTTCTGGCCGGCTCTCAGCGACAAAGCGGAGCGCAGGGCCAGCCGCCGCATCTTCCGCGGAAGCGAAAAGCTGAAATCGCGGGGCCGTGGGCCGAAGGTGACTCCGCCGCCCTTCCATATAGGCGAACGGGAACTGCCGTGACGGGCACGGCCGGTCCCCTTCTGCTTCCAGGGCTTCTTGCCTCCGCCTCTGACCTCGGCGCGGGTCTTGGTGCAGGCGGTTCCCATTCTGGCATTGGCCAGTTGCCGCACAAGGGCCAGGTGAAGCGTCCCGTGGCTCACTTTGACGCCGAAGATGGCGTCCGCAATATCCATCTCCTCCAGGGCCTTCCCTTCCACATTATATAACGCAACCTTGGGCATATGGATTCCTCCCTACCGGACGGCTCTGTCCGGAAAATTACTATTTTCTTTTACCGATTCACTGACGATGACCAGGGAATTGGCGGAGCCGGGAACGTTTCCCCTCACCACGAGAAGATTCTTGTCCCGATCCACCTTCACAATCTCCAGGCCCTGCGCCGTGCGCCTGACGCCGCCCAGACGGCCGGGGCCTCTTTTACCCTTGATCACCTTGGCCGCGCAGGTGGAGCCGCCCGAGGCCGGCTGACGGTGAGTCATGGAACCATGGCTGGCCGGCCCTCCGTTGAAATTCCAGCGCTTCATGCCGCCGGCAAAGCCCTTCCCCTTGGAAGTGCCCACCACGTCGACCTTTTCACCGACCTTGAAGATCTCCACATCGATCTCCTGGCCCACGGAATAGAGAGCGGATTCATCGACCCGGAGTTCCCGCAGGCACTTGACGGCGCGTACACCCGCCTTTTCCAGCAACTTCCTCTCGGGCCGGCGCAGCTTTTCCGGCTTGACACTCAGCCATCCAATCTGCACCGCCTCGTAGCCGTCCTTTGCCTTCGTCCTTGTACGGACGACGACACACGGCCCAAGTGAGAGGACGGTCACCGGCAGCCTCTCGCCTTTTTCACTGAACAGCTGGGTCATACCCAGTTTCTTTCCGATTAAACCTTTCAAGGCCGTTCCCTCCTAGCCTTTGATTTCGATGTCTACACCAGCCGGCAGATTCAGCCGCATGAGTGCATCGATTGTATCTTTGCTCGCCGGATCGAAGTAGATGTCGATCAGTCTCTTGTGCGTGCGCATTTCAAAATGCTCGCGGGACTTCTTGTCGACGTGCGGCGACCGCAGAACACAGTAGATATTTTTCTCCGTCGGCAGGGGAACAGGGCCCGAGACATTGGCTCCCGTTCGTTTGGCCACTTCCACGATCCGCTCGGCTGACTGATCCAGGATCTGATGATCGTACGCTTTCAGCCTGATCCGTATCTTTTGCTTCGCCACTCCTTTACCTCCCACGAAGAGAAGCCCGTCGTTCCGGGCTCCCCTTGAATATTACTCGATGATTGATGTCACCACGCCCGCGCCGACGGTCCGCCCGCCTTCTCTTATGGCGAAGTGAACCCCCTGCTCCAGGGCGATGGGCTGGATCAAAGTGACTTCCATGGTCACATTGTCCCCGGGCATCACCATCTCCACTCCCTCCGGAAGCTTGATCGAACCAGTCACGTCCGTCGTCCGGAAATAGAACTGGGGACGGTAGCCGTTGAAGAACGGCGTATGACGGCCGCCTTCCTCCTTGCTCAATACGTAAACCTCGCCCTTGAAGTGAGTGTGAGGCTTGATCGAACCGGGCTTGGCCAGAACCTGGCCCCGCTCTATGTCCTTCCGGTCCACTCCGCGGAGAAGAAGACCCACGTTGTCCCCGGCGCGACCCTCGTCCAGGAGTTTCCGGAACATTTCCACTCCGGTCACAACCGTCTTACGGGTCTCTTCCTTGATTCCGACGATCTCAACTTCTTCGCCCACCTTGATGATCCCGCGGTCCACTCTGCCGGTCGCCACCGTGCCGCGGCCCGTGATGGTGAATACGTCTTCAACCGGCATCAAAAACGGCTTGTCGATCGCCCGCTCCGGATTCGGAATGTAGCTGTCAATGGCATCGGCCAGGGCCAGGATCTTCCCGCACCACTGGCACTCCCGCTTCCCGCAGGAACACTCCAGGGCCCGAAGAGCCGAACCCACCACGATGGGAATCTTGTCCCCGGGGAATTCATACGTCGAAAGAAGATCGCGAAGCTCCAGCTCCACCAGCTCCAGAAGTTCGGGATCCTCAACCATGTCCGCCTTGTTAAGGAAGACCACGATGTAGGGAACCTCCACCTGGCGCGCCAGCAGGATGTGCTCCCGGGTCTGGGGCATCGGTCCGTCCGCGGCGGATACCACCAGGACGGCCCCGTCCATCTGCGCGGCTCCCGTGATCATGTTCTTGATATAATCGGCATGGCCGGGGCAATCCACGTGAGCGTAGTGACGGTGGTCCGTCTCGTACTCCGCGTGGTAAATGGCTATGGTCAGACCTCTGGCCTTCTCCTCCGGGGCGTTGTCAATCTGGTCCACCGCCAGCGCCTTGGTGTGCCCGTAGGCCTTGGCCAGAACATTGGTAATGGCCGCCGTCAGAGTCGTCTTCCCGTGGTCCACGTGCCCGATGGTCCCCACATTCACATGAGGCTTGGTTCTCTCAAATTTTGCCTTGGCCATTTTCGTCCTCCTCCACGAAGTAACTAAAAATTAGTTATGATTCCCATCATAACTAACCCCTCCCATATTCCACACCTTCAACCCATCTCCTGCAAGGGGAGGAAAAGTCTGGCGCGCCCGAGAGGACTTGAACCTCCAACCTTTGGCTTAGGAGTCCATTGCTCTATCCATTTGAGCTACGGGCGCCCTTGAAACCATGGAGCTGCCTTCCGGGATTGAACCGGAGACCTCATCCTTACCAAGGATGTGCTCTACCATCTGAGCTAAGGCAGCAAGCTTTTGGAGCGGGGAACGGGACTCGAACCCGCGACATCCAGCTTGGAAGGCTAGCGCTCTACCAGCTGAGCTACCCCCGCCTGCTGAGCCCGACTGACGCAGGTTCTGGTGGGCAGGGAAGGATTCGAACCTCCGTAGCGCATCACGCGGCAGATTTACAGTCTGCTGCCATTAACCACTCGGCCACCTGCCCGACGTCGCAACCGGCGAACAGCAAATGAATGATACAACATCCTCCTATATCTGTCAAGAGACAAACAGGTGGGGGCGCGCATGCTGCGGGAAGGGCGACGCATGCGTCGCCCCTACTCAAAAAACAGCCAGCAGGAAGGCGACAATAAGGAGGAAGAGAACCGGGGGCCAGAGGTGGCGGAAGACGGCGGGGATATCCGTCTTGAAATACTCCGATGAAAGAGCCAGGCAGAGGTGCATCGGGGAGAGGTAGATGCCGATCACCCCGCAGGCATAGGCGAATCCCAGCAGGTTGAGATCGGCCGGCAGATGGATGAGGCTTAAAACGACGGGGAAGCAGATGCCGACAAAGGCTTGGTTGATGCCGGTGAGAAAGCCGACGGCGCAGGGCAGTAAAAAGAGCAGGAGGATTGGGGGGATGCCGAGGGAGGAAAGATAGGCGGCAATTCCGGAGGCCAATCCGGAAGCGGAGAGAAGATCCTTGAAGACAAAGACGCCGATGACCAGGGAAGCGATCTGAAGGGAAAAGCTTTTTTTAAGAAGATGGGGCAGGCGTTTCAATGGAAGACGGGAAACGGCGAACTGAAAAAGGACGATCAGGAAGAGGGAAAGGGCCAGATCCCACTTGAG